>Ga0315314_1002167_pt1 | contig 16458 bp, 11 predicted proteins | sample TDP9_MG_FD_203631 | JGI IMG/M metagenome (GOLD analysis project Ga0315314, IMG submission 203631) | Freshwater sediment microbial communities from Lake Towuti, South Sulawesi, Indonesia - TDP9 | ecosystem: Environmental > Aquatic > Freshwater > Lake > Sediment | place: Indonesia: South Sulawesi...
GGATTAGACCCGGGGGCGCATCCCTAAACGGAGTACCTGGAAGCGGCATAAATGTGTGACCATGAACTCTTGCCCCCATTTCAACGAGTTGTTCGGCTAACCTTAGAGAGGAATGAAGGTCATCGCGGGTCTCCCCGGGAAGTCCGAAAATGAAATCGACGTTAGGCAAGAATCCAGCCTCCAGTGAATATCTTACAGCATCAATGATACATGCCACGTCGTGCCCCCGCCGGCTTAGCCCTAACACCCGCGTGCTGCCAGACTGACCCCCGATAATAAGATTGTTGTTGTTCACGAATCTTTTCATCACTTTCAGTGCTTGAGGCGTTACATGCTCGGGCCTGACCTCCGAAGGGAATGTGCCAAAGAAGATTTGACCCCCGCGGCCCACGACCGCCCGAACTGAGGAAAGAAGCTCCTCAATTGCTGCGATGTTTACGGACTCGTCTGATGATCCATACGAGAGCGAAGTAGGTGTGATGAATCTGACATCTTTCAGGCCCTGGTCCTTCATAATGGTCACGAACCGGCAGATGTTCTCAACGGTTCGATGTCTAAATCGTGCTTTGAACATAAATGGGGTTTGGCAGAACTTGCATGCATAGATACAACCACGGGTGATCTCTATCGGATTGAACCGCTTATGCCCTGCAGCGTATGGCGGATATTCATTGAGATCAACGGGCTCTGCGCTACCGCCTGAGACGAAACGGCCTTCCTCCAGAAACGCGGTGCCGCGTGGTCCTTTCAAACACTGGTTCTGCGAGATTCTACGTATCAATTCAATTGTTGTCCTCTCGCCCTCGCCAACACCAACGATGTCGAACCCAGCGCGGAGGGTTTGCTCCGGTTCGGCTGTCGCATGGATTCCTCCTGCCACGTGCAAAACACGGGGGTCTCTAATTTGTGCCTTGACCTTCGACAACTCGCTTGCTATCAAGCTAAAGTCAGAAGAAAAAAAAGACCAAAGGACGACGACGTTTCCGGAATCGCTCAACGATTCCAGTATGGTAGGGGCTAATTTGACGTGCCCCCGTTTTGTGGTCCAATCATAATGTGAGTTCCGGGGTTGAAATCAACTCCTTGGGCAGGAGGGCGAGGGGCGTGGGGGGAGACGCCCCTCGCGCCGCCACTTGCGCCGCGTACTGCTCCGGGGTTCGGTATTCCAGCGCGCTGTGCGGGCGCACCTGGTTGTAATCCCTTCGCCACGCTTCGATCTTCACCCGGGCCTCCTCCAAGCTCATAAACCAGTTCTCGTTCAAACACTCGTCGCGAAACTTGCCGTTGAAGCTTTCCACGTAGGCATTCTGCTCTGGCTTGCCGGGCACGATGAAGTGCAGCTTCACTCCCCGCTGGTACGCCCAGCGATCCAGCGCCTGGCTGGTGAACTCCGGGCCGTGGTCCACCATGCTCACCTTCGGGCCGCCGCGCTGTTCCCATAACTCTTCCAGTACCCGCGCCACGCGCTCGCCCCCCAGCGAGCTGTCCACCTCGATCCGTACGCACTCCCGCGTGTAGTCATCCACCACATTCAAGGTGCGGAAACGCCGCCCGGTCGCTAGGCTGTCCATCATGAAATCCATTGACCACCGCTCATTCGGGCCACTCGGCACGGCGAGCGGAGTCCGCTCCACACCTGCTGTGTGCTTCCTTATCCGCTTGCCTACCTGCAGATGTTCCTGCCGGTAGTGTGATTGTCAACCGAAAATTCCCCAGTTCTTGGCGCTTTGATTTTCCCCAGGTGTTGTTGTGCGGGGGCTGGGCTGGGGGGAGAGCCCAGCCCCCGGCCGCGACGCTTAGTTGGCCGGGGTGACCGCGGCCTTGCTCAACACCCCAGCCTTTCTTTTGTCCTTCAACCGGTAGCTCTCCCCCTTGATGTTGATCGTGGTCGAGTGGTGGAGAAGCCGGTCCAGAATGGCGCTGGCGATCACGTTGTCCTGGAAAATGCTTCCCCAGTCGCCGTAACTTTTGTTGCTGGTCAGGATCATCGAGCCGTGCTCGTAGCGATCGCTGACCAACTGAAACAAGCAGGTGGCCCCGAACTGGTCCAACCCCAGGTAGCCGATCTCATCCAGGATCAGCAGCTTCGGCTTGGTCAGCAGCGCCATCTTCTCCTTCAGCCGGTTCTCATCCCGAGCTCGGGTCAACTGCGCCACCAGGTCCTGCATGGTGATGAAGTACACGCTGAAGCCGGCCAGGATAGCTTCTGCCCCCAAGGCGATGGCCAAGTGCGTCTTGCCCACCCCCGGTGGGCCCAGCAGAATCACGTTTTCCTTGTGTTCCAGGAAGCGCAGGCTGGCCAGCTCGCGGATCTTTTTCTCGTCGATCGAGGGCTGGAAGCTGAAGTCGAACTGGTCCAGGCGCTTGCTGTAAGGGAAGTGGGCCCATTGCGTCTTCAGCTTCACGTTGCGGTCGTACTTGGCCTGGCTCTCCGCTTCCAGGAGTTGCTCGAAGAAGTCCAGATAAGGGAGATTCTTCTGGGCTGCTTCCTCAGCGAGGGCTTCGTAGCACTGCGCCAGGTGCGTGAGGCGCAGCCGTTGCATATGGGCGAGGAGCCGTTCAGATTGCAGCGACATGGCTCACCTCCTCGTAGACTGCCAGCGGCCGCACTTCCACCTCGGGGACCACAAAGTGACGTCCCACCCCGGGACCAGCGAGGAGTTCTCGAGGGGGTGGGGCGGACGGAGGTCGCCCCCGCGGGCGCCGGATCAGGCCACGATAGTGCTCGTCCTGGATCACCATCGCTCCCTTGCCCGAGGCCAGCCGGTGCTCGGCGATCGTGGTCTGCTGGTGGCAGATGCTGATCAAGTTCCCGCCTACCGGTTCTTTCACGACCACGGTTCTGCCGGCATACGGGTGCGGCACCGAGTAGCGATTGCCGCGGTAGCTGAGGAGGCAATCTTTGGCCACCTGCCGGAAGACCACGTAGCTCGTGTCATAATCCGGCTGGCCGTGGATCGGGCGGAGATTTTCCCGGGCCAACCTCTCGTAAGGCACTTCCCGAGTGGTGCTGTGCGGCTGGTGGTTGACTGCCTCCATCCACACCCAGGCTTGCCGGTTCAGGTCTGCCAGCGACGTGAAGCTCAACCCCGGCCAGAAGTTCCCACGAAGGAATTCGATGGTGCGTTCGATCTTCCCCTTCGTCTCCGGCCGGTAAGGATGGCAGGCCCGCGGCACGAAACCGTAGTAGCTGGCAAAGTCGAGAAACCGGGGATTCCAGCGCACTTGCTTGCCCTGGCGGTCCAGCACCACGCTCTTCATGTTGTTGGTCAGGATCACCTCACTGACCCCGCCCAAGTAGTGAAAGGCGTGCACCAGGCAGGTGAGGAGGGTTTCCAGGTCTTGTCGCCGGGTGAACTCCACATAGCGCATCCGCGAGTAACCTAAGGTCAGGGCAAAGGCATAGAGGCGGTGCCCCTGCCAGTTGCCGAAGTGGCTCCAATCGAGCTGACTCTGCTCGCCGGGCTGGGTCTCAAACCGCACGAAGGCTCTTTCCCTTGCTTCCTCGCGCCAGCCGGCCACCAGCCGCCGGACCTGGGTGTAACCGCCGGGATAACCCCGTTTCTGGATCTCCCCGAAGAGCTTATGGGCGTTATGTACCCCTTGCTCCCAACGCTCCCGCAGATAGCTGCGGTAGGGATCCAGCTTCCAGGGGCGCGGCGCCCGGGGACCGTAGGACTCGGGCGGCCTGTGCAAATACTTCCGTACCGTCTTCCGATCCAGACCCACTTGACGCGCGATCTCGCTCTGGCTCATCCCCTGTTGGTACAGCTCATGAAGTTCCATCCATTCCTCCAGGTTGACCATCGGCCCCTCCCGGGCCGATGGTAGATGCCCCTACCTGGGGAATTTTCAAGCGCCACTTTTGGGGAATTTTAAGTTGCCATTAACACAGTCAGCCCACATTCGGCCAGCGGAGGATTGAGCACGACATTCGTTTGAAGGAGGGCGAGGTGAACCTCCTCGGAGGGTTGATCGAGAGTGCCGAGAGCCGGTCGGTGACGGGCTTGCCGGGCTTCGGTGACCTGCCCCTTCTCCGCTACCTGTTTTCCAGCGAACGCCGCGAGCGGGCTGAAACCGAAGTCCTGGTGATGTTGACGCCATGTGTGATCCGCCTGCCTGAAAGAGCTGTCGCAGCAGACAGCGGTGTTCCTCCGGTCGGCGCGGTCGGTAACACACGCCCGCCCTCGCCCGAAGTCGAGCAGGTTCCCGAAAACACGTTCCTAGCAGCCACCTGACGAGCCGCAGTGAGGATTCTAGCGATTAAGTATACGAGCAATCTCCAGCGTTCCACTGCAAACTAGGAGGAGGGCACAGGATGAAGTCCGCCAGCCCATGCATTCTAGGTGCCGTTATAATCCTGAGTACCACCGGGTTCTGGCAAAGGCTCGACGCGCAAGAGACCGAGCCCGTCAAGGTCACAGCCCCGGAATATGGAAACACTCGATGGTTCCCTGCGTTTTGGGAGCCTTACACTACTCCTCGCGTTCCTGAGCAGAAGATGAGCAATTCCGAGCGCCTGCATTTCTTGATCCGCGCCGGAAAGCTCCGCCTGTCCGTCGGGGATGCCATTGCCCTGGCGCTGGAGAACAATATGGACATTGTCATTGCGCGCGCCCAGCCGGCGTTCGCACAGATTGACATCCTCCGCACCAAGAGCGGCGGCGCAGCACGCGGTGTTCAAGGAGCCTTTCAGTCGTCCGCGTTGTATGCCGGAGCCATCGGTGGGGGCGTCAGCGGGTTCAGCGGGGGCGGGACGGGCGGCGCAGGAGGCGTTACGGGCGGTGGCGGAGCAACCAACATAGGGTCCATTGGCTGTTGCGACCCCACGGCAGGGATTTCCTTTGGATGGGACCAGCGCATCTCACCTCTAACCTACATTGTTGTCAGCGGCATCCCAGTTGTGACCAATCAAACGACCAGCATTTCAACATATTTCGGTCAAGGTTTCCCGACTGGGAGCAGCTACGCGGTGGCGTTAAATGGCTATCGCCAGTCCACAACGTCGCTAAATACTCTCTTCAACCCGGTAGTTCCTACGGGCCTGACCCTGGGTTTCAATCAGAAGCTCCTGAACGGTTTTGGCTACCGTGCTAACGCCAAGTTCATCCGCATTGCCAAGAACAGCGCGAGAATCGCCGACAGCGTCTTTCGTCAGCAAGCGATCACCACGATCTCGCAGACTCTCAACCTGTACTGGGACCTTCTGGCGTATCAAGAAAATGTTCGGGTAGCGGAACAGTCTCTCACCCTTGCTCAGAAGCTCCTTTCCGATAACAGGCGCCAGGTAGAGATCGGGACGCTTGCTCCCATTGAAGTAATCCGGCCGAAAGCAGAAGTCGCGGCCCGGCAGCAGGATTTGATCGTGGCTCAGACTAACCTTCAACACCAACAGGAACTCTTTAAGACCGCTATTTCAAAGCGGGTCGATATGGAACTTTCCAGTGTAACTGTCGACCCTACAGACACTCTTCCGGAACCCAAACCAGACGATGTTCCGCCGCTCGACGAAGCCCTTCAGCTGGCTACCACCAATCGTCCAGAGATCGAGCAGGCGGAATTGAACTTGCGTAACCAAGCCATCACCATCAAAGCCAACCGCAATGCCTTGTTGCCCTCGCTTGACATTTTTGCCACGTACGCACCCACGGGACTTTCCGGAGACCGATTAATCAACGGTTCTGTGGTATCGGCCGGCTGGACAAATTCGCTATCGGGGGTGTTCAAAGGCAATTATCCCGACTATTCCTTCGGCTTTAGTCTCCAAATCCCGATTCGCAACCGCCAGGCCCAGGCGGACACTGCGCGTGCTCTGGTGGAGGAGCACCAACTCAAGGCCCAGCTGCAGAAAGCCAAGAACGACATTGCCCAACAGGTTCGGAGCGCAGAAATCGCGGTCATCCAGGCGAAGGCTCAGATAGAGGCGGCGAGGGAGGCGGTATCGCTCGCCCGGCAGGCGTTCGACGCCGAACAAAAGAAGTTCCGGTTGGGCGAGTCCACTGTCTTCCTCGTGATTCAGGCCCAGCGTGACCTGACGACTGCCGAAGGAAATGAAATCAAGGCGCGCTCAGCTTATGCTAAGGCCCTCGCGCAGTTCGCTCAGGCAACAGGAACCGTCCTAGCGAAATACCACGTCGAAATGACTGATGTTCTGGAAGGGCATGTATCCAGCACGCCAAATATTCCAGGCACTCAGGAAAAACCCGCAACTGAGAAGCCGTTCCCACAAGGATGATGGTGGCGCGATCCGAAGGCTGGGAAGAGCCGTATCCCCCACGAAAACTCGTGGCTCGGGACACGTTCTCAGAGCTGGCTGGGGAGCGTTCAGAAGGTGCGCGCCACCGTAAATCCCAAGCGTGCTCTCCGCTCCACCAGCCGGAAGGGTTGGAAGTATCGGAGTGCATCGATGTAGGTCGCCTCATTGGGGAACAGTGACCGAGGTGGTAGGCTTTGGGGTTGACTGACGGTTTCGTTTAGCCGGATGAGATTGTAGCCATAGAAAACGCGGAAAGGGGCGTTCACAACGGGAAGGACGACTTGAATCTCAATGCCGGTGGAAACTCGGGGACGATAGTTGGTCGATGCAATGGGTTTCAATTCGCTTGGCAAAGGGAAATGGGGAAACTCTGAACTAAGGCTCGACAAGGACGTTGTGGACACTTGCAGCTGGCTACTCCGCAAGACGAAGGTACTCCCTGCGTCAACGAAATAGGCCGCTGTCACGGGCCCGGCAATCGGAATTCGATACTCAACGTTGGCGATGAGCGCCGTGTCGCCTCCAGGGAAAATGGGCGCGTGGTACGGAAACCGAGTGGACGAACCGCAACTTGATGTTGGCGTACCATCCGAACCAGGCACCCACAGGGGGTTGCCATTGGAATCCCTGTTGCAAACCGAGCCGATCGTAGGATAGAAGCTAACCGGGCTGATGCTGCGAATGTCAAAGCCCCGAAGGTCATCTTCTCCCCCCAAGAAAGAGCGCGAGAAGGGTGGCGGCACTTTCCCTCCAAACCCCGTTACCATCGAACCCATGAAACGCATCGCCAACACATGCGGCTTCTCCGCCTTCTTGTGGGCCGCGGGGCGGAAGTACTTTAATTCGACGGTAGGGCGAATGGTGTTGACGTTGCCCCCCAGAATGCTTCCGGAAAAGCCCAAGCTCGCGTATATGTACTTCCCCTGCGTCGGTTCCCAGGGATGGTTCGTGGTGTTGTAGAGATACGTGGGCATGATCTGGCTGGAGGTGATCCCTGTCAAAGCATTCGGACCCTCAAGGCCTCGAAAGTTCAAAGCTTGAAAGTATGCCTGCGACACCGAACTAAAAGTCTGCAGGCTGCTCACAGAGAAGGAATAGGTGATGCCCACCCGCGCGAAGCTCCGGCGGAGGGGATAGCTGGCAAAGGTTGTGAAACCGGAGGAGTTCTGCTGGTAATTTTGGAAAAGGGCCTGCCCGTAAGTGGAGAGCAGGGAACTCTCACTGGTGCCATAGGAGTAGGCCGCCTGGCGGAGCTGGTCATAACGGAAGTCGCTCTTGAAGATGGTAAATCCCGTGGTGATGGGCCGGTCGAAGAGGTAGGGCTCAGTGAATCCGAAAGAATAGAGCTTTTCATAAGTCCCGAACTGCATCTGGACGCTTAGCGTCTCGCCCAGCCCCAGGAAGTTGTTCGTGGCGTAGTTGAACCCTACGAAGTTGCCCGCCAGCCCGCTGACCCCGCCGGAAAACCCGATGGAGTTACGCCCCTTCTCTTTCACTTTCACGGTGATATCGACGGTGCCTTCGCGGGCGTTCTGTCTGATCTCGTAGTCTTCTTTCTTGACCTGCTCGAAGAAGCCGAGCTGGTTGACGCGCAGGACGCTGTAATCCCAGAACTCTGAGTTGAAGACGTTGCCTTCGTCCAGGAGCAGCTCGCGACGGATCACCTTATCGCGGGTTTTCGTATTCCCCGAAAATTCAATCCGGTGGACGAAGAACTGCTTCCCTTCCTCGAAATCCAGCGCGAGATTGATGAGCCGCCTCTTGTTGTCGGGTTCGATGTCGGGCGTAGCGGTGAAGTTGATGTACCCGTACGCTCCGTAAAGCTTCTGATAGTTCTCAATGCTTTTGCGCACCTTGCCGAGATTGAAGATGTCGCCGGGCTTCAGTTGCAGCACCGGCGCGATTTGCTCTTGTTTGAAAAGCTTGTTGCCGCGGATGACGAAGCGCCCCAGCCGATACTGCGGCCCTTCCTCAACCGGGAGGGTGACGTCCACGCGCTTGCCCCGTCCCCAGCTAAAGAAGAAGAAAGGCCAGCGGCGTTTGGTATCGGTCATCTTGATCTGCGGCTCTTTCAAGACTACGTAGAAATAGCCGTTGTCCTGGTAGAGGGTGCGGATCTGGAGTTCCAGGTCCGCCAGAATCCTGTCCTTGTCGTAGGTCTTGTGAAACCAGTAAAACCAGGGGGGCGCGCCCACGGGCCGGGAATACTTCATCGCCCGTACCAGGCGACGGTTGGAAAAAACCGTGTTGCCCTGGAAGCGAATGTCCCCGATCTTCACCTTGGGACCTTCCACCACGATGAACGTCAACGCCACGGAGTTGGGGGGGATATTCCGCGTGCGCGCCCGCACGGTAGCGAATTGCCGGCCCCGCTCCCCCAAGAGCTGCTGCAGGACCACCTGGGCTCGCTTGATAATCACCGGATCGAACTGGGACTGAATCGACAGACCGACCTTGCGCTCCTTAAAGCGCTCCAGCACGTCCGACTGGGCGACGCTGCTCAAGCCTTTGTAGTCGATGCTGCGCACCAGCTTCTTTTCGCGCACGTAGAAGGTAACGATCTTGCCTTGCTCCCCGTCCGACACCTCCAGGCGCACGTCATCCACGAACCCGGTGTTCCAGAGGGCCATGAAATCGCGCTCGAGCGCGTTTTCGTCGTAGACGTCACCCTTTTGGGAAAGAATGCGGGCACGCAGGGTCGCGGCCGGAACGCGTCGGTTGCCGCGAAAGATGATTTGTTCGATGACGTTCGGACCCACTTCCTCGGCTGGGGCCGCGGGCTGGGGTGGGGCTACCCCAGGGGGCGGAGGCCCGGGGGTTGGAACGGGCGCCGCCTGGGGGGTCTCGAGCTGTAGCTGTTCGGGTGCAGGAGCCTTTTCTTCGGCAGGTTTTTCCACCGGCTGCTGCGCTACTCCCCCGGAGGGGTTCTCTGCCGGCTGCTGGGTTGCGGGGGCCTGACCGGACTTCTGCCCCGGAGCCTCATCCTGGGCTCGAAGCGCTGCGCCGATCAGCAGGCCCACCGCCAAGGCGCCTGACACCAGCGCGTGCCTACCCACTCTTTGTCTTCGCCTTCCGGAAATCATCGGCAAGAGACACTCTTTTCCGGTGCGCCTCAAACTGGACTCAGGTACTCTGATGCCGCAAGCTCGCCGGAAGTTGGCTGGAAACGCGACGTTTCAGCACTCCCCCCGGCGGCAACGCGCTCCCGGGGGAGGCGCCTGGCACCGGCGTTCCGTGCCCTAGCCGGACACGGACGAATCAGCTTAGTGTGAAAGCGGTGTGGTCGCGACCAGCTTGTCGTTCACCGACCGATAGTAGAGCGTCTCGTGCTCGACAACCACTTCCAAAACCGCCGGCGGCTGGATCTCCCCCTGGATCAGCGCCTCCGAGAGCGGGTCTTCGAGATATTTTTGCAGCGCTCGCCGCAGCGGCCGAGCACCATACGAGCGGTCCCCGCAGGTCTTCTCGAGAATCCATCGCCCGGCTTCCGGGGTGAGGCTGATCTGGATATTCCGCGGCGCCAGGTTCTGGTTCATCTGGCCGACCAACAACTCGATGATTTGCAGCAGGTCGCTGTCGGTCAGGGCATTGAAGACAATGGTCTCATCCACGCGGTTCAAGAATTCGGGGTTGAACAGCCGCCGGACCTCGCTCATCACCAACTCTTCAATCTTCTTTTCGGTCGCCGCCTCGTTAGCCGACTGAAACCCCAGGTGGGCGCGCCGTTCCAGGTGGCGCGCGCCGATGTTTGAGGTCATGATGACGATGGTGTTCTTGAAATCTACCGTATTGCCCAGGCCATCCGTGAGCTGGCCATCCTCGAAGACCTGCAGCAGGATGTTGAAAACATCCGGGTGGGCCTTCTCGATTTCGTCGAGCAAAATCACGGAGTAGGGCGTGCGGCGCACGCGCTCGGTGAGTTGCCCGCCTTCTTCGTATCCCACATAGCCGGGGGGCGAGCCGATCAGCTTGGAAACCGAGTGCTTTTCCATGAATTCGGACATGTCAAAGCGGACCAGCGAGCGCTCGGTCCCGAACAGGAACGCCGCCAGGCAGCGCGCCACTTCGGTCTTGCCCACGCCCGTCGGGCCCAGAAAGAAGAACGAGCCCACGGGGCGCCCCGGAGCTTTCAGCCCCGCGCGCGAGCGGCGAATCGCCCGCGCCAGGGCGGAGATGGACTTGTCTTGGCTGACTATACGCTTGTGTAGCTCCTCCTCAATCCGCAGCAGCTTCGACATCTCCTCTTCTTTGATGGAGCTGACGGGCACGCCGGTCCAGCGCGACACCACCTCCTCGATGTCGTCCCGGGTGACGGCGCCCATGGCCGTTTCGTCGATATGGTATTTCTCCCGTAGCAGGCGCAAGTTCTCACGCTCTTTCCGCTCTTCGTCCGAGTAGAAGCGCGCCTTCTCGAATTCGTGGCTGGCGATGGCATTTTCCATCCGGTGAACCACGAACTTGATGCGCTTCTGCACGTCGATCATCTCTTCCGGCAGGGAACTCTGTCGTAGCTTCACCCGCGCCCCCGCCTCATCAATCAAGTCCACAGCCTTGTCCGGCAGGAAGCGATCCGGTATGTACCGGCTCGAATGATAGACCGCGGCGTACAACCCCTCGTCCGTGAAAGTGACGGCATGAAACTTCTCGTAGCGGTCCTTGATGCCGTGAAGAATCCTGAGCGCCTCGGCCTCGGTCGGGGCCGCCACCTTGACGGCCTGGAAGCGCCGCTCCAGCGAGCGGTCTTTCTCAATCGACTTCCGGTATTCCGCGGGGGTGGTGGCGCCAATGCATTGGACCTCGCCCCGGGAAAGCGCCGGCTTCAGGATGTTGGCCGCATCCAGCGAGCCCTCTGCTGAGCCCGCTCCCACCAGGGTGTGCAGCTCGTCGATGAAGATGATGGCGTTCTGCGCCTCCATCAGTTCTCTCATGATGGTCTTCAGGCGCTCCTCGAATTGTCCGCGATATTTGGTACCGGCCACGATTAACGAGAGGTCGAGCGCCAGGATACGCTTATCTGCTAGAAAGGAAGGCACGTCACCGTCGGCGATGCGCTGGGCCAGACCTTCGACAATCGCGGTCTTCCCGACCCCGGGCTCGCCAATCAGGACGGGGTTATTCTTGGTCCGACGGCAAAGGATCTGGATGACTCGTTCGAGCTCAGCCTCCCGCCCGATGAGGGGATCAAGCTGGTTCTCAATGGCCGCCTGGGTCAGATCGCGGCTGAATTCGCCCAGCAAGGAAGTTTCTTTGGGACGGTTAGAGGGAGCTTTCTCCCCCTGCATCCGGCTTAGTTCCTCGCGTAGGGCGGAAAGGCGGAGCCCACGCTCGTGCAGGATCTCAGCGGCAAAGGACTTATCCTCGCGCAACAGGCCCAGCAGCAGGTGCTCCGTCCCGATGTGCTTGTGGGAAAGGCGCTCAGCTTCGTCCGCCGCGTAGCCCAACACCCGCTTACACTCTTGGCTGAGTGGTAAATCTACCGAGGTTGAGACTCTCTCCCGGATGGTCGTCCGCCCCTCGATCTGCTTCCGGATCGACTCAATGGAGGTGTGCGATCGCAGAAAGCGGTTCGTGAGGGCTTTGTCTTCCCGCAGCAGGCCGAGCAGGAGATGTTCAGTCTCAATGTACGGGCTGCCAAACTGGCTGGCTTCGTAACGGGCAAAGAAGATGACGCGGCGCGCTTTTTCCGTGTATCGCTCGAACATGGCTTCTCAGTTCGTCGTTGGTGCCCACCCACCCTCAGGACCTGGAGAGCCCTCCGCGCAGATGGTCAGTGAACCTAGGGAACTACCGTTTCCGTCAGTCTGCCGTTCGCCAAGCGCAGCGCCCGGCTAGCCCGCCGTGCCAGATCCAAATTGTGGGTTGCCAGGACCGAGGTCAGACCATGCGCCCGGTGCAACCCTTCCAACAGCTCCATCACGCGCTGCGCCGTGCGGTGATCCAGATTCCCAGTTGGCTCATCGGCCAGCAGCAGAGCCGGCCGGTTCGCCAGCGCTCGCGCCAAGGCGACGCGTTGCTGCTCGCCGCCCGAAAGCTCCCCCACACGCCGTCGTCCCGCAGGCGCCAGCCCAACTTCCCCCAACAACTCTGCGGCGCGGGATTCAGCCGCCGCAAAATCGCCCCCCGCGATGAGCTGCGGGAGCATGAGATTCTCTATGGCGCTGAATTCCGGCAAGAGGTAGTGCATCTGCCACACATAACCGAGCTGCGTATTGCGATAGGCAGCGCGTGCCTCCGCGCCGAATTCGCTCAACCTTTGCCCTCGAAAGTATACCCCACCGCGCGTTGGAGTGTCCAGCGCCGCGAGGAGGTGCAGCAGCGTTGTCTTGCCCGCGCCCGACTCGCCGACCAGCGCCACCAGCTCACCGGGGCGGATTTCAAAGCTGAGGTCCTCGAAGACGACGACCTCTTCCTCCCCGGAACGGAAAATCTTGGTCAGATTCTCAACGCGCAGCATGACTGACACCTCGAGCCATTGAGCGATCGGGCCATCGGCTCATCGGGTCATCGATTCATCGCAACACCTGCGAATCCTTGGGCATCGACCAATCAGCTCCGGGATTTCGCCGTGCCGTGCGAAGCCGCGAATATCGCCAACAGTTCGTTTGCTTCCATGAGCAGCTCCTCCATTTGACGGTCAGGCATAATCCCGGTGTCAACCAGGAGCTCGAGCCAAAACACCGTTTCATCGGCTTCTTCCACGACAACATCCATTTTTGCCACAAACTCGGCCTTGGAGCGAGCGCGCCCCACTGCTCGATAGTTCGCGGCGACCGACGTCCCTGCTCTCAGCAACTGCTTTCCGACAATCCTTGCCTCGTCCGTCTTGGGCAAGCTTTGGAATAGTCTCACGATCCGAATGGCGAACGGTTTTGTCCGTCGCCTCAATTGCTCATGCAGATTGCTCATCATTGGTCCGCTTCCCACCGGACGTTATCTGCCAAATGGATCGATGGCCCGATCACCCGATTCATTCATTCGTAGCGCAAGATCTCGACTGGGTTCAGCCGCGCCGCGGCGAGCGAAGGATAGAGCGTGGCGAGGAAGCTGATCCCGAGCGCGGCCAGGGCAATCCAGACGCCATCCAGTGGCTGCGCGTGAAAGGGCACGGAAGCCAGCGCGTAGATCTCGGCGTCGAGCGGAATCAGCCGGTAACGATCCCCAGCCCAGGCCAGGCCATAGCCCGCGAGCAGCCCGAGCGCCGTGCCCGCGGCCCCAATCAGCAACCCGTGCAGCGTGAAAATGGCCCAGACCTGCCGCTGCCGCGCCCCCATCGACATCAGCACGGCAATGTCGCGGTTCTTCTCCATGACCATCAGGACGAGGGTGATGAAGATGTTCAATGCCGCGACCAGCACAATCAGACCGATGGTGAGTACGGTCACCAGCCGCTCCAGACGCAGGGCGTTAAACAGCGAGCGGTTCTGCTCCATCCAGGTGGTGGTCTCAAACCCCGGCCCGGCCGCCTGGCGGATGGCCTCGGCGACCGATGGCGCCTGGTAGATATCATCAATCTTGAACTGGATCACTGAGACAACGCTCGAAAGGTCAAACAGCCGTTGCGCGGCACCCAGATTCGTGAACGCCCAGGTGGCATCAAAGTCGTAAAAACCGGAATCGAACACGCCCACCACGCGAAAATGCCGGAACTTGGGAACCACCTCAAGCGGCGTCAGGTAACCCTGCGGGCTGGTGACCAGCACCGTGTCGCCGACAAAGACGCCCAGGGATCTGGCCAGATCCTTGCCGATGATGATGGGATCGGCACTCGGGAAAGTTTTGGAAACATCGTCCAGCGAACCTTCCCGCAACCGCTCGAGCAGCGCCCCGACCCGCACCTCGCGCTGGGGATCGACACCTTTCAGAACCACGCCCTGGGCGCGCGAGTGGCTGGAAACCAGGACCTGTTCGTAGAGGGCCGGGGCGCTCGCCACCACATGCGGCAGGCGCGCCAGGCGCTCCGCGAACTCCTCGTAGCGCTCGATGCCGTCGTGCGAGGCGCGCAGCAAGTTGATGTCGGCGGTCATGCCAAGCAAGCGCTGCTCCAGTTCCTCGCGAAACCCGTTGTTGATCGCCAGGGCTACCACCAGCGCGCACACGCCCGCCATCACGCCCAGCACGGAGATCACGGTGATCACCGAAATCGCCGCCTGCCGCCGCTTCGCCTTCAAGTAGCGGAGAGCAACAAAGAGTTCAAATCGCATGCCGGATCATGCCTCCCGAATTCCGGTCTTGAGCTCGTGGAGAAGAGCCAGATTCTTCTCGAACGAGTTTTCGTCTTCCTCTTCACTGGATCCCGAAGAGAGCATCATTTGCCGCACCAAACGAAAGTGGCTCTCGTCTGCCGTCTCGGCCTCAAGGATATCAGCAATCCTTTCCTTCGTGTCCAGGTCTGCCATGTGGCCGATATCACGTCCCAAAAGCCGGGCACCAGCCCTGACGTAGTCGGAGTTCCCAACATATAGCAGATCGCTGTGGTCTTCTAGGAGTCGATTGAGGTTCCCGGCGTCCAGGTACGATTTGGTAGTGTGGGCGAGGTCGCGCGCGTCTCCGCCGGAGCGGCGGTCTGCCCACGCCGCGATCTTCAGCAGCGCCACTCCGGCAGGAGTGGCGACTCGAAGATCAAGAGGCGGGTTCGCCCTTAATCTCACCTGCTGAGCATTTCTGTATGCTTCCTCGAAGCCTAAGACACTCATCATGACTGCTTGATCCGGGGGCCACTTTATCGCCTTGGTTCCCTGCTCAATAGGCCCAAACGGGATGACATCGACCGAGATTTGCCCGCGATACACAATCCTCTTGATGTCCCTTGCTGCAACAAAATCTTCCGTGTCCAAGAGGCTTTGCTTTAATTTTTCATATTGCTGCCAATCGGCCACGCGCAATCCGATGTCGACATCCAGCGTGGCACGCTTGACTGGGATGCCGTATCCGAAAGCAAGGATCATGTCCCGCGCTGTAGCGCCCAGCACGAAGAAGGGAGCACCGGCGGAAGTGGCCGCTCTTTCAAGAGCTTCGTAGAGGCCGAGCCTTACCTCGTCAATCTTCCCGGACAAGTCCAGCAAGGTATCTTTCATGGATTATCCGTGCGGCTTCCACGTTCCTAGCATCCCCCGTAGCTAGCAGGTCGACGTACACAAGAAGAGGATGGGTCACTTCAGGGTCGACCCAGTCGCAGTCGGGTTTCCAGAATACCTTGAGTATCTCGACATTGCCCCGCGGTTGCTTCTTCAGCCTGTTCCGAAATATGAACTCTTCCGCTCCGTGTCTAAGGTAAACCGTCATAAACTCGGGCTTCAAATATTGTGTCAATTTGGCTGCCGCCACTTCCGCACCCCAGTAGGCATTAAATTCGCCGGCTCTAACCGCCTGCCACCAATTCGGGTCTGGAGCGGCGAACTTCCCCATTGCCAGTTTCGGCCGGAGTTGCTCGGGGTAAGCAACCGCCCATCGCTCAACTAATCTCGCCTTGTCCACAAGCGCTCGGCCGCGCCTGCCCATATCTAGCCAAAAGCCAAGATTTTTCAGGTCCCCAACAACCCATCCGACCGTTCCCAGGGCAACGCCGCCCACCCTTGCAATGTCTCGGTAGTTAGCCTTCACGAGTTCCGGTCTACAAAGAAGTGCAAACAGCACTTTCAGCCCTGTCGGCTGGAAAGCTCGCGTCGGTCTTGTTCCTTTGAAGAGTTTTGGGGGGCCTTCGCCCTTTACATACACAAACAGAGGCGGTTCGTTGATGTACGCATTCCCCACGGTGTCGATAAAAGGAACACACATTTCTCTGAGGCGTTCAGCTATGCGGGGATTTACGTACTCGGTAATCAGAATCCCCTTCTGCCCCGGTCGCCGCATTTTTTCTATCGTGACCCCGAGGTTAGCGTTCGTCAAATCTCTCTCGATCTCAGCTACGAATTGCACTTCAACGCCTGGGGCGTGAAGTCGTACTAACGCGTCCGCCCGCTGCTTGTCATTCAGCCTCGCTAGGAGCTTTTCAAATGTCAGGCTTACACCTGTATGGGTCTTGCAGGCGTCAACCGCCCTCTCTAACAAGGCAGCCTCGTCTGTGGTCTCCCTCATGGGTCCCCGCTTTCGTCCGTTCGCAAATCGCTCTTGTTCATCATGAGTGAACAGGCTGAATTGGCGAACGTCCTGTTCACAGAACGGCTCAGTGCATTTTACATGAACAAATGCAAAAAATGAACAGA
>Ga0315314_1002168_pt1 | contig 16457 bp, 15 predicted proteins | sample TDP9_MG_FD_203631 | JGI IMG/M metagenome (GOLD analysis project Ga0315314, IMG submission 203631) | Freshwater sediment microbial communities from Lake Towuti, South Sulawesi, Indonesia - TDP9 | ecosystem: Environmental > Aquatic > Freshwater > Lake > Sediment | place: Indonesia: South Sulawesi...
TCCGACTTCTTCACAAGAAGCAAGCTGGACTTGAAAGAACGCGAAAGCACCTAATAGTTGAAATCAACCGTTGTGAAGCGAGAACAAAATCTTCTAGGCGTCGCAAGAATAAGCAAAGCGAGTTCCAATGGACGAAGAGGCTCAAAAGAATAAGGAAAAAACTTCCAGCTCTTGAAAAAAACATTAGTGAGGCACATAAACAAATCGTGAACCTTGAGAATGCTAGGAAACTCGAGGTGTCCCAGGAGAGGGTAGACTGCGACGTTCGCATCGGAGAGGCAAGAAAAGTCCTCAGAGAGCTCGAGGCTTCACGAATAGCTGGACTCAGGGTCAAGAAACAGGAAATAGCATCGCTTGAAAGCACTGCTTCTGCGATCGTAAGCCAGATGAACGAATTGGCGAAGGCAAAGAAGGCAGCTTTGAACGAATTCGACGATTTAAGTTTGCCGAGAAGAAAAAAAGCTGTTACGCTGGTGTACGTGCCCTTTTACCTTGTTCGTTACGAGCTTGAGGCACGAAAAAGATACGTTATTTATCCTCCTTCGATTGTGGGCGACATGGGAATCCTGACAAAGATGAAAGGGGTTTTGGGCTCCGTAAAAATGAAAGCTTTCCTTCAACCTCGGTCAAAAGCCATTACTATGTTCCTCAATCAGCTTGTCACACTAATCGAAAAGAATACCATGTTTGAAAAAGAGGTGACCGACGCTGGGATCAGAGACAGCGTCTTACGTACTAAGGAGCTGCGATTAGGCGTCAAAAGAGGACTGGAAGAGCTGGAAAACGAGGAATGGTTATCAAGAGACGAGCTTCAAGCGTTTGGTAAGCTCTTGTACATATACGCTTAGTTGGATCCGTTCGCGAGATACGCGGTCTCATCTTTGCGGTGGTTGCTCTCTCAATGTTTTCCTAGTGATTAAACGGAAGCGTGTTGTTTTTGAGTCTCTGTGCTTCATCAACCAGCCCATTCGAGCCAGTTGGTTGAGGTAGTTGCTTTCTAGAGCGCGGCAGCGCCCGGTTAAATTCGATACTTCGGTTGCGCTGCTCTCGCCTTTAGATACCACGGTCACGTAGGTTTTTCGGAGATGATCCGGCAGCAAGAACAGCTCTGACTCCGAAATCTCTAGCGGCTGCGGGTTCCAACCAGAAAGAGCAGCTTCGATGTCGTCAAGCCGAAAACGTATCTGCTGCAACTCTTGGAAGATTCGATCAAACGCTGATCTCCTAACCATATTCTCTCTCTCCAGCTTGTTTATTATTGTTGACCTTGTGTTCCGTAGCATTTAAGTCTGTAATTTTTCGACGGACAATCAGCTCATGACATTTGATGGCGCCTGTTGAGCGTGTCAAGACGCTGACTTCTTTGTCCAATGCTTCTCCTCCCTGTTAGGGTTGATTTCTACCATCGGAAAATCAGAACTAAACAAAAGATTGTTAGCAAGAAGAACGTTCAAAAAACCCGGCACATGTTCAAACTTCACGAGGTAATCGCATTCAAGAGTCTTTAGGGATGTTTCATCGTGTACCACACCGACGCTGACATTTGAAGATCTAAACGCAGAGTTGTCCATTTCCGAGTCTCCAAGGTATAAGACGCCATTTTCAACCGCTAACTCGTTAAGCATGTGTTGAAGCGCCCACCCTTTGTCAGGAGCGACGGAATATACGTCGTAGAAGGGTTGCGTCTCGTACCTAAACAGTTCTAATCCTAGCGCTTGACAGTAAGCTGCAACGCATTCAGTTTCTCTCTTAGCTGTCTTCGAATCTTCTGTCCTGCGCCAGTCTACGCAAAAAGCGACAATACAGCCTTCGGAATATTGCTTCTCTTCGATCTCAACTCTGGGATCAGTAATGTGCGATTTTGCGTAGTCGAGGGCAAGAGAAATGCTCGTTAACCTGTCCTCCAAACATTCTCTTTTTAGAACTCTCTTGCCGATTCGCATTTCTAATCCGCCTAATGCTGACCACGCGTGGGCAAATGGAGTCCTCGGCATGATAAAGGACAGATCTTTCATGGTGATGATTGATATTGGGAGATGTCTACTGATTTGCTGAAGCATCACGCGTGTTTGCAGCGGAACGCGCGATTCAGTTCTTGAGACTTTCAAGGGGCTTATTGTTCCATCGTAATCAGACGACAGACACTTTACGCTGGTCTTTCGAGGTTCAGCCTTAGATAGCCGATTCTTTCGGTGTCCCAAAATTATTTACTCAACCTCGCAATCCAAAGATGTCCATCGCATCAGTTACAAGCCTTGTTTGTTTGTTGGTTTCTCTGTTTATAATACTTTGTTGTAGATGCGTTAAACAGAAAAACAGGAAGAAAGCAGCACAATGTTGCTGTTTTCTCACCAATAAGAGGGGGGTTGAGGGTTTGCTATTAACCCACCACGGTTATGATTATATCAAAGCTGAAATTGGTTATTCCTGAAGTGGTTGGGGAGACAACTAGGAATAGCTTGATTTGGAGTACTTGATTCACGGCTAGTGTTTGACCAGCGTAGTTCCAGGTTAGGGTCATGTAGCTGGAGGCTGATGATGGATTCCAGTTTTGGGTAGTTTTGGAAAGCGTGACAGCAACGTTTCCTTCATTTCTAACGTAGACGGTCACGGTTTTATTTGAACCCGGGTCTACGACTCCCCAGTCGATCGAAGATGTCTTGCTGATGCACGCTGAGTCCCAATAGATTCCGACTCCGATGCCTTTTATTGATCCCGTATTAGAAATTGTGGTGTTAGTCTGAACTAACGAGGAGACTCCGCCGAGTATGCCGATTGCCAGAGCGCTTAATATAAGCGCTAATGAAACATCCAGTATGATCTTCCCCGTGCTTTTCAATGAAGATTCCACGTTCGGGTATTGAATCGTGCAGACTTAGTATACATTAATGTGAAAGTGTATGACAGAAACACACAATCAGGGAAGCCTTCACGCCTTAGAAGAGCTAACCGATGCTTGAACAGTGATTTGCATTCGCAAGCCGCTGCCATCTTGCAGTGTGAAACAGCTTCCAGGGCAATCTCATATAGCCAGGAGCAGCGGGACGATTAGCAAGGCTGTCATGTTTGTGAGTTTCATGAAAATGTTGAGCGACGGGCCTGCCACATCTTTCAGCGGATCACCAACTGTGTCTCCAGTTACGGCGGCTGCGTGTGCGGGTGTTCCTTTCATCCAGAATTTCTGTTCGATCAGTTTCTTGGCGTTGTCCCAAATGCCTCCGCCAAAGGTGAAAAACGGCGACAGTAAAGCAGAAGTGGCTAGGGCACCGAGTAGCATAGCGCCAAGGGCGTATTTTCCCCACGAGCCAAACGCGAAACCCACTATTATGGGAGAGGCGATTGCTAATAGTCCTGGCGCGATCATCTGTTTCAGAGCGTTTTTTGTACCTATGTCTACACATCGGGCGTAGTCGGGTTTGGCTTTTCCTTCAATGATGCTTGGGTTTTCACGAAGTTGCCGTCTTACCTCGTCCACCATTTGGTAAGCTGTTTTTCCAGTGGCTCCAATAGCCAACGAAGAGAATAGAAACGGAAGCATCGCGCCGAGCAGAACTCCAACAATTATCACAGGGTTCAAAAGCCCCTCACTTATTTTATGCAGTTCAACTTTATCGGCGTACGTAAGAAATATGACCACTGTAGAAACCGTGCCAGACGCCGTGGCAAACGCTTTTGTGTACGCTTTAGTTGTGTTCCCAGTAGCGTCCAGTTCTTCGAGTGAACCGCCGTCTGATGGCCGTGACTGAGCCATTTCCGATATGCCCAACGCGTTGTCGCTTATTGGACCGAACGCGTCGCTGGACATAATTATGCCTATAGCCAAGTCAGTGCCAATGTTAGCGGCTACTATGCCATAGAGTGGAGGCATTGAGCCGTCGGTTATGAAATAAGAGAACAAGATGGCTATCAGCACCGAGAGGAAGGGCAAGATGGGGCTTTGAAGCGCGTAGGACAAACCAGTTAAAATGTTGATGGCTGCGCCCCGCTGTGAAGATTCAGCTATGTTCTTGACTGGCTTGCTGTTTATCCCTATGTAATACTGCACTGCTATTCCGACTGCAAGGCTCGCTGCCAGTCCGCTTACTGCAGCATAGAATATGGTCAGGTTTCTAAGGAGGATTGTAGAGGCGAGGAATGCGCCAATTACACTTACTGCTGATGAAGTTAGAAGCCCCATGTTGAATGACATGATTGGCTTTGTTTTCCTGTATCCTCTTATTACGAAGACTCCGACAATAGTTGCAACAACGCCTGAGGCTCCGAGCATGAGGGGAAACAAGAAGGCATTTATACCATAGCCTAAGGGTATGAGCAAAGTTGCTCCCAAGATCATAGCTGTTATGTAGTCGTCACTTATGGATTCGAATAGATCGCTGCCTCGACCTGCGCAGTCGCCAACGTTGTCTCCCACCAGATCTGCAATCACTGCCGGGTTGCGCGGGTCATCCTCTGGGATACGCTGCTCGATTTTACCGACCAGATCGGCGCCTATGTCAGCGCCTTTAGTGAATATCCCACCGCCCAACTGCGCAAAAAGAGCTGCGAGGCTTGCACCGAACCCAAAGCCTACAATAAGCTGCGGGTCTTGATAGATCTGGTACAGGAAGCTGACGCCTATGAGGCTGAGTCCGACAACTGAGAGTCCCATTACGGCTCCGCCTCGAAACGCTATCGTGAAGGCTTTGGGAGCTGAGGTTCTTGCCGCGTTGGCGGTTCTGATATTCGCTTTGACGGCTAAGCGCAAACCTATGTACGCTGCCAGTAAAGACAGGAAGGCGCCGAACACAAACGCTACTGCTACTCTAATGTCTCTGAAAATAATAGCTATAGGAACAAGCGACGCCGCGGCGAAAATCCCTATGGTTGTGTACTGCCTTTTGATGAAGGCTTTAGCGCCTTCCTCAATGTAGTCAGCGTATTTTTCGAGTTGTCGCGGTCCACGCGGTTCCCTGAGTATGGACCATGCTAAGTAAGCCACGACTAACATGGCGAGTACTCCGACAGACAACGCGAGCCATGTAAGGTCCAATTGCCACCGCGCACCTTCTCCCTATAGATGGATTCATGATTTTGTTGAAACTGGTCTTACAGCAATTATATACCCTATCTTATAAACATACCACATTAGATAGAGGTACCATATTAGACACTACATTAAGAAACCAGAGGAGAACGGATGATGAAATTCGGCATAAACCTTCAACTCGAAGAGTATCCAATTGACCTAGCTTTGAAGACAGCCCGACAGATCGAGGAATTGGGGATGCACGCCGTCTTCGTCAATGATCACTATATGAAACCGTCGGGTAACAATGTTCCGGACGCTTTTCTCACGCTGACAGCCATGGCAGCTCAAACCAAACGAATTCAGCTGGGAACAGCTGTCACGCCGATTCCGTTTAGGTCCGCACCTCAAACTGCCAAGGTTGTCGCTACCTTGGACAACATAAGCAAGGGCAGATTCATGTTTGGCGTCGGCGCAGGTTGGAACCCGGCTGAATTTGAAGGTTACGGGGCAGCGTTCCTGTCTCCCAAAGAGAGGGTGTCGCAAACTTTCGAGGGCATAAGACTGATGAAAAAAATGTGGATCGAAGACGAAGTAACGTTTGAAGGCAAGTACAACCGAGTCAAGGGCGCGGTTCTCAAGCCCAAACCATTCCAAAAACCACATCCACCCATCCTCGTGGGCTCAAGATCTGAAAGAATGTGCCGATTCGCAGCTAAAGAATGCAACGGCTGGATACCCGGACACCTCTCTCCCAAAGACTATAAAGATAAAATGAGCCAGATCATCGAAGAAGCAAGTAACCATGGAAAAACACGCCGCAACTTCACTTTCGTCCATTTCACCAGGATACTGACAGGTCTCCACATGGATGAAGTGCTCCGGCTTATGCCTAAAAATCAGGTTTCACAAGGCAGAGAAAGATTCCTTGTTGGCTCCGCGGAATTCTGTGTTGAGAAACTACGCGAGTATGTAGACATCGGCGTCGACCTGATACTATTGCGCCTGCATCAAGTTGCCCAGACTTCTTTCGTGCAAGAGGAGAAACACCAGCAGCAGATCAACTACATTCGAGACGAAATACTCTCAAAGCTGTAGCCAAGAAACTGCGCGAATTACTCCTCGTTCAAGCTTGTAGATTCTGTAGAGAAAAATGATTTGAGGCGTGGATCAATTCATCTTTTGACTGTCTTGACCAAGTTTTTGTTGTGGTCGTAGATTTTGACTTCTAGTGGCATTTGTCCCAATGCGTAGTGTGTGGCGCATCCGAAGCATGGATCGTACGCTCTGAAAGCCATTTCCACCATGTTGAGTAAGCCGTCGTTGACCACGCCGCCTTTGATCACGCCTCTCGCTGCGTCGCGTATAGACATGCACATCGCTGGCACGTTGTTAACGGTTGCCACGATCAGGTTGACTTTCTTCGCCAAGCCCTCTTCATCGAGCACATAGTGGTGAATCAGTGTTCCACGCGGCGCTTCAACTATGCCCACGCCTTCGCCGGGTTGTCCAGGCTTGTTGCGAATGTTTGTGCTGGTTACGTCTTTGTCTCGGCTCAGCTCCAGTGTTCGTTCAGCCGCATACAGCAGTTCAACGAGTCGTGCCCAATGCATTGCTAAAGTTGAGTGCACTGGCTTGCCGCCTAACGTTTCGTACATGCGCTTGTATTCTTCCTGTGCCAACGGTGTAGCCATGCCGTCAGCCACGTTCAATCGACCTAGGGGTGCAACCCTGTAGATGCCGCTTTCTGGTCCGTCTACTAAGCCTTTCCAACCGATTTTCTTGAGGTAGGGCAGTTTGACGTAGGTCCATGGTTCCACATGTTCCTCAACTTGGTTCAAGTAGTCAGCTGGTGCCCATTTGGCGAATTCCTTGCCTTCAGGCGTAACCACTCGCAGCTTGCCATCGTAAAAGTTGACCTTGTTGTTGTCGTCAACGGTGCCCATGTAGTATGTGCGATGCTTGTACGCGTCGCTGAGAATAAGGTCCACGTCATTGAACACCTGCAAAGTGAATTGAGCGAATTTGACGCTAGACTCAGCCATCTTTTCAATCTCAGCGCGCTCCTCCTCAGATATAGCCTTTGACATGCCGCCAGGCAACCCGCAGACTGGATGCGTAGCTTTGCCGCCAATCATTGCTGTAATCTTCTGCCCATACGCTCTGTGCTTAATGACTTCCTTAGTAATGTCCAAGCCAACTTTGCCGATGACGCCGAGAATGTTTCTCTCAGCTTTCGGCGCGTCTGGTCCAACGACAAAGTCGGGTCCACCTAAGAAGTAGAAATGCAACGTGTGATCATAAATGTAGTAGCCATTATACAGAAGCTCGCGCAGTTTCTTAGCGGCAACTGGTGGGTCAACGTGAAAAGCTGCGTCCAAAGCTTTGGTTGAAGCCATGTGGTGGGCTACGGGGCAAACGCCGCAGATTCGAGGAGTAATCTGAGGCAAGTCTTCACCTTTTCTGCCTATGCAAAAGCGTTCAAAGCCGCGTAGCTCTGGAATTTGCAGGTAAGCGTTGGCTACGTCTCCTTTGTCATCTAGGAATATCTGGATTCTTCCGTGACCTTCAAGCCGTGTTATAGGGTCAATGCTTATCTCTTTCATTTCTTCATCACCCTTCGATGCAAGATCGATGCTGGCAAAGCGTATCTGTAAAACGTGCCTAACGGATCCTTCACCTGTTCAATCAACTTTTCAGGGTTGAAATCCTTGTCTTTCTCCTCTTCAACGCCTAAAATTGAGGCTAAAGCGCTAATCATAGCCGCGCCCTGTTCAGTCACCTTGGGACAGGGCCCACCGCAGCCCGTGCATGGCATGTTAGCGTTTATACATTGAGCGTCACAGCCGCCCCTTGTTGCGGGTCCCATGCAAATCAGTCCCTGCTCAAGTAGGCATTTCTCTGGCTCGGGCGTTATTTCATAGACCCTATAGATATGGTGAATCCTTTTGTCCTCCTTCTTCCTGGGGCAATCGTCGCAGACAGATTTCAATGGTCCTAGAACTGTGCCTTTTGGAGGCAGTTGTCCTTTGGCTATTGCTAAAACTGCTTCAACGATTCTTTTCGGAGTAGGAGGGCAACCTGGCAGATAATAGTCAACATCGACAACTTGATTCAGAGCCTTAACGGTGTCATGGAACTCTGGTAGCTTCAACTCTCCTTCAGGAACCTTAATTCTAGTCAGCGGAACGACTCCATCGGGATTGCAAGTTGAAGGATTGTTAAGATAGACTGTTGTGAAGATTTCTTTACGGTCAGATATGTTGGCTAAGCCGGGCACCCCGCCCAAGTGGGCACATGAGCCAAAGGCAACAAGAACCTTGGCCTTGGTGCGTAGCAGTTTGGCCAAGTATTCCTGCTCTTCGTTTCTCACGGCGCCGTTGAAGAAGCACACATCTATGCTCTTGTCAGGTAAGGCTTCGATGTCTTTGTATTTGACATCCATTGCTACGGGCCAGAACACCACGTCGGCCAATGCCACAACATCGAGTATCGTCTCATCAACATCGAGAACAGCTACTTCGCAGCCGCCGCAGCTAGCAGCCCAGTAAAACGCAAACTTCAGTTTCGGTTGTGTGCTCAAATCAGTCCTACTACCTTGGAAGCGTCTACACGAAGCTCCTTCAGAGCCAACTCTTCAGGCGTGAAGCCCATGGCTAAACCCAGCAACTGCGGATAGTGCAGAACTGGCATGCTGAAGGTTTCGTTGAACATGCGTTCAATGCGCATCTGGTTGGTGTCAAACATCATGTGGCAGAATGGGCAACAAGTGATGACTGCTTGCGCACTGACCGCCTTCATGTGAGCCAGTTTATCATGTGCCAACGAAAGCGGAATCTTGTCGTTGACGCCGACGATGGGCGCGCCGCAGCATTCAGTTTCATCCATGTAGTCTAAGCATTTGGCGCCAGTTACTTCGATGAGGCTCTTGAGAATCACAGGGTTTTCTGGGTCATCAAAGCCTATGTATTTTTGAGGGCGCACGACATGGCAACCATTGTGTTCGGCAACGCTCAAGTTGGTCAACGGTTTCGCAACGGTTTCCTTGATTTTTTCCAGCCCGACATCTTCGGCTAAGACCTGCATTAAGTGTTTGACTTCTATCGTGCCCTTGAATTCTAATCCAGCCTCTTTCAAGAAGCCGTTGACTCTTTCGCGTTCGTGTTTGTCTTCCTTGAGCAGCCTATTTACCTTGCGAAGCGTGCCGGCGCAACCTGGACAGAGAGTGACGATGTTGAGTCCCTGCTTCTCGGCTAGGCAAAGATTGCGTGCTGCAAGCGTGAGCATGACATCGTGGCTAGCCGGGTCTAAGGGTAGCCCACAGCAGTTGTAGTCAGGCATCTCGACCAGTTCTACGCCTAGTTTCTGCGCAACCTTTCGGGCTGAGATTTCGTAGCTTGCCACTCTGTACGGAATGGCGCATCCAAGAAACATCGCATACCTAAGGTTTGGCATTATTGTCTTCCTCCTTTTTCAACGAATTTCGAAAAGCCTATTCGGCTGAACAGTTTGACTATGCTCTGCACATCGGTCTTGGGCAGCGGCGGCAACCCTGTCTCCTGGCGTCTTTTCAACCTGAGTTCCGGGATCTTATAGGCTAAGCCGGTCTCCATGATGGCGCCTGCCAATTCTTTGAAAGCTGGCGGCATGTGCCCTTCTCGTACAGCTATGTTTCTGAGGGCTCTGATAACGCTGGAGATTTCCACGTCTTGGGGACAGTGGTCAACGCAGGTGTAGCAGGCGGCGCAAAGCCATAGCTGATCGCTGGAAAGCACTCGATCTTTCAAACCTAACTGAGCCATGCGCAGAATCTGTCTAGGTCGGTAGGAGTCGCTGAACCTGGCGATCGGGCAGTCGGCGGTGCATGTGCCACATTGGAAGCACAGCATCATACGTTCTCCGCCTGGAATCTTTTTGACTTCGTTCTTGAATTGCAGGTTGATTTCTGAGATTTTTGTTGCCTCTTTTGGTTCAGATTCTTTCTTCTCAACAGTCAAGTTCTATTCCTCCATTTGTGATTGGACTTGGTCCGAGTCTACGGATTTCCTCGACCATTTCCCGTATAACCCAGGCAAAGTGGTCGCCTTCAGAAGCTGAAACCCATTCAAGGCGGAGTCGCTGAGGCTCAATGCCAAACTGCTCCAAAACCTTCTTCAAAAGAAACACTCTTCGTTGAGCCTTGAAGTTACCCGACAAATAATGACAGTCTGAAGGCAGATGGCAACCAGCAACCAACACACCGTCAGCGCCATCCTTGAACGCCTCAAGAACGAAGACCGGGTCGATCCGCCCACTGCACATAACCCGTATGATTCTGACATTGTGTGGATACTGCAGTCGGCTGACTCCTGCAAGGTCTGCTCCAGCGTAGGCGCACCAATTGCATAAGAAACCCATTATTTTGGGTTCAAACGCAACTGTCTTCGTCTTCATTACGGTCTCAGCCATCCGCTATCTCCTCCTTCAACGTAGCCTTAACTTGAGCCAGAATCTGCTCATTAGTATAATGCCCCAACGTAATCGCTTTGGTCGGACATGATGAACCACAGACGCCGCAGCCCTTGCACACCGCTTCAAGAACTTTCGCCACCGGTTTCTCATTGTTTAGAGCCATCTCCACGGCGTTGTAGGCGCATACAGACTCGCAGATTTTGCATCCGCTGCATAGGTCCTGGTCAACACTAGCTATGCTGCCCTCCATCTCGAGTGCAGATTTCGACAAAACGGTGGCAGCACGTGATGCAGCAGCGCAAGCCTGAGCAATGCTTTCATCTATGAATTTGGGTGAATGTGCCATGCCGCAGAGGAACACGCCGTCTGTGGCGAAATCAACAGGGCGAAGTTTCATGTGGGCTTCTAAGAAGAATTTGTCCTTGGTCAGGGGTACCTTCAAAATGCCGGCTAATCGTTCATTGTCTGAGTTGGGAACTGTGGCTACGCTTAAGACTAATCGATCGGTTTCAATTGGAATCCATGTTTGAAGCACGGGCTCCCAAGCTGTGACTGTGAGTTTGCCGTTTTCGTTCCTGACCATGGGCTTATGCTCATCATCAAAGCGTATAAAAAGCACGCCTTTTTCAGCCGCCTCTCGATAATAGTCTTCCTTGAACGCAAAAGTTCGCATGTCCTTGTACAAAACGTAAATGTCCGCTTCTGGGTTTTGCTCTTTGATTCTTAAGGCGTTCTTGACAGCTTGACTGCAGCAAATCCTCGAGCAGTTGGGGTTTTCCTGGTTTCTTGAACCCACACACTGAACCATCGTCACGATTCTTGCATCTTGAAAGTTACCGTTGGCGAGTTTTTCTTCCAGCTCGTGCTGAGTCATAATTCGGGAGTCGGTTCCGTATAGGTATTCCATTGGCTTGTGTTCACCTGCACCCGTGGCAATGATGACGACGCCGTGTTCAATCTCCCTTTCTCCATCACTAGCTTTTAGAATGGTTTTGAAGTTGCCGATATACCCTTTGATGTCGCTCACGTTCGTGTTCAAATACACGTGAATCTTCGGGTTAGTCTTCACTTCATCAATGATTCCATGCAACTGCGTCTGCGGGTTTTGAGAACCGAGTAAATAGTGAATCTGTCTGGCATATCCACCAAGCTCTTTCTCCCGTTCAACCAAATGAACCTCAAAACCCTGTTTCGCCAATTCCGAAGCAGCAGTCATTCCTGAGAGCCCGCCGCCTATGACCAGTGCTCCTGGCACAACGTTTATCACGGGTTTGGGAAGAGGCTTTAACAGGCGAGCTTTGGCAACAGCGGCTCTCACGAGGTCCTTTGACTTTTCTGTAGCTTTTCCAGGCTCATGCATGTGAACCCATGAACATTGGTCCCTGATGTTCGCCATCTCGAACAGATAGATGTTCAAGCCTGCTTCTCGAACGGTTTCTCTAAACAACGGTTCATGTGTCCGCGGCGTGCATGAAGCTACAACAACACGGTTGAGATTGTGCTCCTTAATTCTTTCGCGAATGCCCTTCTGCGTGTCTTGAGAACAAGTGTAAAGGTTGTGTTCACCATAAATCACATTGGGAAGTCGCTTGGCATACTCCACAACTGCGGGCACATTTACCACTCCGCCTATGTTGATGCCACAGTGACACACGAAGACACCTATCCGTGGCTTTTCATCGGACACATCCCTTTCAGGCGGGTACTCTTTGGCAACTGTCAACCTGCCTCTTTCAGGCGCCATGATAGCGCCAGCTTTGGCTGCTGCGCCGCTTGCTTGAGCCACACTTTCAGGTATGTCCTTAGGCGACGCAAACGCGCCGCACACGTATATTCCTGAACGTGAAGTTTCAACAGGCGAGAACGTTTCTGTCTCGCAGAACTTGTGTCTGTTGAGTTTGATGCCCATGATTTTGGCTAGTTCTTCGCTTCTCCGGGGCGGCTTCATTCCAACAGATAAGACCACGAGTCCGAACTCTTCGTCCTTCGGTGTTTCGTCCACAACGTGTCGCACAATCAGGTTTTGGGTTTCAGGTATCTCGTGAACGCTTGACACTCTTGACCTGACGAATTTGACACCGTATTCCTCGGCTGCTCGATTGTAGTAGGCGTCGAATTCTTTTCCGAAAGCTCGCATGTCCATGAAAAATATGGTGCAGTTCACGCCCTTCTGATGTTCCATTGCGATTACAGACTCTTTGATGGCGTACATGCAGCACGCGGAGGAGCAGTAGCTGTTGCCCACCAAAGTGTCACGCGAGCCAACACATTGAACAAAAGCTATCTTCATCGGAATCGTTCCGTCTGAAGGTCGAAGGATTCTTCCTCCGTTAGGGCCTGAAGCGCTGAGAATCCTTTCAAATTCGATGCTGGACACAACGTTGGTGTATCGTCCATAACCGTACATGCTTTTCAAACTGGGATCGAATTCCTCAAAACCTGGAGCGAGAATTATGGCTCCAACGTTAAGGTTCAGCGTCTCTGTTTTCTGATTAAAATCAATAGCGGCTGGCTTGCACATCTGCTCGCACAAGCCACATTTGAGGCAATTTTCCCCATCAATTGCGTATTTGAGGGGAACAGCCTGTGGGAACGGAACATAGATCGCTCTTCGAAGACCAAGGCCTTGGTCAAATTCGTTGGGTAGTTCAACTGGGCAGTGTTGGGCGCATACTCCGCAGCCTGTGCATTTGCTCTCATCCACGAACCTGGGTTTTTTGGTTATTTTGACTTTGAAATTGCCTGCTTCGCCCTCAACCTGCTCGAGTTTAGCATAGGTTATCAGCTCAATGTTCGGGTGCCTACCCGCACCAACCAGTTTGGGCGCTAGGATGCACATTGAACAGTCGTTTGTAGGGAACGTTTTGTCCAGTTGCGCCATGGTTCCTCCGATGCTAGGCGACTCGTCGAGCAAGTAGACTTTGAACCCTGCGTCTGCCAGATCGAGAGAGGCTTGAATTCCAGCGATGCCACCTCCGACGACAAGGGTTGCGCCCACTCTATTGCTCAATCTTTGATCCTCCTTTCGAAGGTTCGGGAGTTTCAGCCTGCTTGAAGCTGGTAAAGCATTTCAACAGCTTTCTTGACGGTTTTCTTGTCGCCACGCACTACAAAGTGGAGGCTGTTTTCAGGCTTGACCATAACATTGAACATCTTGGCAATTTCGTCCACTCTTTGCCTGGGAACAGGCTTGGACAAGGTTATTCGGGTCCAGCCAATGCTGTGATCTCTGGGCAAACCGGGCACAAATCTCGGTCCTGCAGTTGGAACTTGCTGAAGCTCACCCCTTTCAGCCCTGTCAATTTCGCCTATCCATTCTTGAGCGTAATCGCCAGAAACACAAATGGCGGCTGCGATCAAATCGCGTTTGACGGCTTCCAAAACACGTTGGAGATCTGGCAGTCGCTCGTTCGCCAATTCTATGTCGCATTCTGGACATATGTGGGAGCTAATGAAATTTATCAGAGTCCTACCATTTCGCAGCTGACGCGCATACTCGGCGTCCACTTTGACGTTTCGTCTAACAAGGTCTCCGAACAGTCTAACCAAGACCCACCATATCTGTTCTGACCGTTGAAGCTGAACGTTAATGTAACCTCTGGTGCCGTCTGCTACTTGAGGAGTTACGAGTGAAGTAGTGGCGATTGGCACCGGTGATGCTGGAGAAGCTTCAAGGAATTCTGAAGGTGTCTCGCCCTTGCGAGCCATCTCTTCCAAGCGAAGTCTGATTGCTTCGGCAACAAATTCGGAAATGCTTCTGTAACGTCCCGATCGTTTGAGGATTTTTCTTATTTCCTCAATCAGTTCTTCTCTTATGCTAATTGTTGCCCATTCTGGCATGTGATTTCCTCCTATAGGATTTTGACTTATGTCAAGATTAACTCAAATGTAACATATATATACTCTGCCTATAGTTATATTATATCTAATTACACGTAAGTAGGGGCTTCAAACGATGGAAAGTCGAAAAGTCCAGCGGGTAGGTTACTCAACCTTTAGCGTATCTTTGCCCAAAGAATGGGTTAAAGAGTCTGGAGTGAAGCAAGGCGACCTCGTGATGCTTCTTACGGAAAAGGACGGCTCCCTTAAGCTAATGCCAAGCAGCATGACAGAACGTAGGGCACAAACAGAGGAGTACATCCTAAACTCAGACTTGTGCGGTGAACCTGGAATGCTGGAGAGACTCATCGTTGGTAATTACATTCTGGGGCGAGACATGTTTCGAGTGGTGTCTTCTACACGCATAAGCCGAATGCATATCGAAGAAGTACGCAGAATCACTCACAGACTTATGGGGTTGGGCATTGTCCAGGAAATCCCGGGACAGATAGACCTTCAATGCTCAATTGATCCAACCAGGTTCAAAATCGACATGCTGATGCGCCGGTTGTCCATGATTGCCTCTACTATTCACGTGGAGGCAATGCAAGCATTGGTGGAGTCTAATCTGGAATTGGGCGAAGACGCGATTCGCAGAGAAGATGAGGCTGACATGATGTATTGGCTTGCCCTGCGGCTTCTTATGTCCGCTCAAAGAGACCGCATAGTTGGAGACAAAATAGGATTGGAAGAACCATCCCAAATCCTGTATTACACGTTAGTTACAAGATATCTTGAACTGATCGCGGATCGCTCTGAGTACATTGCGCGAATGGCAATCGAACTTCAGACTCATGGTAAAGAGAGGGCAAGTAAACACTTGATGACCAGGATTGTAAACACGAGTGAGCTGGCACACAACGTATACTTGAAAGCAATGGATTGCATCTTCAGTGGGAACATCGATGTCGCGAACAATCTCCTAGAGATAGCCAGAATGATCAGGGACGAGCATGAAGACCTCTTGAAAGAACTTGCAGAACTGCCTCTGCTGAGGACGATCGTTTTAGAGTTGAATAGAATAGCGGATCACGGTTCAAGCATCGCTGTCATAGCTATAAACAAGGCACTCGAAAAACCAAGCAAGATCTGTTATGTTGAAACTTCTCCGACCTGGCAGTGAATAATTAGTTTTCTCATAATGGGAGCTTTTCTGTCTCATTAAACGGACTAAGAGGAATCAAATTTCACGAATGTGGAAAGAATGATGTTTCTATTTTCCTCTTGCGCCACATTTGGCATATGAAGGGCTAAAAATATATTAGGGTGATTCCCACTTGTGCTTCTTTCTGCATGATCCATGGTTAGGAGAGAGTAGGCTCTTTGAGCGAACTTGATCTTGGTTTCATGGGAGAAGTGGCTGGCACTCCGAGGGGCAAGGGTATCCTATTGTGCATTCAGTGTGGACGATGTTCCAGCGGATGTCCAGTTGCGAGACTAACAGGTGAACACAACCCTAGGCGTTTGATGGAAATGATTATACTGGGCTTCAAAAAGGAAGTTCTGCCCACGCAACTGCCATGGTATTGCTTATCGTGTTTCACTTGCCTCGATAGATGTCCCCAAGGAGGCGATGTCGGCGAGGTGATGTTTGCCATTAGAAACCTTGCGGTAAGACTTGGTAACACGCCAAGTGGGGTTGCAGCCCAAGCTAGAAGTTTGTATGAAACTACACGCGTCATAAATCCAGTTCGATCAGCTTTAGACAAGAGAGAAAGCCTTGGTTTAGGCAAAATCACCAACGAGGGATTAGAAGAAGTGCAAAGGATCCTGAAGCGAACTGGAATGGAGAAAATCGTGAAATCCTCTTAGGATGGTGATGGAAACGAAGTACGCCTTTTTCTTGGGATGCCTCATACCTGCAAGAGAGCTCAGCTACGAGGTTTCAGTGAGAAAAGTTCTCCCCGAATTAGGAATCGAACTGGTTGACATGAAGGGAGCAAACTGTTGCGCACCGTTCAGCATTCAATCAGTTGACCACGCAAGCTGGCTGACTCTGGCTGCTCGTGACCTCTGCATTGCTGAGGAAATGGGTCTCGACATTATGACTCTTTGTAACGATTGTTACGAATCTTTGTTGATGGTAAACAGTCTGTTGAAGAGAAAGCCCGAGCTTAGAGAG
>Ga0315314_1002169_pt1 | contig 16455 bp, 14 predicted proteins | sample TDP9_MG_FD_203631 | JGI IMG/M metagenome (GOLD analysis project Ga0315314, IMG submission 203631) | Freshwater sediment microbial communities from Lake Towuti, South Sulawesi, Indonesia - TDP9 | ecosystem: Environmental > Aquatic > Freshwater > Lake > Sediment | place: Indonesia: South Sulawesi...
CGAAACTTTGTTGACGTAATTGAACGTGCTGGCGGACATGTGCTCTGCGACACTTGCGTGCTCGTTTCATGGATAAAGGACTTGGGCGTGCACGCGTTATTGACCAATTCAGCTAAGACAGCCTTCTATGCGCCCACTCTCAACGAAGTGAAAGCAAAACTGGCACCTATGAAGCAGTGTATCCAAGCTGCTTGCAAATCATAACGCGACTAATAAACTTCTAAGCTCTCTTCACAGGTTTTAAAGATTCGTCAAACGCAGTAATTGTGGAAAAGAATTCGTAAAAAAAGAAGCAAAGCTTATTCTTTCTGAGCTTGAAAAGCCAATTGGGACTAGCAGCGTGAGCGACATGGTGGTTCACCATGCTCCTTGCCCCGTTCTTGTTGTTAGATAGAAAGGCTCGGTGCCTTGCTCGATTCAGCTTTTATTCTCGCTTTGGTATTCTTTTCTTTTGACCTTCAAAGAATAATAAAATGAGCCTACAGCTAAACCAGCAATTCCGATTACCCATGTTTCCACTGAAAGGAAAACGAGCAGAGTGAGGCAGAAAAGGAAGCCCAAAACGGAAACAAAAACTGGATAGCGCCTGTTTTCGATCTTCAACCTTAAAGCGGACAGGTTTACGAGTGCGTGATGAAAGAGGAGAGAAAAGGTGCCGACTGCAACAATTCGGGAGAAACCGCCGAACACAAGAGCAGTTGACAACAGTCCGGTTACCAGAATGGCGTAGTGAGGCGTCTTAAATCGTGGGTGAATCCGACTCAAGAAGGCAGGCAGTTGGCCGTTCCGTGCCATCGCAAACGTCATTCTCGACACGCCTAGTATGGTCATTAACAGCACACTTGCGGTGGCAATCATGGCGCCCAACGAAACAATGAAAACCGCTGCAGAATTCCCTGTGGCGTTTATTGCGTCAGCCAAGGGTGAGCCAGAGGACGCGAGGCTCTCCCAACCAACCAGCCCAACTGCAATAAGGCTAATCGAAACGTAAAGGAGTGTTGAGACCGCCAAAGCCAAGATTATAGCTCTGGGAATTGTGCGACTGGCGTCCTTTACCTCTTCAGCCACTATTGTGACTCGGGCGTATCCACCGTAGGCAAAGAATATCAGCGCGGCTCCTTCAAGCACGCCCGAAAATCCCTTTGGTATGAACGGTTCAAAATTGCCCAAGCGAAAGAAACTCAGACCAAAACCCACGAAGAACAACAGAATTGAAACCTTAGCTACCACGAGGATGTTGTTAACCATCGCTGATTGACGAACACTCACGTAGTTGAGAAGAGTAAACGAAAGACACAACACAACGGCAACGGGGCTAACGGGCAAGAAAGGAAAAAGGGCGACCAGATACTGGGCGAAACCAAGCGAAACCGCAGAGCCGATGAAAATGTTGGAGAAAACCCACATCCACCCCGCTAGGAAACCGGCAAAGGGCGAAATCAGGTGGTAGGTGAACTCGTAGCCACCGCCCTCTCTGGGCATGTAGGCGCTCAACTCAGCAAAACTCAGAGCGGTGAACAAGGCAATTATGCCGGCGAGAACAATGGAAACTATGAGCGCTGGACCAGCCAACCCTGCTGCGATGCCGGTAACGACGAATATTCCAGCACCGATAATTGCGCCTAGGCTGATGGCGGTTGCGTCGAACAAGCCAAGGGCACGCTTCAACTCTGCCCCTGACTCGTTCTGGTGCTCCATACTTACTTCCTTTCTAAACGCTTCTTCAACGCATCGATAATCTCGCCTGTTCGTTTGCTCAAGGGAATCTTAGCCAGTTCAAACTTTTCTTTCGGCTTGGTCAAAGGTCGTGTTGCGTCCACACCGACTTTTGTTGTCATACCCGTTTCTTGGTCAGCGGACGGGTCAAGCGTTGACCCTCTAGCCTGAGGAATAATGAGCAGGTCTTCGCTCGCTTGGAATCGAGTTGCTATCGCCCACTCCACCATGGTTGGATTGTAAACGTCTATGTCTGTGTCAACGACGACGGCGTGTTTGAGGCTTGGGTGAGCGCTGAATGCTGCAGCCAGAGCGTTCTTTGCGTCTCCGTCGACGAGTTTGTCGATTGAGAGTATGGCGTGCAGCCAACCGCAGCCTCCGCTCGACAGGTTGACAGCCTTAACCGTGGGCACAACCTTTGATACGGCTTCCCAAATCATGGTTTCGTGCGGCAAACCCATCAACAACTTGTGCTCAGCTCCAGACGGCAACAACGCCTGATACATGTAGTCTCGACGGTGCATCATGCTCACAAGTTCGATGACTGGTTGTTTGCGCTGAATGTCGTAGGTGCCGGTTATGTCAACCAGGGGACCCTCAACAACCTCTCTGGCGGCCAGGATTCTGCCTTCCAAGACGATTTCAGCCTCAGCTGGAGCGTAAGCGTTTACATGCTCACACTTAACAAGGTGCATTTTATTGCCAAGAAGGGCGTTTGCCACACCAAACTCGCTGACGCCGAAGGGAACCGGTGAAGCCGCAGCTAACATAACAGCTGGATGCGTGCCAACGGTGATAGCCACATTCAAGTCTTCTTTCTTCTCCTTCGCTATCCTCCACATATTATAGAGATGCCGAGGAACCAACCGAATGGCTACATGCTGGTCGTCTAAAACCTGGAGCCGATGAATAGACACGTTTTCAATTTTCCCATCTGAACTGCGAGCGGAAATAACTGAAGAGGTAATGTAAGCGCCTGCGTCACGTTCAAAATGAGTCAAAATGGGCAGTTTCGATAATCGCGCCTTTTCCACGACTTCGTTTACTGGTCCGCCCCGCACAACTTTGGGTGGTGTTGGCTCACGCCATGCTTCGATGATTTTTTGGTACAGGGTTTCTTGGTTCACTCCGAGAGCCCAGCAGAGGCGTTGGCGTGTTCCACAGACTCCCGCCACAATCTTGGTGCGGCTGCCCTTCACGTTGTCAAAGTATAGAACTGGTCCACCGTCGAGTTCTTTCATGAAGGCTGAAACATCGAAACGCGGCGAGACATCCTCTTCAACCTGCAAGAGTTGATTTTTCTTCTGCATTTCAGCAAGAAAACCGCGCAGACTCATTGTTGCTTCATCTCCTCTTTTCCTTGGAACGTTTTCTCAAACAACTCGAGAAAAACCGTTCCCGCATTCCTGTCACTTATTGTTTTGGCAAAAACGGAGGCTAAAGCGATTTTTCCAGTTTTTTGTGCCAAGCGTTCGGCGAGCAAGCGGGCTATTATCGTGTTTCTGTCACCCAGCAAGACCGATGAGACAGGTGGTCCAAGCATTCTCTCTGTGGGTGGCATGGCAACTGCCAACGTGCCCAATTGATCCTCGCCCTCGCTTAGAAATAGCAAATCAGCGTTTTTTGTTTCCAGTCGCAGAGCATAAAAAGTAATCTCGTCCTGTTTTATTTCTTCTTGCACAACCTTGGCGCGCATTTTTCAACCGACCATACTAGGCTTATTTATTGCTTCGTATTACTATTTACTGCTTTTAAAGCAAATTGGCGAAAAAGGGCAATGAGTGAAAGGCAGCGAGCGCAAAAAATTCTGCAGATTCTCGTTAACGAGTTCGGTCTTCCAGAGTGGACACGTTCTCCTAGAGACCCCTTTCAAACCCTGATTAGAACGGTTTTGTCTCAGGCGACCAATGATAGAAACCGAGACCGAGCCTACTCAAACCTGGAAAAGAAATACAAGATTAATCCAAAAGAGCTAGCCAACGCCAACGCGAAGGGGATAGAAGAAACCATCCGCGTGGGTGGGTTGTATCGGAACAAGGCTCGCAAGATTAAACAGTTATCGCAAACCGTTTTGAAGCAGTTTAACGGTTCACTCAACTTCATCCACTCAGAGTCCCTGGAGAAAAGCCGAGAACTTCTTATGGACATTCCCGGAGTTGGACCCAAGACAGCTGATGTTGTCCTCTTGTTCAGCGCTAAGAAGCCAACTGTGCCCGTGGACACGCATGTCAACCGTGTTTCTCGTAGGCTTGGTTTGGCTCCTTTGAAGAGCGGCTATGAAGATGTTCGCCATGCATTAGAGTCACTTTACGACTCCAAGGACTATTTAGCGATTCACCTTTTGTTAATCAGCCTCGGTCGAAAGTATTGCAGAGCGCGAAACCCGCTGCACAAGCCTTGCCCAGTTAACTCGTTGTGTCCAACAGCTCGAAAAGAAACCCAACAGCCAGACTTGCATAGGCTACACGGAAGCAGGGATTACCCTTGACCAAAATGGCTCAGCCTAAGCTGCATGCAAGCGTCGAGGAATTCTTTCCATATTCTAGCGTTAGACCGTACCAAGACCTTTTCATCAACACCGTGTTTGAAGCCCTCAAAAACCGCAGACACGTCCTCATCGAGGGAAGCAACGGACTCGGCAAAACGGTTTCAGCCCTGTCAGCGTGTTTGCCTTTTGCTAAGGAGCACGATTTGCAGGTTCTCTACGTGGCTAAGACCCATCGCCAGCACGAGCGAGTGATTGAGGAGTTGAACGCTATCGCAAAGCGGCAAGACGTGTCTGGGCTTTCTGTTCGTGGGCGAACCGACATGTGCTTTCATCCGTTCATCGTTCGTCATGCTCCCGACGCCACATCAGCCATGGAAATATGCGAACTGCTCAAGACGAGGCAACAGTGCCCCTACTACGAGAACATTGAGAAGAAAGAGGAACGCTTCTCCGACCTGAGACAACACATTGTATCGCGACCGTACAAGGCTTCTGAAGTCCAAGAAGTCTGCCGTGCTGAAGGCTTCTGTCCCTATGAGCTCGTTAAGAAGGCGTTAACCGAAGTCGACGTTGTAGCGCTGAGCTACATGTACGTCTTCGACCCCTCGGTTCGCGGAGCCTTTCTCAAGCACTTGGATAGACCGCTGGACGAGGTCATACTCGTAGTTGACGAGGCACACAACCTGCCCGACACCGCTGTCGAAATCGCCAGCGACAGCCTCACTGTCTTCGCCATGCGACAGGCACAGTTGGAGGCTGAGAGGTTTCGCCGACGTGACATGGCTGATTTCGCAGAAAAGCTCAGAGCCCTAACCGAGAGGATGGCGACACAGGTTGAGAAGGAGAGCTACGTGCCCCCAGCATCACTGCTAGATTCATTGAGAAAAACGGCGGACATCAACGATCATCAAGCCTTTTTTGAGGAGCTACACGAAACGGGCAGCTTGATCAAGCAGCAGCTGCTGACGGAGGGAAAGTACCCACGTTCGTATGTTCATCGTGTTGGCGAGTTTCTGTCGCACTGGTTGGAAACAGCTGGTGACGTTGCCTACACACACGTTCTAGGTCGGTACATTGCGAAGACGGGCGCTCCTTCAGCCAAGCTGGAGGTGGTAGCGCTTGATCCCGCTAAGATAACTGAACCAGTGTTCTCATCGGTCTACAGTAGCGTCAACATGTCGGGCACGCTTCAGCCGCTCGAGTCGTACGTGAAGATTACTCATCTGCCCGATTCAACCGTGTGTCGAGCGGTGCCTTCGCCGTTTCCACGTGAGCACATACTGAGCCTCGCCTGCTGCGGCGTGACAACAGCGCTAGAGCAGCGTACACCAGCCATGTACAAGAAACTGGTTAGGCGCCTTGAAGAGGTTGTCTGCAACACGCCAGCCAACGTGGGCGTCTTCACCGCTTCCTACGAGGTCTTAGAGAGGCTGTTAGACGCCGGAATCGAAGACAGTTTGGAGAAGCCTGTGTTTCATGAGCAGAGGGGCATGAAGTCCCGAGAGAACGAGCGCCTAATCAGCAGGTTCAAGTCCTATGCCAAGCGTGGGGGCGCTGTGCTTTTGGGGGTTCAGGGAGGGCGCTCTTCGGAGGGCGCTGACTATCCGGGCGACCAGATGAATTCGGTTGCTGTTGTGGGCGTGCCGTATGCGGAGCCCACGCCTAAAGTGAAGGCTCAAATAGGGTATTATGAGCGCTGTTTTCCGGGTCATGGGCGAGAGTACGGCTATGTTATTCCAGCCCTGAAGAAGGCGGCGCAGGCGGCGGGCAGACCCATACGTAGTCTAGAGGATAGGGGCGCTATTATTTTCCTCGACCAACGCTTTGCGACACAGTACTGTCAAGGCTTCCTGCCCGTGTGGATACAAAGGGGACTCAAAACGCTGCCAGACCAAGACGGTGCCGTAGCAGAAGAGCTCACTGACTTTTATAGTCGGTAAGCGTGTTGAGTTAGGGCTGGTAATCCTTAATCCGTTTTCAGTTCTCGTTGGCTACTTGGCTGACGGGTCTTCATGCATTATTCCGAAGATGTTTCCTTCGGTGTCTTTGCAGTATGCCATGTAGCCCACGCCTGGAACAGCCGTTTTCTTCTGCACGACTTTTCCGCCTGTCTTTACGATTTTTTTGAGGTAGTCGTCGACTGAGGGAACATCTATAGTGTTCCATGTGCTGCCTTTTTTGAGGCGTGGCATGATTGCTCCGTTTATGCCGGGTTGTTTCTCTTCTCCCGTCGCGGCGAGCCAATAGTCCACGGGTCCTTCCCATTTCTTTATTTTCCAGCCGAACACTTTCTGGTAGAACTTCACTGCGCGTTCGGGGTTATCCGCGTGAATCTCGAAGTGAACTACTCTGGGCATGTTTATTTCTTCCTTTTTTGATTCTCTAAGAACCGTTTCGAGTCATTGGGTATTAAGCGTTTTTGGAGGCGAGCAAAGATTATACGAGACTCGTTTAATATGCGTGTCTAAGGGAGACATGTCTATTATGCAGAAGCTGAGACTCACTAAGCCGTTGCGTCATCTTTCGGGTTCGGAACTGCACTGTAAGAACTGGCAGGTGGAGGGCATCTTGCGCATGCTGTACAACGTGGTTGACCCGGAGGTGGCTAAGGACCCAGAAAACCTAATCGTTTACGGTGGAACTGGGAAAGCCGCCAGGAACTGGGAGTGCTTCCACGCCATAGTTGAGACCCTGCAGGGTCTTGAACCCGATGAGACCATGCTGGTTCAGAGTGGCAAGCCTGTGGCTGTGTTTCAGACTCATGAGTGGGCGCCTCGTGCTTTGATCGTTAACTGTATGTTGGTGCCGAAGTGGGCTACGTGGGACTATTACTATGAACTGGAGGAGAAGGGCTTGATCATGTTTGGGCAGATGACGGCTGGCTCGTGGGCGTACATTGGAACTCAGGGCATTTTGCAGGGCGCATATGAGACTTTGGCTGCGGTTGCCAAGGAGCATTTCAAGGGCAGCTTGAAGGGTAGGGTTGTTTTGAGCGCAGGCTTGGGCGAGATGGGTGGAGCCCAGCCGTTGGCGGTCACGATGAACGACGGTGTAGCCCTCGTCGTGGAGATTGACAGAAAGGCGATTGAGCGCAGGCTCAAGCACGGATACTTGGAAACGTGGACTGACGACTTAGCTGAAGCCGTGGACATGGTCAAGCAGGCTCAGAAGGCTAGTGCGCCTAAGAGTGTTGGGTTGTTGGGCAACGCGGCTGAGGTGCTTCCTGAGCTGGTTAGGAGAGGCTTCGTTCCAGACGTGGTGACGGATCAGACGGCGGCGCACGACCCGTTGAATGGTTACTATCCTATGGGGCTGTCTAAGGAGGAGGCGGATGAGCTCCGTGGGAAGGACCCAGCTACTTACGTGAGGAGGGCTAGGAAGAGCATGGGCGTGCACGTTAGAGCCATGGTTCAGATGATGCAGAGGGGCGCGGTTGCGTTCGAGTATGGCAATAATCTTCGTCAGCAAGCGTTGGATGCGGGGTTTAAGGATGCTTTTGCTTTTCCTGGGTTTGTGCAGCGTTATATTAGGCCGATGTTCTGTGAGGGTCGTGGTCCGTTCAGGTGGACGAGTCTGGTTGACAGCACTGATGACATTTACACGCTCGACGATGTTATTTTGAAGGAGTTTGCTTACAACACTGAGTTGTGTCGATGGATTGGGAAGGCTAGGGAGCAGGTGAAGTTTCAGGGGTTGCCTGCCCGAGTGTGCTGGTTGGGGTTCGGTGAGAGAGCCAAGTTTGGCAAAATCATGAACGACATGGTCAAAAAAGGCGACTTGAACGGACCTGTTTGGATTGGGCGGGACCATCTGGACGGTGGAAGCGTTGCCTCGCCTAATAGGGAGACGGAGGGTATGAAGGATGGAAGCGACGCCATCGCTGACTGGCCTATTCTCAACGCCTTACTGAACGCTGTTGCGGGTGCCACGTGGGTTTCGGTTCATCACGGAGGCGGCGTGGGTTTAGGCTACAGCATCCACGCGGGCATGTGCCTGGTCGCAGACGGTACAAAGGACGCGGAGAAGAGAATACTACGAGTGTTGACAACTGACCCTGGAACAGCCATAGTGAGACACGCAGACGCTGGCTACGAGAAGGCAAGGCAGATAGCCAAACAAAAACAAATCAAAACACCCATGCTAAAGAAGAAAACAGTTTAGCTAACTAAGAATGTATCAAAACAAGCATTGAAACCAGAGAAGACGAACCAACAGAGAATAACTCTATTCTTTCGGTTTCCCTGGGTTCGTTGCATTCATTTCAGATATGCATTCGAAGCCAACTTCCGCGAAGTTTTCAATGTAGCATTCTTTGTAGCAACAATTATATTCTAACTTGAATGATTACCTTTCTTTAGTGATCTTATGAGTCAAATCGAGCCTCTTGTGATAAAGCCTCAAGACATTACACTAAAAGTGAGCGAATTTTCAGAGAAAGTTGTCCAGAACCTGATGCAAGCAGAAGAATTCGATGTTATAGGATTAGGTGACGGGATTTTTCTGGCTTGTTCAGCTGTAAACATCGCAACTGATATTGCTAATGCTCACGTAAATGAGTTGAGTGCCGATAGTCTTGGAGTTCCAGTTCTTGGAAATATTGATGCAATTTTCATTACGGTCGGCAGGGAGGCTAAATTGGACATAGCAAAACGAGTTGAGGAAGAAGAGAAAGGAATGGTTCTAACAACAGAGCGGGATGGTCAAATAATTGCTGTGCGTCGAGGAGCAAGGACCGAGGCATTAGTGCATTTGTGCCTCATCAAATTGTCAAGGTTTGACAAGCTGAAAATAGTAGCAGCAGCCAGTGCGATAAATGATGCCGTGCACTTGGCGCTTCAAATCGCGAAAGGTCCAGTTGCCAAGGAACCTGTGGGGATAGCCCTCATTAATCTTTATACGATAACTGCTCGGGAAGATCCGCAGAAGAAAATGACTGCAGCTTCGATTTATCTTAGAAAAGGATACAAGGGGGAATATAGCAAAAGGCATCAGGATCTAATTAAGAAGCTCAGGACCAGCTTTCGAAGCATCTAGATTTTGTGATGATTCGGCTGAGGGATAAGGAGTGCCAAAGATCGGAGTTGACAGCAGTGGTCACGTAAAAAACCCTCCGATTTGGATCATTGCTTCCAGACGCTCTGGGAAAAAAGGGCAAGTAACTCATAGCGCGTATATTTCACAAGAAAAACACAAGGAACTAAAAGGATCTTGCAAGAACTGGTTCGAGAAAATCTCTGCCATTCTTATCTATAAAGTAGTGACACCAATTTTCTATGAGGGAGATGCTATAATAGTTGATTCTGATTTTCAGGGATTGGAGAGGTATATAGAAAGATATCTGAAAAAACTGTTTCGAATGACCTATCCGAAAAAACCACTGATGGCAGATCCAAATATCCTATTTGTTCCTGAGAGGTACAGCAACGAAGTCAAAGATGCTCACATTAAATCGCAAAGACTTCGGCATAAAAGAATTACCATCAATCAAAGAGACCCATCATTTGATAAAGAACTTGACGTATTGAAATAGTTGCCATCAACCTGCGGGACCTAGTTCACGGTTATTCCCTAGGCCTCACCGCAAGCAGTCATCTGGTGAAGACCTTCCAGAAGAAATCAGGGATTCCCCCGAATAATTCAAATAGAATTAATTGACCCATTACCTCCTTTTTTGGGTCTGACCAAACTATTGATAGTTCTCCCGCAATATTCCTTTTAGGTATCGATTGTTCTGGAGATCTTCAAGCAAATAGGGTCAAGATATTCATATAAGGTTTATGGAATAATGCTCTATTCCTTAACGTCAGTCGCGAAGAGTCAGAAGCTGTTTTGGCTATGGCTTTTGCTACTTGTTTAATCAACCCGCTTTTCTGAGCGTTCCATATCTCTATACCCATTATCTTGCCCTTCTCATCCAGTTCAAGATGAATATCTGGGTCAACCTCAACAACCTCATGGCTCGGACCCTCCTTAAACAGCATGTAGAATATATCAGTCGACTTATCGTACCAAACCTTCATTTTGCCCGACGCCCTTGCTCACACTGGATTAGAGTAGAAGAAGGCGTAAGGTGCTGTTCCCCTTCTTCTTTTGAAATTAACACTCCAACACCATACCCTGAACATCTCGCTATTGCACCACATAATTCCTCATAATCGAATTCGCTTCATCCATACTGATGCCTCCTTATCAGAACCTTCTTCTGCCTCGAACTAAACCCAGCCACAATCTCCACCCTCTTCTGAAAAATCCTCGAGAATTCCTTAATCAACTCCCTGTTCACCCTACCCTTAACAGGACTCTCCCGACACAACACAACAACCTCACCACCCTCAACCCTCAACTCAAACCGTCCAGAATCCAGCTTCACAAAAACATCAACAACCACTCCATCCGTAACCTTCACCATTTCCACACCCATTCAGCGCCACCTCTTCCTTTCCCACGTCATTCAGAATGCTCATTATTATTACTGTTGTCAAGCGGAAATTAATAACATCTGAAACCACAAACAGTCTTGTGTTGCGTGTTCAACTACTTCTGTTCACACACAGCTACAGCGCAAAGAACAATTCTAATATGCAGTCAAACCACAACACTAAACCAGTTCCAACATCACCCTCGGGAGAAAAATAACTCCATGAAAAAAATCCTCATCGACGGCGAAAACCTCACTATTACAGACGTGGTCTCAGTTGCCCGAAACCACACCAAAGTCGACATCTCACCAAAAGCCAAAATAAACGTGGAGCGCAGCCGACAAACCCTAGAAAGACTAGTAAACCAAAAAAAAGTCGTCTACGGCGTCACAACAGGCTTCGGAGCATTCGGCAACATAACCATCCCAATGAAAAACGTCAGAGAACTCCAAACCAACCTCATCCGCAGCCACGCCGCCGGCGTAGGAAAACCAGCCACCACAGACATAGTCCGAGCCATGATGCTCCTCCGCGCCAACACACTAGCTAAGGGCTACTCAGGAATCCACCCACAAACCCTACAAACCCTAATCGAAATGCTCAACAAGGGCGTGCACCCAATCGTTCCCGAACAGGGCTCGGTGGGCGCCAGCGGCGATTTAGCACCCCTATCCCACATGACCCTGGTCCTAATCGGCGAGGGCGAAGCCGAATACAAAAGCCAAACCCTAAGCGGCGGCGAAGCCATGAAAGCAGCAGGCATCAAACCCATCCAACTCGAAGCCAAAGAGGGCGTAGCCCTAAACAACGGCACCCAATACATGACAGCCATCGCAGCCCTAACAGTACACGACGCAGAAAGACTGATTTCAATCGCTGAAACCGCAGCCGCTTTGAGTATGGAAGCGCTCGTAGGAATATCCGACGCCCTCGACCCCAAAATCCACAAGGCAAGACCCCACCAAGGACAAATTATCTGCGCACAAAACCTCCGAGCACTGCTACAAGGAAGCAAACTTATAATGACTAGCAGAGAGGCTGCAGACAAAGGGTTACATCCCCAAGACCCCTACAGCCTAAGATGCACACCCCAGGTTCTAGGACCCGTAAGAGACGCCATAACATACACCAAAAAAATTATTGAAACCGAAATCAACTCAGCCACAGACAACCCCCTAATCTTCAACGAAAACAACACCTGCCTATCAGGCGGAAACTTCCACGGACAACCAATCGCCATCACAATGGATTTCCTAGCCCTAGCCCTAACCACTGTCGGAAACATTTCTGAACGCAGAACAGCCAGACTGATCGACGAAAACCTCAGCCGCGGACTGCTCCCCTTCCTCATCTACCACAAAGATCGGAGAGGCGTAGAGAGCGGCTTCATGGCACTCCAATACACAGCCGCAGCCCTGACTTCAGAAAACAAGGCACTGTCCCATCCCGCCAGCGTCGATTCCATTCCCACATCAGCCAACTTCGAAGACCTCGTCAGCATGGGACCCACCGCCGCCAGAAAGGCAGCAGATATCCTTAGAAACGTGGAGCACATAGTCGCCATCGAACTGCTCGGCGCCCTCCAAGGCGCAGACCTACGCGGAGGCTCAGCTAAGCTTGGAAAGGGCACAAGGGCAGCATACGATCTTGTGAGACGCCGAGTGCCCACACTGAAAAAAGACCGCCCCTTGTTCAGAGATGTTAGAGAAGTCGTAGCCTTAGTTCAGAATGGTGAACTCTCAAAGGCGGTCAAACCCTTCTTGAATCTGCCACTTTAACAACAATGGAGTTATGTTGCTAAGCGGCTTCTCGGGTAACCGTCAATATCCGGACGTAATCGGCTGTGTCGTCGCAGCTGTCCGCCACCTCTTCCAACGACTGCAGCAGGTCTTTAAGTATAAGAAGCGTTGCGGCGTCCATTTCCCTGCCGTGCTTCAGCAACATCTCCTTCACCCTCAAGTAACGCTCGTCAACGCGAGTCTCGACTTGGTCAACCCTCTGGGCCAACGCCCTGACTTCAACAGGGTCGGCGCCAAGTTTTTCGATGCTCTTTCTGAGCGCTGCCGATTCTTCAACCAGGTCTCTGGTAATTTCCACCAGTTCGTTCCAGACGTCTTTGGGCATCTGCGCCTCTGCGAGCAGCAGGAGGCTTCGACCAGAGTCTTTAACGTGGTCAGCCATCACATCGAGGCGCTTGACCAAGTGCATGATGTCCTCTCGGTCTTTGGGCGGTAGGCTGCCCCGAGTTAGTTCTTCAAAGACAGCCCGTCGTAGGTCGTCGATTTCGGTTTCGACTTCGAAGAGGCGTTGAATGCTTTTTTTAGCGTCAGCTGTTTCTTTCTTCGAGGCGGCAGTCATGGCTTTTTCGAGTTCTGTCACGGTGTCTATGGCTTTCGTTATCTGTCGATATGCCATGTCGAGGACTTTTGACTTTCGTCGTTCTGCAAACCATTTTTCCAAGGCTGTTCACACCACGGGCAATAAGGTTGAATAATTAAGGTGATTATTGCCTTAAAAAAATGCCTATGTTTTCAGACTTCTCTTCTGCGCCCGCAGTGTTTCTCTTGCAACTACACCGATGCGCATATATCCCTCTTGTTCTATCTACTTTTGGGCTTTCATAGAACTATAGGTGCCGTGTTTCCTTGCCTCAATCCTACGACGTCGTCATCGTGGGCACAGGCCCAGCAGGTATATTCTCGGCTCTAGAGCTGACAAAAAACCACAGTTCACAGCTCAAGATTCTCATGCTGGACAAGGGACCCGACCTAGACAGGCGTAAGTGTCCCGCCAGCCGAGGCTACGGATGCGTCAACTGCGACCCATGCACCTTGCTGCAGGGCTGGGGAGGCGCTGGAGCCTTCAGCGATGGCAAACTCGACCTCTCAACCGAAGTGGGCGGGTGGCTAACCGACTACATCACTAAAGAAAGGCTAGCTGAATACATCAGCTACGTTGACGATACTTATCGCCAGTTCGGTGCGCCCAACAACCTTTACGGCGTTGACTTGGACAAGATAGATGAAATTGAACGCAAGGCAGCGTTCGCGGGGCTCAAACTCATCCAACAGAAAGTGCGCCACATGGGCACCGAGCAATGCGCCCAAGTTCTGCGCAACATGCGTCGCCAACTAAAAGACAGGGTGGAGATTCAAACTGGGGTAGAGGTCAAGAGCCTTGCAGTTAAGAACGATAGAGTGGATGGCGTAGAGACCACAAACGGCGAGAGAGTTGAGGGCAAATACGTTGTCGTGGCGCCTGGCAGAAGCGGTGCCGAGTGGCTCAAGACTGAAGCTCAAACGCTCGGCTTGAAAACACTAAACAATCCAGTCGATGTGGGGGTGCGAGTTGAAGTTTTAGCCTCGGTTATGGACGAATTAACCCAAGTCTTGTACGAGCCCAAGTTCGCGTATTTCTCTAAATCGTTCGACGACTACGTTCGGACATTTTGCGTCTGTCCAAGAGGCGAGGTCATAACTGAGTCTTACGAGGGCATCATAACGGTCAATGGACAGAGCTACTCCGAGCGAAAAACAGACAACACCAACTTCGCTATTTTAGTGAGCACCAGGTTTACGGAGCCTTTCCGGGAGCCCATAGCCTACGGCAAATACATAGCCAGGCTCACAAACCTCCTTAGCGGCGGCATTATTATCCAACGTTTAGGCGACCTAGAGGTTGGCCGACGCAGCACGGAGGAGAGAATCAGCCGCAGCCTCGTGGTGCCCACGTTTAAGAACGCCACTCCAGGCGACCTCAGCTTCGTCTTGCCGTATCGTTACCTAGCCGACATACGCGAGATGTTAGAGGCATTAGACCACATTGCACTTGGAATGAATTCTAAGGACACGCTGCTCTACGGCGCAGAGGTCAAGTTCTACACGTCCAGGCTGGAACTGAGCAACCATTTGGAGACCAGAATCCGCAACCTGTTCACAATAGGCGACGGCGCAGGACTCACCCGCGGTTTAATCCAGGCCTCAGTCTCAGGCGTCATCGTGGGTCGAGAAATAGCCAAACGCGAAAAGAAAGCCAACCAAGTTGCGGTTGAAAAAGCATAGCAGGCTGGAAGAAATCCCCATAAAATCTTAATACCTATGCTTAGACAGTCAAGGTTTTAAGCCTGGTTGAACCCTCTATTTCACTTGGGAGGAATACGCATTGAGAAAAGGGTATCTGTTAACATCGGTCTCGATGCTTATGGCTGCTTTCATGTTGGCAACGATTTCCTTTGTCGCTCCAGCGTCTGCATGGTATGGTCCTCCATATGTAGGTCCTGTAGGCACCGAAGACGGCCGTTTCGAAATGTTCGGACCAAGAGTTGACAACATTTTGATAAATATGTATAGCTCAGATGCCGCTGAGTGGGAGGCTTTGAGGGCTGGTGAGGTTGACGTCACTGATTGGAGGTTAACGAAGACCTATTACGATGATTTCATGGATGGCAGCGATCCAGATGTTGCGGTTGCTGATAGTGGCGGCGAGCTGGATATGTGGGTTCTAGACATCAACAACAATGACCAATTGCTTGCTTGGGGAGGATTGCCAATTGGGCCTAACCCCTTCGAAGACGAAACACTAATACAGTTGCCGTCCGAGCACCCATACCTGCCAGGCGCTACTGTAACGAGGGGTTCCCAAGCGAGACTGGCTTTAGCTCACTTACTGAATCGAACAGCCATAATAGACGCGACAGGCAATATGCACAATCCAATGTACACGCACATGCCTGAAAGCCCTGTCTTCAGAATTGGAGGATGGATCAACGACAATGCGAACAAATATCCATTCAATCCACAATTGGCGTCAGCAATTTTGACTATGGCGGGTTACGCAGATACAGATTCTGACGGATGGTTCAACGACCCAAGAACAGGAGCCAACATCAACTTAAGGTTGTGGGCTCGTCTCGACACGTTCAGAGCGACGCTTGGTGATTGGATTGAAGCCCGACTAGAAGGCGGTCCTGGAGGCAGCGTACCTAATCTCAAGGATTATGGGCCCGGAATAACGGTGGAAAGGTACCCTACTGGTGGGATAATAATATGGCCGCCTCCTTTAACTTCTTTCAACATGTACACAGCAGGCTGGTTGCTACGTCGAGAGCCAACCCATTATTACCATCTATATCACTCGGAGTTCTACTGGCCACCGTCTGATCCATGGAGCCAGGACGCTCCAAACTACTTCAATGTTCACGACCCGGAAATCGACAGACTCTCAGAACTGATATATTTCGCACCAGACGTGCCCACAGCGAAACAAGCGGTGCTAGACATCCAAACACGCATGAACGAACCAGACGCCGTATTCAACATACCAGTCGCAAACACCATTGGAAGGAAAGCCTTCAAGAAAACATCTGCAGCTACAGGCACATACTGGCTTGGCTTAATCAACTCTGTGGGATATGGAATAAACACAGCCCCGAGTGCAATTGATTCCTTCTTGAACGCTCACCCCGAAGGCGTGAACACGGGTGGAACAATCAAGTACGGTTGGAAATACGACACAATGCCAACGTCGCTTAATCCATTTCAATACTATTGGTTCTGGGACGCTGACGTTATCTTTAGAATGTACAACACGCTGCTGGCGGTTAATCCCTACGACCCTATGGGTGGAGGCCCAGGTGGTTATCCTCCAGGCGACCTACCCTGGATAGCAAAGAATTGGGAGATTGGAACATGGAGCCCAGACAACGGCGTCACCATTAACAGTAAGTTCACCTTCTACCTTAGAGATGACGTCTTCTTCCACGACGGCACACAAATGACAGCGGAAGATGTTTGGTACACTGTAAAGCTGGGCATCTACCAGGCTGAAGACCAC
>Ga0315314_1002170_pt1 | contig 16450 bp, 19 predicted proteins | sample TDP9_MG_FD_203631 | JGI IMG/M metagenome (GOLD analysis project Ga0315314, IMG submission 203631) | Freshwater sediment microbial communities from Lake Towuti, South Sulawesi, Indonesia - TDP9 | ecosystem: Environmental > Aquatic > Freshwater > Lake > Sediment | place: Indonesia: South Sulawesi...
GTAGACCTTGTATCATATGAAGATGCATTGTCTAACTTTGAAAAGATAAAGTCCTTCGTAGCAGATAGCATAGCTAAAGATGCTCCAATAATACCAGTTTCAGCTCAGCATAAGCTCAACATAGATGCTATGATAGAAGCCATAGAGAAATTTATTCCAACGCCTGAGAGAAAACCTGATGCATTGCCATTAATGCATGTTTTAAGGTCTTTTGATATAAATAGACCAGGAGCATCCATAGATGAACTGAAAGGAGGAGTTGTAGGAGGTACATTGCTTCAAGGCGAGATAAAATCAGGTGATGAGATTGAGCTAAGGCCTGGCAAAATCAATGAGCGCACATCTAAGTATGAGTCTATATTTACTTCAGTGGCAAGCCTAGGTACGAGTGCAGGTTTAGTTAATAAAGTAAAGCCTGGCGGGCTCATAGCTATTGGAACAAATCTAGACCCATATATGACAAAAGGAGATGCTCTTGTAGGTCAGGTCTTGGGCAAGCCTGAATCTCTCCCTCCCATACATGAGGAAATATCTCTTGATGTGGCACTCTTTGAGGTTGTTGTTGGTGCACCAGAGATGGTCAAGGTGGAGAAGATGAAGATGAACGAAGCCCTTAGGCTGAATGTGGGCACAGCGGTAACTCTCGGGAATGTATCATCGATAAAAGGAGATAGAATAGATGTAATGTTGAAGAGACCTATTTCTGCACCTATAAAGAGTAGAGTGGCTATAAGCCGAAGGATAGCAGATAGATGGCGCTTAATAGGATCAGGAATAATCGGGTAGCATCATAAATGAGAAGAGTACTGCTAGATGCTAGCTTTATCCTTACATTGGCTAGCAAGCCTTCAAACTTGATTGAAGAGATGGAAGAGATGCTTGGTAAGGTTGAGCTATTGGTTTTAGAGGATACGATAAAGGAGCTTGAAGCCATAAGTAAAAGACCATCGATAAAGAGGTCAAAGCAAGCAAAATTGGCATTAAATTTTGTAATAAGACTTGAACGTATTGCTTATGCTTATGAAGGCTCTGTCGATGATAAAATATTGAGATGTGCAATGGAGAATAGATTGCTCGTGGCTACTATGGATAAGGAGCTAAGAAAGAGACTAAGGGCTATGGGGTTATCAGTTATCACTCTTAGAGAGAACAGGTTAATAATAAATGGTGCTAGACTTTAAATTCCTTATACTGATTCTTACACGGATTTCCAAGACAGTATAGAATTTTAGGTTGAAGATCATCCTTCAAATGAAAGATAATGCTAGATAATGTTAAAGTATCTACTCCATGCCTACATATAGATTCTCCTTCACCATGATAGGTTGCGATTCTGAAAATATCCTCCAAAGATTTTAGCCTTTAAAGAGAAGCCACAAACAATTCCCTTCGATCTGTAATCAAACAAAGCTACAACTTTATTCTCATCTATGAGTCTTACATCTTCTCCCAAATAATCTGCATCAACTTTATCATGGTTTTCTAAAAATAGTAATCTATCCTCAATATTTGGTCTTAATATAGCAACTATTGTGCACATAGTTTACATCACTTTATAATCCACATTATCTTTATTGAAATCTCTAAAAATCTTATCAGAATTTATTATAAGCATGAAAACCAATAAAGCTTTAATTCTAAAGATAATCTTTATTCAGATAAAAATAAGAGAGTTAAAATCTATGCCTCTTCAAAGCCTTCTTCCCAGCCTTCTTCATATTCTTCTTCATATTCTTCTTCCTCATACTCCTCCTCTTCTTCATACTCTTCCTCAGACTCTTCTGACATCAGGATCACCTCGATGCGCATTTAGTCCGAGTTGATAAATATATAAGATTTGCCTTATTAATGGTATTGTTTAGTAAATTTTAATTCTTAGTTGCTTTAGTTATCTTTGTGCGGTCGTCGTCTAGATGCCGGTGATGGGAAAGTATCCGGCAGGGCAACCTGGTCTAGGACATCAACCTATTAAGGGTGTAAGCCTGCCACGCTGGTAGCCCGGGTTCAAATCCCGGCGACCGCACCTTTAGAGCAAGATGCCTCATCACATGAGACACATTTGACCTCTTTAAACTTGCTTTATGATAGTAGGGCTTAAGTTCCAAGCTAGATGGTATGTGAGAGTGTTGGGGAGAGTGAGAGAAAAATTTTTCTAGCAAAGAAGGAGAAACTTATCATTGTTCAGGTCAAAGGTTCAAATCTCATTATTCTGCTTTCTCGCTGTAGATCATATTGATCCTCGTCTTTCCCTTGCACTTGGTACATTCTCCTCCCTCTTTGTATACATAGTCCCCTGACTGGAAAGCCCTTTTCGTCTTCAGACCACAAGAACTGCACTCTTCAACTGTAAAGACTAAAAATTTTGATCTTTTCTCTAAACTACTCATAAAGTTCATAAATTGCTTTACTGCCTCCTTAAAAACCTCTTCGTTAAATTTATGGGATTATTGGGAAACACCTACAGTATTACCGACGCCTATAACTACTACTTTATCCCCTTCCTTTGTCTTCTCCTCTATTATCCTATTTATAATCCCCATGACTTTATCCATGGTTTCAGCTATTTCCTTTTTCATTACAGATATGGCATCGATGATGGATTGCTTAACTGCTATAGCGTATAGTGGGATGTTATGCTTTGATGCTACCTCTTCTATCTTGAACCTATCCACACCTATGCCACCTATTATGGCACCGACTCCCTCTGCTATCTCTCCAGTCTTCTCTCCCTCAAGCTTTAATGCTGCATCTATCATTATTATTGCATCTATCTTTATCCCCATCTCTTCTATAAGAAGAGTTAAAGCGTTACCAGGCTGCCCAACATTCCCTCCAGGTCCCTCAGCTTTAATAAGGTAAAGCACTCTTCCCTTATACTCTGATTCGCTCATCACTGTATCCTTTGCAACAGTTTTCTTCTCTTTCTCATTCATCATCTTCCCTACAACCATGGCTCCTATTCCATCTCCTATAGGTTGAGATTGCTTGAAGGCATCTATTGCGCCCATAAGAGCCTCAGCCTCTTGAAGCACCGTAGGTAGAACCATCTGAAGCTGTACTACCCAAAAATAGCTATTGGTCTTCTTACTTAAGAGGTAATAATGCCTTACTACTTTGTAATAATAGTTCAAAGCTGTAGCTACCTCTAAGATATTCTCTATATTGCTGGCTTGAGTATCCGTAGCAGATGAGACAAAGCGTTTAATCTCAGCCCTCACCCTTTCATCCCTTACATTTATTACATGCTCTATCTTCTTTACGATGCCAGCAGGATCTAGATCTACAGGCAAGAGGGTAAAGTACTCCAAGAACTGGTCAATTTTTTCAGTCAAATTCTCTTTGGATTTGCCAAAAGTAGCTATAAAATCTATAGCTTCTTTTCTCGATTTCTCCTTCATAAGCTTGAGCTTGTTCAATGAGCGAGAGACATCACTTAAACTCACCCACATCTGTATGCGTTGCCCATAGAATATGAAGATGATGAAGGGTATCCAGAATAGCAATAGCCCTATCAAAGAGTCTTGTCCTAAAAGCCCTTGAAGTTTAAGCATTTGTAGTAATTCGAACAATACCATGCGCCTTACTATCATCTATATAATAATTTTTTCCTTTTTAGCTTTTTGCTTGTGATTTGAATTGATATATTGATTAGCATTATGGTAAAGGTTAAGAGTTAAAGATCGAGAATATTCATCTATGAGAATATTAGTGATAGAGTGCTTAATAGTTCCAATGCTGATTCGCATGCATGTGGCTGAGGCTAAGGATGAAGAATTCAATAGTTGGGAGCATGAATGCTTGCTATGAGCTGGAAGAAGCTATAAAGAGCACTGATAGGATTATGTTACAAGAGATAAGGTAGCTGAAGTTTATTATATTAACGACTAAATTTATCCATTCAGATGATTGTATATGGATAATGCTAGAATTAAAGAGGAGGATATAGCGCTTTTATGTAAAAGTTTAGAGAGAGAAGGGTTTATCAGGAGAATAGATCTTAACACTTATGCCCTTACTCGAAAGGGTCGAGAAGAGGTGAATAATGCCTTGCTGAGCTTACCTATCTGCCCTTTTGATACTACACCTGATGAAGTGGTCAGGGGGATGCTGGAAATCGCTGAAGTAAAGCCTGATGATATTGTTTTTGACCTTGGTTCTGGTGATGGTAGAATAGCCATAACGGCTGCCAAAGAATTTGGTGCCATAGCCTATGGTGTGGAGATAAGAAAGGATCTCGTTAAAGCGGCTAGGGATAAAGTAAGAAAGCTCAAGCTAAATTTTAGAGTAAGAATAATTTACGGGGACCTTTTTAGGGCTGATATAAGCCGAGCTGATGCAGTATTCTTATACTTAACAGAGGGCATTAACATAATGTTAAGGCCTAAGCTTGAAAGGGAGCTAAAGCTTGGTGCACGTATAGTTTCACATGATTATCCAATAAGAGGATGGGTGCCAAAAAAGATTAAGACTATTGGGGGGCATATATTATACCTCTACATAAAGGAAAAAGTGATCTTGTAATAAAGCGTCTCATTATAATCTATCACTCAGCTTCTTTTATATCTTCGCATTTCAATTTGGTGCTTAAAATAAATGTAAAATCTCTTGTGTAGCTGGGTCGTAGGATAATTAACCACGAAAGCGTGGGTAATAATATCTAGTAAACGGATGTTGACGGTTGGAAAAAATAATTGGTGTTTTTAAAAATTATCTTTTCAAGATCAAGTTTCAGCGCATCTACGGCATTCCCCGAGAAGTCATCCCAACTCCAAGAAAAGATTATTTCGTACTCCATTCTGAGAAATAGTGAGACTTTCAAAGTTGGTACAAAGGCTCGTTGACTTTATGGAGAAAAAGAGATTGGAAAGGAAAGCAAAATCGGGAATAATGTTGACACTGCTTTTAGTAGGCATGTTACAAATAGCATTTAATTTCGAAAAAGTTGACGCGATTTCTGACACGTCTTTGGCGGATCAGATTAACGCTTGTTTAAGTGAAGTTACAAGTTGGAGTGACCTTGTAAATATCGGTGTTGTAATGCATAAATCGTCACTAAGCGATTTTGACACTTGGATAACCAGTAAGGCTGATGCCTATGATTGGGAAGGTGTTTTTGCTGTGAAGCGTTACGCTGAACAAGCGGGTTATTCTTCCAGCATTATTGATGCTAAAGTGAAACTTGCTTTAAGTAATATCCCAATGTTCAACAATTATTCACTTCCTAAAACAGATATTGCAGATTTGGGATACTTTTGGCCTTGGGAAAGGTGTGTTCTCTATGGTTACCGATATGCCGAAGAATTGAATTGGGAAACTGGCAGATGGAATAAAACTTCTGGATTTTTGGCTTTAAAATCTGTAAGAGATTGGTATGGAAGGGCATTTTACCGATGCAACCCTGACATTCCAACTGCGCAATCTTTGTTTGGAACACGATGGCATGAAGCCGGAAGTCTAATGGATTGTTTCTTCATTTTCTACAAATTAGGTGTAGAAGATGCTCTCAATTATGCTGTTCAAGAATGGGAATGGTTAAATAATAATCTATGGTTGAGTGACCACTTCAGCTATGCACCTTCATGGCCAAATTGGGAATTTAGCGGAATAAGCGTTTTCCCAAATGTTGCGAAACTGCACTTGAAGGGAACGAATTTGGGCAACTGGAGCAGGGTTGTGATAGATCTACAGTTTAGATACATTAGCAGTCTATGGAGTTCTCCGCAATGGCATGCAACTTACAAAGTTGCAGAACATCATCATACTGGAAACACTGAACGAAGGTTAGACGGAACTTTAGACGCTTGGATGATGCTCAATACCTTTTACGGTTTGTTCAATTCTGGGAACCGAACAAACATGAAGAATATGTTAGAGGGAAATGGAGTGACACAAGCATGGGTAGGTTTAAATGAATCAGATTTAAGGCAAACTACTACAAACTTGTTTAGGTCAACAAGCTCTTGGGGTTATTCTGACAGCTCAACGGCACAAGCGGCATTATGTTTGTTTTTAATTGGAATTTCTCCTCAAGACGGCAGAGGTTTAGCAATTCCTTTAATTTCGGATAGACATAGCTGTTACGCCTCTTTAAATTATCGTCATTTTGAATTTGACTATACAAATCATAAAATCAAGATCCCAGTTTGGGGTGGAACAACTCTAAAATTCATGTATGGAAACACAGCTGTAACTAAATATTTCGAAACAACTGGCATTTACAACGTTACTTTTACTTCTGATTGGAATTCGATTTCTCAGGTTACAAAAGTTTCAAGCCTTTATTCTGACGAATATTATTTGTGGACTCAAGAAGGCAGTATAACTTTTCCCCCTACAATAACAATTGTTTCTCCAGAAAACAGAACATATACAACTACATCCGTTCCATTGATCTTTTGGATAGGATACAGCTTAAATGAGACAATCTCTTGGATAGGATACAGCTTGGACAACCAAGCAAATGTAACAATTACCGAAAACACAACTCTATCTGGGTTGTCTGAAGGCTCACATAGCTTAATAGTTTATGTCAATGATACCGTTGGGAACACTGGAACTTCTGAGACAATCCACTTTAGCATAAATACCCAACAACAGGGATTTTCCCCTATAAAATTCTTTCTCCAGAAAACAATATGGATCGTAGCCGTAATCACAATCGCAGGATTCGGAGTAGCCCTTTTAGTCTATTTCACAAGAGTCAAGAGAACAACTGAAAAGACTAATAATGTTTCCAGAGTTTTCCTTGAGGGTTATTCTACCTTTATTTATGGTTGAGTCTTATCAAATGTCCCTGCACCTTCTTAGACTAGATTTGGCGATAGAGCCTAGGATAACCTGAGAGGATAGGATAAGTATACGATGATGTAATGTGGATGAGTTCTTATGTATCAAATGATGGGGCCGGTGGGATTCGAACCCACGACTTTCAGCCTTTTTAAGGACTCTGGCGCCCGAGGCCAGTGCCATAAACCAAGCTAGGCCACGACCCCCTTTTGTAATAATTAAAACATGTGTTTAAGTATTGTTTTGTAATAATGCTTAATTAAAGAACTTAACTATTAGAGGAGAATACCATTGGAGTTAGTTTGTTGAAGTTATGTAATTGCTCATGCTTGGTAGAGCAGATATATTGATGGCAAGTTAAGGAAAGTAGTATTTTATACCGTCTATTACGAAGCCCACAGCTATGGCTGCTATGAATATTGCCATTATCCTTGCAATAACGGCAGAACCAGTGGTGCCTAGAATCTTATGAATTCTCTCTATAAAGCGCAAGACTAGCCATATTGTGAAAAATATAATCAGAGCAGACACCAAAGTAGCTGGTAATCCAAAGGTCTGTAACATCACTATCGTGGTAGTAATAGCTCCTGGACCAACAAGGAGAGGGGTAGCAATTGGAACTGCACCAATACTCTCAGGCAAGACTTTTCTCTCCTCCCAGCCCCCAAAGACAAGTATCTTGATTGCTATCACGACTAACAACACTCCACCAGCTACCATGAAGCTTTGTGGAGAGATTCTGAAGACTTCTAATATCTGTTGTCCTAATAGGGCAAAGACCAAGAGAAGTATTAAGGATACAATAGTAGCTGTTCGAAAAGCTTTCCTACGTTGCTCAAGACTCATACCTTCTGTTAGGCTGATAAATATTGGCACATTCCCAATTGGGTCGACGATGATAAATAGTGCAAGTGAAACCTTCAGCACTTCATTGATGAAATTCTCTATCAAAGATACCAGCCTCATTACTATTGCTAGAATCATATGGATAAGTCTTACCATAGAATTATCTTGAATATGCTACTACACTAAAAGGTAAGAAATTCTGCTGGAGGTCTTTTTTTGGACACAAGTAACTATTTCACAAGATTAGAGGAATCTCATCTTATGGGGAAATATCTCATGTAAACTTGCTTCGAATAGATCGTCAAGATTACCATTTAGCTTAAGAAGTCTTGGCAATTTACCAACTTTGCCTATGTATCTCCCACGAATAACCATGGCAGCCCTAACATTTGGTATAGTCTCAGCTACTTCTAATCCAGATTGAACAGATGCCTCAACATCAGAACCTTTCACAGCATTACAAACAGCTGTAGCTACTGCATCAGCCAAGGACGCTGACCTCGCTATTACAATTGCTGCATCTGCATTGCCAAAGCTTAAAGCATGACTAACTGTAGCAGAGCTCGTTGCTATACCTATAGGAGAGTCATCTGGTAATAGTTGAAAGCCTATACGACCAGAGAGAGGGGAGGAGCCTGCATAAATCCCTACGTTAATGGGCTTATTAGATACAGATGCTATCTCTCCACCATTTTCAACCAAACTAACTGAAGAGCCTTGATGAATCATATCTTCAACTGCTATCTCAGCTAAAGCTCCTGGAATAGCTGCCATAGGCCCAACATTGGCTAACTCTGCTGAAAAAGCTGCCAATTTAACAACTTTAGGAGCATCTTCCTCAACATCTATAGGCTCTAAAGAAAATTTGTAATCAGGATGATATTTAATGTATCTTTCTAATGATTTCCTATGAAGAATTATAGAATTTAATGCTACAGATATGGCTTGAGGGTTATCACTGATTATTAGCAAGTTGGATTGCTTTATCACTCTTCTCTCTCTGTATAAACCTCTTAAGAATACTGTTCTTGAGCTCATAGGCTTTGTCACTTTTAAAATTTGTTTTTATCATAACATTCGAATGGCTCTAACTGGGCAAGCATCAACACAGATACCACATCCAACACATTTCTGTTCATTGAAATCTATGTCCCAATTTAAGTCTTGAATTATGGCTCTGACTGGGCATGGTGAGACACAGGCTCCACAAGATATGCATCTCTCACGATCTATCTCTATAGTTCTAGTTATCTCTTTTACTATCAAACCGGCTTTTTGGAAAAGAGACGAGACTTCTTTCAATTTTTCTCCTATAGCTGGCACATCAATTAACATCTCTCCAGTATTCAGCGTTATCTTTGCCTCTAAGATGTTTATTGGTAAATTGGTTTTAGATATTACCTCTGAAAGAACTGGTTTTCCCAAATTCTCACGAGAATAGATGAGCTTGAGCTTCATGCTATCACCCTCCTAACGAGCTTTCTCGATATATCATCTGTAGTCAATATGCCAATTATATGATTGGATTGATCTACAATAGGAACTCCAGATATGTTATGCTGTTCCATTCTTCTTATTACTGTGTCTATAACTTCATCCTCTTTTGCAGTTATAACCTTCGAAGTCATTATTTCATGAAGCTGTCTTTTATCGTGAGCTACTGCCTTAGCCAAATCCCATGATGTTATTATACCTATGAGCTTGCCTTCATTGTCAACTATAGGTAGATGATCTACGCCCTTTGTTATCAGTATCTTAGCAACACTCTTTATATCATCGTTTGGCTTGCCAACAATTATCTCTCTTGTCATTATATCCCTTACTCTTGGCTCTCTTCCCCTCACTTCTAAAGGCTTGAACTCCCTATAGTTTGGGATTAATTCTGCAGGCCTATTGAGTAAGAAAATCCCTTCAATTATCCAATTTTTAAGAGTTATAGCTATCTCTTTTGCTACTTTATAGCTTGAGAGAGAAGAGGATCTTATTTCCTTTTGATTGATTTCTACTTTGCCAGATTTCAGTTCAGTATACGATACCTTTTTTACAGCAGGTCTATTTCTTGATGGTATACCATAATCCAGTATGTTGGTAAAGATTTCATCATCCTTCAATGCTACTGAGGCAGCTACTCTTTCATTTATAATGGGTAAAGGGATTCCAACGCCTACATAGAGGGTAGTACCATATTTGTGATAAGTTGCACCTCTTAGATAATGGCTACTCATCTGTTTAAGGTCACCTCTCACCATTATAGTGCCCAATTGGTTCTGAGGATTATGCTGAGTCCCTTCCCCAACGATATAACCAACTCCTCCTCCTAAGAAGATACGAGTTCCTATGCCAATAGTTTCAAAGCCCTTATCCTTGTATAATGGGCTTAACTGACCTGCCCCACAATAAGTTATATTCCCATAGCAAGGAAGAAGAGTTCCCATGTAAGTGTAAAGAATTTTATCAGTGCTATTCGTTGCTGCATTGTATCTTTCATAAGCATTTCTTGGATTGAGCAATACTGCTTGGTTAAGATCGTTTATAGTTAACGTAGTTTCAATCGATCTTCTAGGATAGCAATCAGTTCCATAAGCCTCAGCCCTTAACTCAATCTCTTTTCCAGAGACTAAATCTTCAATTACATGACCGCCTCCATACTCAAAGCCCTCTGTCTCACTCATGGCAGTAGCGCCTATGTAGCAGTCTACTGCTGCTAACCCTTTATAGGCAGGAACATCGTTGAGCCAGCACTTGAACATCTTTATTGGAGGATCAGCATGACCAAAGTTTATGAAGGCACCAGAACTACACATAGCACCAAAGGTCCCTGTTGTTACCACATCCACTTCTTTTGAAGCTTTTTCCAATCCTGATTCTTCAACAGTCTTTATGAACTCATCAGCAGTTAATACGATAGCATCTCCACGCTTTATCTTCTGATTTATCTCATCGTAGGTTCTTAACTTTTCTGTTCCTATCTCTTCTGACATAACATCACCTTGCCCAGAACAGAATTGATACTTTATAAATAGTTTCTTGGCAAAATTATTCCTTTTGGAATAAAGCTAAAGGTTAAATTTAAGTCATAAAATGAATTCATAATTTGATGAGAGTAGTAATCTTACTCGACCCGATGAGACCAAAGGTTAGCCTAGAGGATACCATCAAAGTTGTCAATAATGCAGGATTGACTTACGATCCAAAAAGGCCTGATTTAGGGATAGTGATAGGAGGTGATGGCATCTTCAGTTACTTTGGTAGAGTTAGAAAAATTCCTCTTCTATTTGTTGGTGTAAGAAAAATAAAGCCAATGGAGAGTAAAGGTTACTTAGCCGAGGCTTATTTTGATGAACTAGAAGATGTATTAAAGCGCATAAAAGATGGAGGCTATAAAATTGTGGAATGCAATAGACTTGTAGTATTTTTAAATAATAAGAAATTGAATGATTTTTTCACTGATGTCTATCTTGAAAGAGGATTGAACAGTAACTGCTTAAGGTATAAATTGGAGGTTAAAGGAGAAGGCTTTAGCTTCACAGATTTCGCAATAAGTAATGGAGTTGCTATAACAACTTCTGCAGGTTCAACAGGCTATTTTTCAAGCCTTGATAGGATTAAGGATGGTTCTTGGCTTAACATTGATTCTTATACTCGAATCAAAGATGATCAAGTTGGCATATATCATATCCTTCCAACTTACACAATAAGAGAGGGGACTAATGAGCATCCCTTAAGATACGTTGTTCCATACGGTAGTGAAATAAGAATAAAGCTTGCAAGAGAGGGCGATGCTCGACTTTATGGCATAACTCGCAGTACGAAAGGCATAAAGATAAGAAAAGAAGATTTTATAGAAGTTAAAGCATCAGAAAATAAGACCAAGCTGATAAGACTTATCTGAGATTTATGCTTCATAATACTAAAAAAGTTTCAGTAATTAATTTATTTTTAACACTGCTGAGCCCCTTATCTTTCCTTGCTTTAAGTCCTGTAGTGCCTTGTTAGCGTCCTTTAAGCTGTAAGCTATTACATCTGGTTTAACATGGGCTTTTGATGCCTCAGTTAGGAACTCTTTTACATCCGTTGAGGCTACGTTGGCTACGCTCTTTATTTCTCTTTCAAGCCAAAGCAGGTTGTAATCTAATCTCTCAACAGGCGTCATGTATATGTCAGCCAGCACCACTCTACCTCCTTTATCTAATTTCTTAAGAGCCTCCACCATAACCCAGCCTGCTGGAGCGAAGATTATGGCTGCATCTAGCTTAATGGGAGCTTTATCTGTTGGTGCCCCAGCCCATTTGGCTCCTAGGGAAAGTGCATATTCCTGCCTCTCCTTACCTCTTGTGAAGACGTATATTTGTAAACCTTTTTTTAAAGCTACTTGGGTAATCATGTGTGCAGATGATCCAAAGCCGAAGAGCCCCAAATTCCCTTCTCCTCTTTCTAGAAGCTTTGTGAGCTTCAATGCCCTATAGCCTATTGCTCCTCCACATAGTAGAGGAGCAGCGTGGAGGTCATCATAATCTTTTTGTATTGGGTAAACGAAGTCCCCTCTAGCAACCATGTATTCTGCATAGCCCCCATCTACGTTATATCCTGTGAATAGTGCGTTATCACAAAGGTTTTCAAGACCCCTTTTACAGTACTTACATGTGCTGCAACTCCAGTATAACCAAGGTACTCCTACCCGATCACCCCTCTTAAAGTTCTTGATTCCTTCGCCTAGCTCACCCACAATAGCTACTACCTGATGACCTAAGATAAGTGGGAGCTTCGGGGGAGGCAACTCGCCTTCCACAATGTGAAGATCTGTTCTACAGACGCCACAACAACTAACCTTGAGTAAAAGCTCATCCTTGTGTAGCTCAGGCTCATCAACATCAGTATAAACCAATGGTTCCGACTCAATAGTAGCCTTTTTATGAAGTATTATAGCCTTCATGGACTCACCTCCAAATTGATACCCCTACATGAAGGAAGATTCTTGAGCATTATAACAGTATAGTTTTGAATGATTTGAAAATTTTCTCTAAAATCTTCTCATTATTGGCTTCTGAGAATAGAGCCTATTAATACTGTAGAATCCAGATTTAAATCTTTTAATAACTCTCAAGCAATTCTCGTGAGATAAATATTTAAACATATATACTCTGAGATAGCATGAGTTGTGTAAAAATATGAGTAAAAAATCCAAACAACGCAAATCTTGGCAAGAAAAATTGGCAGATAGTAAAGGTCTGCCAGTAGTCGAAAAAATTACTGATAAAATGAGCAAAAAATGGGGAACAGGCACTGTTGTTATTCCAGCACCAAAAGAAGTAGATGAAATTATGAAAAAGGTTCCTGAAGGGAAACTTATTACAATCAATGAAATTCGTGAGATACTTGCTCAAAAACATGGTGCTACAATTGGTTGTCCTATAACTACTGGGATTTTTGCTTGGATTGCGGCTAATGCAGCAAAGGAAGTAGCTGAAGAAGGAAAGAAAAACATTACTCCTTACTGGAGGACATTAAAAACAGGTGGAATCATAAATGAAAAATACCCTGGTGGAGTAGAGGCTCAAAAGAAAATGTTAGAAAAAGAAGGACATAAAGTAATCCAAAAAGGTAAAAAATTTGTCGTTGCCGATTTTGAAAGAAATCTAGTAAAATTATGAAATAACTATAGGCATGGTTACATGATCGAAAAGTGAATAATATTTTAGAAAAAATAGGTGTACTATGTGGTTAGAAACATTAGTTATTGGAAATAAGGCGAGTTCAATTTATTTTTCAATTTTTTCTCCCGAAATAATGAGTTCACCAAATCTCCTTGTAATAATTTTCATCATTTGCTTTGGACTCACGATCTTAATGTCTTTAAATTTCTTTAACTTTTGTAGATGGAAGTCTCCTGAAACTATATAATCCACCTTGCCGTCATAAGCAGTATTCAAAATAATATCGTCTTTCGGGTCTTCTTTGATTACACTAAAGTTTGATTTGAGTTTAACAATTGTTGAGATATCCCTTATGGCTTGAACAAAAGATTCGATCTCATGTTCAGAATAATCGAACCTTTCTCTAACTTCTTGCCTAGAAATAACCTCCCCAAATTCCTCAAGTATCGAATTAGATAGGATGAGTTTGATTTCAGGAAATGTAAGAATGATGTCTAAAATTTTTGCTGGTTGTCCACGTTTTGATATAAAAGCAGAAACAAGGACATTCGTATCTAGTATAACTTTCATCTACTTACCTTTCTAACTGATTGTATAAGTCTGTCTATTTCCTTCTCTGTGAATCCTACTCTTCGAGCTTTTTTCCTCGACTTCTCTAAAAGTTGCTTAAGCCTAATTCTCTCTTGTGATAGTTCAAGCTTTCTTAAAACAATAGTATCCTCTAAACCCATCACCAAGAATCTCGTACCTTCCTTCAAACCCATGCGTCTTCTCATTTCATTTGGAATAACTATTTGACCTCTTTCAGATAGCCTTGTCATATCTATTGCCATAAATTTCACTTAGTAAGATATATCTTATTTTAAATATTTATAGTTATTTATCAGGCTCTTGAAATTGAATGATAGAGCCTCGGGCGGGTTTTGAACCCGCGACCTCTGCCTATTTGTCAAGGATACCAAGGCAACGCTCTCAGCACCATTATATTGGTTCTACCAGGCTGAGCTACCGAGGCCCATAAGCAAGATGCTTTAACAAATATTAATATTTACTTTGTTGATAAAAAGAGCTTGATAAAGTAATTCAGTTTTGATTCACACTAGTTTGTGAAGCTTCTCATTAATCCTATACCTTAACCAACAGCCTCTTGCACACTTTCTAATTTCATTCAGTGTATTATAAGCGTCCTTGCCCATTTCTCCTAATACATCTACAATCTTCACCTTTTCATCGAAGTCAAGAGTTATAAAGAAAGACTTCTTTAAATCCTCCTTTGCTGACATGCCTCTTCTCAGCGTTCTAACTCATATCACATATATAAATATAACATATGTTGATTTTCTGATTTGGTCTGTTTATAATTCATTAATCATTACAAATTTGGCGATTAAACATAGATCAAAGGATATATTTAGCCTATCATCTTAATCATAAGCTATGCCGGGGTAGCTCAGCCTGGTTAGAGCGCCAGGCTAAATTGGGCGTAACTCATAATCTGGAGATCAAATAGAACAGAAGTCGTGGGTTCAAAACCCATCCCCGGCATAATAGTCGATAACCTAAGCTTACATCCTTACTCTTTTAATTTTAGTTGCTAATGAGCTGAATTACACATGAGCTTGATCTGAGAGGCGAACTCCTCATATTCAACCAAAGCTGAATGGAGAGTTTTCTCCCCCTTTCTTGTCAGATTGTATAACTTCTTTCTTCCATTGATATCAGGTTCTCCCTTGATCAACCCTTCCTTTTCTAAATTAGTCAAGATAGGATAAACTGTACCTGGGCTGATAAGGGCGTTAAACTTATCGTGAATAATACAAATCAAATCGTAGCCTGATCTTGGCTCATTCTTGAGCGAGAATAGGATTATTATATTAAGAACTCCTATCACAGATTTGTTACGTATCTTTTTTCCAAATCTTGATAAGGCTAATTCTATAGAATATCACCTCTGCTATGGTAAAAGAGTTAATACCGTTGTCGGTATTTAAGGATGAGTAAGTTACACATCTAACCCAATATAACAAGGTTTATGTAGAATATACCATGGTTGAATAACGTTGTTATCCCCTCAAGACGAATTCGAGGCAAGAATGGCTGAGCTAACCAAACTCGGCTTGACAAAGCTACAGGCAAGACTCTACATTACACTATTGGAGCTTGGAATATCTCCAGTCAGAAAGGTTGTGAAGGCTACATCTCTCCATAAGGTTGAGGTCTATAGGGTCTTAAAGGAGCTTAAAGATATTGGCATGGCAGAGGAGGTTATTGCAAATCCTAAGAGCTTCAGAGCCATAGAACCGAAGATAGCGATAGAGGCAATACTCCAAAAAGAGAAGGAGAAGGTAAGTATGATGGATCAAAAGGGGAAGGAGCTAAGTGTATGGTTAGAGTCGATTCAAAGGAGAGAAGGGGAGAAAGAAGATGTTAGCATTCAATTCAAGTTAATTGAGGGGGCACGAAGGCTCTTAGAGAGAACCAAAATAATGCTTGAAAATGCGCAAAGAGAAGTTCTCTTCATAATGAGAGGGCCTATGATTCGGAAGGGCTTACAAGAAGGGGTGGATAAAATCGTCTCCAAACGCCTCAGCAGAGGCATGAGGTTTAGGGGTGTGATTAACATAGATAAGGATAATATCGATTTTGCTGAGAGATTCATCGATAGGATAGAATTGAGGCATAATGGAAATGTTGAATCGTTAATCCTCATCGTTGATGATAGAGAGGTCTTGTTCGGAGCGGGTATTGAAAGGCAACCTATGGATTATAGGAAGACTACGGCTCTCTGGACGAGGGATAAAGGGTACATAAGAGCAATAAAAGAGTCCTTCGAAAGCTTCTGGAAAGACTCGATAGATGCTAAGGCTAGAATTGCTGAATTGAAGACTGGCAAACCAATGGAGCAAACATACGTTATAAGAGATGCTGAAGAAGCTTTTAAAAAGATCAATGAGACATTATTTTTAGCCAAGCGAGAAGTACTAGTGATAACGGCTCCGGATTTCTTCCTCCGAGTGAAAAGATACCCATTCAAGTATCTAAGTGAAAAAGGTGTGAAGATTCGTGCTATTTTGCCTATCATGAGAGATAATGTAGAGGTTGCAAAGGAAATCTCAGGATACATTCAATTGAAGCATATAGAAAACAATGTGTTAAGAATGGGA
>Ga0315314_1002171_pt1 | contig 16435 bp, 14 predicted proteins | sample TDP9_MG_FD_203631 | JGI IMG/M metagenome (GOLD analysis project Ga0315314, IMG submission 203631) | Freshwater sediment microbial communities from Lake Towuti, South Sulawesi, Indonesia - TDP9 | ecosystem: Environmental > Aquatic > Freshwater > Lake > Sediment | place: Indonesia: South Sulawesi...
TATGCTCTGTTATATCTGCTTTTATTGTTTGTGCGCCCTCTCTCCAAAAAACATTGGCAACGTTTTAGTAAGGTTGTTTTCTCATCTTTCTTTTTCTAGACCCCTATAGCCCCCTAGGGTGGTGGTCAGACCTATTTTGGGTCATGTTCACACGAAAACGAGAAGAATGGCGCCTTGGCTGGATTTTAACTGGTGTTACTTTGCTTGTTGATGAATTTGACGCCCTCTAGGCTTTTCAGATGCTCGTCGCTTGTTACAATTTCAGCGTTGTAGGCTTTTGCAGTGGCTACGACGATGGAGTCTGCCATTCCCAAATCTAACGTTATACTGATGTCGGCGGCTTTTAGGGATATAGGGCTTGTTAATTCAACGATTTTTGTTTGGGACATTTGGGCATAGGCTTCTAATGCCTTCTGTTCACCCTTCACGCTTTTAATCCTCTTATAAACCTCATAGATGACGACGGTTGGAGTTATGGTATTTTCGGCATTTGCCTCTTCTATAAAGGTTGCGTAACTCTCGGCTAGTGGACCGTTCGCAAAATATTCTATCCAGCCGTATGAATCGATTAGAATCAAAAACGATCCTCTTCATTCCTAAGCTTACTTGTATCTATTCCCCTCACAAACCCTCTCATTTCCCTTATTGGCCTCTGAGGTATTAAATGAACGACACCGTCCTTCTCGATGACAACAATTTTCTGCCCCGGCTTCAAGTCCATTTTTTCCCTAACATCTTGTGGTATCACAATTTGATATTTGGAAGAAAGCGTTACCACACCCATAAACGACACCTAGTTTAACAGTTCTAAGATCGATATATAAAGCTTCTTACGAACTTAATGCCTCGCATCTAATGAACAAACAAAATCGCTATACCGGACAAGATAATGGCGCCCTGGCCGGGATTTGAACCCGGGTCTAGCGGGCGACAGCCGCTTATACTAGACCGGACTATACTACCAGGGCTGTGTGGCTCAGAGCGCCAACTTTCATAATGAAAAATGGTTCTACTTAAGTTTTTCATTTCGGACACGGGAGTCTTTATTAATGATCGTTGTAGGAAACCCTAAAACATCTTAAGGACCCTTTTTCTAAGTCCTTGTGAGATTGCTTAGAGTGGCGGATGCGTGATAGTGTTCAAAATGCCTTTCGTGAAGATTGCGGGAGTTTCGGTTCCCAGGGTAATTTTAGGTCACTTACCCTTCATCGGCGAATCTTATCAGGGATCAGTAAAGAACCACGAATGCGTTAAGAAGTTTTCTAAGGTTGAAAATACCATGGCAATCCTGGTTAGAGCGGTTCAAGAGTATGGGATCACGGTTTTCAGTGCAGCGCCGGCCACGGAAGGACAATTGGCTAAAGTTCACCTTGAGGCTGTCCATGAGACGATTCTCCAAACAGGCATAGAGATTGCCCTAATTCCATGCTTCCGAATATTGTTAACAGTAAACGGCAAGCCCCTAGACGATTACAGAAGATGGCTAACATACTACGAGATTGAGAAGCGGATCGAGGGTGAAGAGATTCTGGAGAAATATCTTAACGACCCTGTTCTGCAATGCAGAGAAGGTTGGAAAGAAAGATTTCTCTACGCATTGAAGCACTCCGCCCCATACAGAACTAAGATAGAGAAAATTTCTATCGACCGCGAAGGAATGACACACGCCATCGAAAGTCTAAAGGATTTTGATGTGGCGTTCGCCGAACTTGGATCAGAAACAGATTTCCTTGTTATGATCGATAGAATGGATTTGTTAGGAGAGCTTGTGGATTGGTTGCAGGGCGCCTTTGGTTACCGAACCATACTTGGGACCCACCACGCTGGATCGACAATACCGACTTTGGAAAAGTCCAGAATCAAATTTCATGGCTATGTAACCCCAACCAACAAAAAAGGTGTAATGATGTTCCCCACACAGGAACTAGCCGCCAAAGCCGTAAGAAACGCCCGGAAGCCCATAATAGCCATAAAGCCCTTAGCTGGAGGAAGAACACCACCACAACCAGCCCTCGAATACGTGTTCGGAGACCTTAACGTCGACACCTGCATGATTGGAGTAAGCTCAAAAGAAGAGCTTGACCAAGACTTTACAACAGCATTAAGATTACTAAGGCACTACGAGAAGCCGTGAGAGGTAAAGAAATGAAACGTGTGTTGTTTGTTTGCGTTGAAAACGCTGGCAGAAGTCAGATGGCAGAGGCATTTGCGAATCATTATGGAAAAGGAAAACTGGTGGCCTCAAGCGCCGGCGTAATGTTAGCAGACAAGGTCAATCCCGTCGTGGTTGAAGTTATGAAAGAAAAGGGAATCGACATATCCATGAACAAACCCAAACTGCTCACCATCAAGATGGCGGAAGAAGCTGACCAAATCATAACAATGGGCTGCAGCGTCGAAAAATTCTGCCCAGCCCCACTTCTCAAAAATGTGATCGATTGGCGATTGGAAGACCCTAAGGGAAAACCATTAGATAAAGTTCGAAAAATAAGAGACAAAATAGAAGCGAAGGTCCTAAAACTGATTGCTGAAATTGAGCAACAGAATGCAAAATCCTAGAAACGCGCACACCATAAAGGAGAGGCGTAAATCAATTGAAATCAACAATGAGAAATGATGAGGACGCGGAACTACCCCATTCACATCTGCTACAAGTTGTGTATCTTATACTCTTTTTGATTGTTTGGCTTTTGGATTCCTTCGTCTTTAGTTTTTCAACTTTCCTAGCAAACTTCATTCCCTTAGTGCTCCGTGTAGTACTTGCCTTGACTGTGCTGGCACCAAGTTATGGCATAATTTTGTTGGCCCACTGGCTTTTGTTCAATAAGAAATTGCCGGGTTTGGTGACCGTCGGAATTTTCGCTCATGTTAGGCACCCCATGTACTTGGGGATCATCTTGGCATATCTTGTATGTATCATCGGAACAATGTCCCTGTTAAGCATCATACCGTGGTTGCTCATAATCCATCTCTACAATATAATGGCTAATTACGAAGAGCAAAAACTCGAACAGAAATTTGGCAAAGAGTATCTTGAATATAAAAGAAGGGTGCCGAAGTGGATACCAAGATAAAAATGCGCGCTTTTAACTACCTTTGGGAGCTTAGAATTTTGAGAAAGAAATTGGTTGAGCAAAAATGACCAAAATGCCTGACGACGATCATTCTTTAACTCTAATCTTTAGCCCTCTTTGGAAAGCTCTGGCTCGTTTCTTAGTAAGCAAATGCAAAAAATGTGGACAAGAGCGATTGCTCTCAGTCTTCGATGTCTACTTGGCAAGTCGACACGTTCCATGTGAAAGTTGCTTGCTGACAGCAACAGCTCTAACGCCCTTAATTCGTCTATTGTTCTTTCGTCTTGGAGTTGACGGCAGCACAATAGAACGGCTACTGAGAGATTCGCTTATCTGTAAATGTATACTCAGCGTTGTCAAAGGAATCGCTAACTTTGGAATAAGGTATCCACAGCCTACTGGCGCTCCGATAACTATTGTCTGGAACTTTACTAACAAATGTAATCTCAACTGCCTGCACTGCCATCAAGACTCTTCGCCCACATCTTCTGGTTCGGAATTAACGACTTCTCAAGCCTTGAAGGTGATAGACAACATGAGTGACGCAGGAGTAGCTATACTAACCTTCTCAGGAGGCGAACCACTACTACGCACGGACATTTACGACGCAATTAAAAGAGCCAACGACAACGGCATGCTATGCACAATCGCATCCAACGGAACTCTTATAACTCCAAAAATAGCAAAAAAACTCGCTAAAGCGGGTATTAAACGAGTAGAAATAGGCTTAGACGGCGCCAGAGCTGAAACTCACGATTTCCTAAGAAACAAGCCTGGAAGTTTTAAAGCGACGATTGAGGGAATAAAAAATTGTGCTACTATCGGCTTTGACGAACTGGCCACCACCATGACCCTGCACTCAAAAAACATCAGTGAATTAGAAGAAACTATGGAGTTAGCCGAAAAACTTGGAGCGACAAGATTCTATCTAAACCGGCTTATGCCTGCTGGTCGGGGAGTAGAAGCATGCTACCTTGACGTTACGCCTAGAGAGAAAATTAAGGCTCTGCAAACATTGTACAGCAAATTCTACAAGAGCGTAACGGAGGGATTTGGCATGCAATGTTATGCTCGAGGAATGACCTATTACACTCGCCTCGGCTACGAACGTTCAAAAGGCAAAGTTTTCACGGTAAGTGAAGCTTTTTCAGGGTACGAAAAAATGTTTCAAGCTAAATTTGGAACTGAAGTTTCCAAGATTGTGAGGAAACTTGCTACAGGTTTCGGCGGATGCTCGGTTGGCTTAACCTATGCGGGGCTCACAGCTTCTGGAGACCTGCTTCCCTGCGTTCCAGCCCCAATAAAACTGGGCAACCTTCTCGAACAATCCCTGGAAGAAATCTGGGTTCACAATGAACTGCTAAATTACATCAGAAACCGAAAAGCACTAAAAGGTTCTTGCAAAATATGTGCCTACAGCGACCTATGTGGCGGTTGCAGATACACAGCATATATCATTCATGGAGACTGGCTGGGACCTGATGCTTCTTGTCCTTTCGGCCCAAAAATCCTTAATGCTTAGAATTCTAAGAGGCGTTGAAAATACCAAGGACGTATTTCGAACCTATTTGGAACCTATTGAAACCGTAGGCCCCCCTCTTCCAAGATACAATTCCCTTTATAGAATGTATCAAGAATCTATTTTCCTTCCCAGAATCCCAGGACGGCACCGCGTTCCATCTTTCTATTCAATAAGCACGAAGAATGCTGCTTGCTGGTCTTCATTTCTCCATTATAAACAGGTCACAGAAAAGTTCTTGGTCGAACATATCTGCGTATTCAGGGTGTTTGAGGAAAAAATATCGTAGGCCCTTCATGATTTTCACTGCTGCCTCAATGGTGCAGGGAACGAAGTCGATTAGGAATAGAAACTCTTGAATCTCCCCGCGTGTGATGAAGCCTTTCCTCTGTCGAACCTTCACGGCTTCCCATCTCTGAAAACAAATCTCAAAAAACAAAGGGTTAACCCTTATGAAGGAAAAGTATGGATTTGAAAACTATTAGAGGCAAACCTCGTCGAGTGTTGTCAAAAGATTCTCTAATTCTAAGAACACTTTTGAAACGAATTTAAAAGTCTACGTTAAGGTCAAGAGGCCGTCTAGATTTTAGGTTGTTTTTCTCATCTCTGACCTCATCATGCATATGCCTATGAACACGAAGACGACGCCACCCACCATCAGCGGAACCAAGCCCTTAAGGAACTCGAACCGACTCGCCGGGTGCATAACTACCGCGACCATCCAAACCAATCCGAAGAGAACCACCGACGCCAAACTGAGGAGAATCAAACCAACCCAAAAAACCATAGATTTCTTACCCTCCAACACTCACATCCCCCAAAAACATCATTGCCTCACAAAAGATAAACCTATCTTGGCCCCACGTTATTATTGCGAAGATGAGACAGTGTTTTCGCAGAAACGTTGTAAACGATGGTTGACCCCATGTGAAACCTAGAGTAACCATTGGTAAACATGGGATTTTTTATACAAAACATGTCAATTCAGAACCTGTGTTTCCACGGTACAGTAAATCTTATAAGGGAATTAACCGGTTAATAACCAGTTAGTGAGGCAAGTGCCGAGAAACACTTCGGAATCGAAAACCGAACTCCTAACCACGAGGGTTACGCCACACATTAAGAGCATCATTGTTCAGATAACTCAAAGGGAAGGGTTAGACGTTTCTGAGTGGCTCAGAAACCTCATCGTCATCGAGCTGAGAAAACGAGGAGAGTTTCAAAAGGCCCCGAACCAGGAATAGTTCAAGTTTTGAAATATCTAGATAGACATCGAAGGTTGTAAATGGGTGCTCTTCTTTTAGCCGAATTTTTCTCTGATCGGTTTTTCTTTGAGGCTATCAAAAGTTTTCGTCTGAGGCTCTATAGTCTGGTGGTCAAATAGGGTATCTTATCATCACTATTGCTGGCAATCCGCTTATAAAGATCTTAATCTACTATCGTCCTGATGCCTCACAATAGTCTATGACACTAACAAATCGGTGTTTCATTATCTTCTTGGCATCGACTGTTTTCAATCTAATAGCGATATGGAGAGTGAAAGCAAAAACAAGAAGCAGTTAAGTCGGAGTGAGTCCTACCTAGGCATTAGACTTATTTGGTGAGTGTCCCTTATGTGCGGTGATTCTGAATGGCTTAGTGATGATACCCTTACACGCTACAAAATTGTTCCTTCTAACCTCTACCATATCTTTTGGCGGATAAATATCACAAGAGTAATGTTTATATGAGAGACTCTAAACCTATGCTAGTAAGCTTCCAAAACATCAAGGCGGAAGCAACCTAGGAGGCCCGATTTTTCGGGTCGGATGACCGCCGGCCCGTTGGGGGAATTCCCGCGTTTGGTAGGAATGTATCAACCGTCCGATACCCATGTCTTAATAATTGTGAGCTTATTGGGGGTTTAAGTAAGTTTGGAAATTTCGGATAAGGACCTTTTGCTTCTTCAAAAGTCCTTCTTCGAGGAGAAGGGCTTGGTTAGACAACATCTCGATTCTTATAACAAGTTCATTGACCACGGCCTTCAAGAGGTCATAGACGAAGTTGGCGAGATCCAGATCGAGGTTCCAGAGTATCCCTACAAAATAAAGCTTGGACAAATATGGGTCCTTCACCCGCAGTCAAGAATCAGCGGCCCCTATATCACGGAGGTTGACGGATACCCGCACGAAATCTACCCCATAGAGGCCCGTTTTCGTAACCTCACCTACGCTGCGCCCCTCTCCCTAGAGATGACCCCAGTCATCGGTGGCAGGGAACTTGAAACCGAACTCGTCTTGATAGGCGACCTCCCGGTGATGCTGAAGTCCAAGCTCTGCGTTCTTTCTCAACTGCTCTCTGAGGAGCTCATTGGGCACGGGGAGGACCCAAACGACCCGGGAGGCTACCTCATCGTCAACGGTTCTGAACGTGTCATTGTTGCCCTAGAAGACCTAACTCCAAACCGCATCATCGTAGACACCGACACTCGCGGCGCCAGACCCGTTTATCAAGCCAAAATATTCTCCACCACAGTGGGCTTTAGGGCAAGAATCGAGTTACGGGTGAAGTCGGATGGCGCCATTTACGTTTCCATGCCAGGCGTCCCTACCGAGATACCCTTTGTGATTTTAATGAGAGCCCTCGAATTACAATCCGACAAGGAGATTGCCGAAGCGGTTTCTCCGAACAAGGCTATACAAAATGAGCTTGAGGCCTCCTTTGAAAAGGCCATGGGCATAGACACGATCGAGGACGCCGTCATGTACATCGGGAGTCGCGTGGCGCACGGGCAAGTGGAAGAGTATCGCCGCCAAAAAGCCGAAAGCATCCTAGATCGAAACTTTCTACCTCATATCGGCCGCACCCTCCGAAACCGCAGAGAAAAGGCCCTCTTCTTAGGCGAGATGGCTTGCAGGGCTCTCGAATTAAAGCTTGGAAAACGAAAGCCTGACGACAAAGACCACTTCAAGAATAAGCGCTTAAAACTCGCTGGCCCCTTACTCGCCGACCTTTTCAGAATTGCCTTCAGAAACCTATGCCGCGACATCAAATATCAGCTTGAGCGGATGGGCATCAAACGGCAAACGATTTCGGTTTCCGCCGCGGTCCGCCCAGGGATTGTTACCGAGCGACTTCAGCATGCCATCGCCACAGGAAATTGGGGGCGAGGACGAGTCGGTATCACCCAACTACTTGACCGAACCAACCACATCTCCACCCTGAGCCACCTACGGAGGTTACAGTCCCCTCTTAGTCGCAGCCAGCCCAACTTCGAGGCTCGAGACTTGCATCCAACTCACTGGGGAAGGCTGTGCCCAAATGAGACGCCCGAAGGGTCAAACTGTGGTTTAGTGAAAAACCTCGCTTTAGCGGCGTGCATTTCGGTAAGCGTGAGCTCTGAAAAAATGAGGCAAACCCTTTATCGGATGGGTGTGGTTCCAACTCAGGAGGCAACCGAAACCCTGCGGGTCAATGGCGCTAAGGTCTTCGTAGATGGTTGTCTCGTTGGCTATTGCATGTCCCCCCAAGAGTTGGTCACTGAGGTAAAGAACAAACGTAGAAGCGGGGAAATCCCCACAGACGTTAATATCGCTTATTTCTCCAAGATCCATGGGGAAAGGGAAGAAGTTTATGTTAACTGCGACGAGGGGCGTGTGCGCCGACCCCTCATAGTGGTCGAAAACGGCGCACCCAGACTGCAACCGGAGCACATCGAAAAGATTCGTTCTGGAGAGTGGGCATGGGAGGATCTTGTAAAGCAAGGTATTATTGAATACATCGACGCTGAAGAAGAGGAAAACGTATTTGCAGCTCTAAGTTTTGAGGAGGTCACGCCCGAGCATACGCATGTGGAGATTGCGCCTTACACGATTCTGGGGATATGCGCTTCTCTCATACCCTACCCTGAGCACAATCAGTCTCCACGCAACTCTTATGAGGCTGCCATGGCGAAGCAAGCCCTTGGAATTTATGCAACAAACTACCTCGTCCGAGTTGATTCCCGTTCCCACATTCTACATTACCCTCAGATGCCCTTGGTTAAGACAAAGCCCATGGGCATCATAGGATATGATCATCGACCCTCTGGACAAAACTGCGTCGTCGCCGTCATATCCTTTGAAGGATACAACATGGAGGACGCCCTCATCTTCAACAAAGCATCCATCGAAAGAGGTTTAGGACGTTCCACCTTCTACCGGATTTACGAGGCTGAGTGTCGTCAATACCTTGGAGGGTTGAAAGATCGATTTACCACACCGGAGCCAGGCATTCGCGGGTATCGAGGTGAGCAATACTATCGCTTTCTTGAAATGGATGGTATCGTCAGCTTAGAATCCAAGGTGGCTGGCGGCGACGTTCTCATCGGCAGAACGAGTCCTCCTAGATTCCTTGAGGAATATAAGGAGTTTGAAGTTAAAGGTCCTACGATGAGGGATACCTCCGTGGACATGAGGCCTTCGGAAACCGGCATCGTGGATGGCATTTTTATTACCGAAACGGGCGAAGGAAGCAAGCTCGTAAAGGTTAGGGTTCGTGATCAGCGAATTCCCGAGTTAGGTGACAAGTTTGCTTCTCGTCACGGGCAGAAAGGCGTGATAGGGATGATTGTGCCGCAGGAGGATATACCGTTTACTCCAGAGGGCATCGTTCCCGATATCATAATCAACCCCCACGCCATCCCCTCACGAATGACCATTGGGCAGTTCCTCGAATCCATGGGTGGAAAGGTTGCGGCGGCAAGGGGAAAGCCAGTGGATGGGACACCTTTCGTTAACGAAACGACAGAGGAATTGAAACAAACGTTAATCGATTTGGGCTTCAGCCCCAGCGGTCGTGAGCTTCTTTACAACGGAGTCACGGGCGAAAGATTTGCGGCCGACATTTTTGTGGGCGTCGTGTATTATCAAAAGCTTCACCACATGGTGGCGGACAAGATCCATGCTAGGGCGCGAGGTCAAGTTCAGATGTTGACGAGGCAGCCCACAGAGGGACGGGCAAGAGGTGGTGGCCTTCGTTTCGGAGAAATGGAGAGAGACTGCCTCATTGGGCACGGCGCCGCCATGCTCCTGCGGGATCGACTTCTCGAGGAGTCAGACAAATATCTCTTATACGTATGTGAGACGTGTGGATACATTGCGTTTTACGACATCAAGCAACGCAGGTATGTATGTCGACTCTGTGAAGATAAAGCCCAAATTTCACCTGTAATTGTTTCCTATGCCTTCAAACTTCTTCTGCAAGAGTTGATGAGCCTTTGCGTAACGCCCCGCCTCAAACTCAAGGAGAGAGCCTGAAATGGCAATGGAGGAAGCCGTTCACAAGGTTATAGATAAGCTTTCGTTTGGAGTTCTTTCTCCGCAAGATATACGTAGGCTTTCCGTTGCGGAGATACAAACCGCCGACACATATGATGAGGACGGAGCCCCCATAACGTCGGGGCTAATGGATGGACGATTGGGAACGCTTGAACCGAGACAACGATGCAAAACCTGCGGCAACACCGCTATACGATGTCCAGGGCACTTTGGTCACATCGAATTAGCAGTTCCCCTCATTCACGTCGAATTCACCAAAATAATCTACGATCTCCTTGGGTCTACTTGCCGAAACTGCGGCCGCGTGTTGTTATCCCCGAACCGGATCACCAAAATTAGGGCTAAAATTGACCGTGCTCGCAAGTTAATGGGAGTTGCATCAAACAAACTTTACAAAAACGTGTTGCATGAGGCGAGAAACAAGGAATGCCCGCACTGCGGCGCCCCCCAGCACAAGACAGAGTTCACGAAACCCACGACTCTTCATGAGATTTCAGAGGAGGGTGCGCAACGATTAACGCCAAGTATAGTTCGAGAGCGAATGGAGCGGATACCTGACGAAGACCTTGAATTGTTTGGTTTCAACCCAATGAGCGCACGCCCAGAATGGATGGTTCTGCAGGTTCTTCCAGTTCCACCCGTTTACGTAAGACCTTCTATAACCCTAGAATCAGGCATCCGATCCGAGGATGATTTAACCCACAAACTCGTGGACATCATCCGTATAAATCAACGGCTGAAGGAAAACATGGAGGCAGGGGCTCCTACCCTCATCATCCAAGATTTATCAGAGCTTCTTCAATATCACGTGACCACATACCTCAACAATGAGGCTTCTGGAATTCCTCCTGCTAGACATCGTTCCGGCAGAGCCCTTAAGACCCTTTCCCAACGCCTGAAAGGAAAGGAGGGGAGATTTAGGAGCAACCTCTCCGGGAAAAGGGTGGACTTTTCAGCGCGAACCGTGATTTCCCCAGATCCAAATCTTGATATCAATGAAGTTGGGGTTCCACTTGATGTGGCTATGAGGCTTTCGATGCCTGAGAAGATCACTGAATGGAACGCTGACGAAATGCGAGGGTTAGTAACTAACGGCCCTGAAAAGTATCCTGGCGCACTCTATGTCGTAAGGCCGGACGGCAAACGCATTAGACTGGAATTCGTGGTTGATCGCGAAAAGGTCGCCGAGGCTTTAGAGCCAGGTTTCATCGTGGAGCGCCACATCAAGGGTGGCGACATCGCCGTTTTTAATCGGCAGCCATCCCTTCATAGAATGTCGATCATGGCGCACTATGTTCGGGTGTTGCCTCACAAAACCTTCCGCCTACACCTCTGTACCTGTCCCCCCTACAACGCTGATTTTGACGGAGACGAGATGAACCTCCATATCCCACAGAGCGAAGAAGCACAAACCGAGGCACGCCTACTCATGCAAGTTCAAGACCAGATACTTTCACCAAGATTTGGAGGTCCCATCATAGGGGCCATTCGAGACTTCATAACCGCCTCATATCTCTTTACTCGAAAATCCAACTTCCTCACAAAGGAGGAAGTTTGCAGACTGCTATTGGCGGCAGATTATGAGGACTCTCTTCCTGAACCTGAAATTAAGGAACCTAAACCGCTGTGGACTGGGAAACAGATCTTCAGCCTCTTCCTTCCCAAAAGCTTAAACTATGCATTAAAGGCGACCACTTGCCATCGATGTGATCAATGTCTTCATGAAAAATGCAGCTATGATGCTTATGTGGTTATCAAAGATGGCATTTTAAAATGTGGTGTGATCGACAGAAGCTCCATAGGAGCTGAACAGTCGGAAAGCCTTCTTCATCGCATAATAAAAGACTATGGAGCCCCCGTTGGAAGGCGATTCCTGAATAGCATTTGCCGGCTTCTCAAACTTTTTGTGACCATGCGAGGCTTCACGTACTCCTTTGACGAGCTGGAGTTGTCTCCTCCCGTTCGGTTGAAAATTAATCAAATAATAGAGAAGTTTGAGAATCGAATACATAAATTAATCGAGGACCTTCAAGAGGGAACGCTACCAAGACTTCCCGGCCAAACCCTCACCGAATCCTTCGAGATCTACGTGATGAACGAGTTAGCCGAAGCCAGGGACAAAGCCGGGAGAGCCGCAGACGAAGATTTTGACGTAAACAACTCCGGAATCGTCATGACGAGAACCGGAGCAAGGGGCTCCAACCTCAACATCGGCCAAATGACTGCCTGCGTTGGGCAGCAGTCCGTGCGAGGAAAACGAATTATGCGGGGATACCTTGAGCGAGCCTTACCCCACTTTAAAGTGGGGGACCCCTCTCCTAAAGCTAGGGGTTTCGTGTATTCTTGTTATCGAGATGGCTTAGATCCCATTGAATTTTTCTTCCACGCAATGGGCGGGCGAGAGGGACTCGTAGACACAGCCGTACGAACACAACAAAGTGGGTATATGCAGAGGCGCCTCATCAACGCTCTTGAACACCTGCGTATCGAGTATGATGGAACCGTCCGAAACTCGATTGGTGACATCGTTCAATTTAGGTACGGGGAAGACGGGGTAGACCCCGCCAAAAGCGATCACGGAAAAGCTGTGAACGTCAGCCGACTCGTTGAGCAAATTAAGATTATGATAGAGAAGGGTGAACCCGCACCCAAACAGTATGTTATGGAACGCCTCAAACAGGTGGAGAGTCAGCTCACCCCCATCCTAGTTAAAGAATTAAAAAAGGAGCTAGCTACGGCCAAATTAACTCGGGAAGGTGTGGATCAAGCAATTAACCTGACCCTAGAAAACTATAAACGAGCCCTCGTCGAGCCCGGTGAAGCTGTGGGTATCGTGGCTGCACAATCGATAGGTGAGCCAGGCACCCAGATGACACTTCGAACGTTTCACTACGCGGGCGTTAGGGAACAAAACGTAACCCTTGGCTTGCCTCGGCTCATTGAAATTGTGGATGCTCGACGGACACCTTCCACCCCGATCATGTCCATTTACCTTGATAAGGAGCATCGAACGAGCAAGGAGAAAGCCACCGAAGTCGCTCGAGAGATTATATGCACAACCATGGAGGATCTCGCGAAGGCCATGTACATAGACCCTGAACTAGACGAGGTCATCGTTGAGCTTGACTTGGGCATGATGGAAGATCGAGGCGTTTCGCTGGATGAGATAGAAAAATCGCTGCACTTCCCCAACTGCACGTTAAGGATCAAAGATGATCGACTTTCTCTCAAACCCGGGAAGCCGCTGGATACCAAGAAGCTATTTGACAGGGTTTCCACACATTATGTTAAAGGTTTACCGGATATTCGTAGGGTTCTTGTCACTGAAGAAGAGGGGGAGTGGGTGATACGAACCGATGGCTCTAATCTTCCGAGGGTTCTCGAAGTTCGCGGAGTGGATCCCACACGAACAGTCACCAATCATATTCATGAGATTGCTAAAACGCTTGGAATCGAGGCGGCTAGAAACGTTATCATCGAGGAAGCTATAGGAGTTCTTGAGGAGCAAGGTCTCGACGTGGATATAAGGCACGTGATGTTAGTGGCTGACATCATGACTGCAACCGGCGATGTGCGGCAAATTGGGAGACACGGAATCAGCGGGGAGAAGGCCAGTGTCCTCGCGAGGGCAGCCTTCGAGATCACTGTTCCTAACATCGTTGAGGCAGCCATTAAGGGTGAAAGCGACCCCCTGAGAGGAGTAACCGAGAACGTGATTGTGGGGCAGTCTATACCCATCGGCACAGGCTTAGTGGATCTCTACATGTCGACGGCTTACCGGGGGAAGACGGAGTGATCGACATAAACAAGGCCATAGCCACCACGGTGAAAACCGGAAAGGTTTTGTTTGGGGCCAACAACGCCATAAAAAGCGCTAAGATAGGAAAGGCTAAGCTTATTATTGTTGCGGCGAATTGCCCACAAAATTTTCGTGAAGATATCGTGCATTACTGCAGAGTCTCCAACGTTCCGGTGGTTATTTATAAAGGAGATAGCATAAATTTAGGGACAGTTTGCGGGAAGCCCTTCATGGTTTCGGCTTTGACCATAAGGGAACCGGGTGACTCCGACATCCTCAGGGTTGCGGAGGCGGCGAATGTCTAGTGGAATAAAGTTCACGAGTCGGGAGATGCGATACATTGCCCTATTTGAAAGCATCACTGGCGCTACCGTGAAGGACTGCATCATCGACGAAGACCTTAGTCGGATCATCTTCATCATAAAGGAGGGAGATGTGGGAATGGCTATAGGGAGGGGAGGAAAAAACATCCACCTCCTAGAAAAGATGACGGGGAAAAAGCATGAAATCATCGAGCATTCGGAAAGCCCGGTTCAGTTCATCAAAAACGCCTTGAAGCCAGCACGAGTGAAGGAGATACGCATCACCGAACGCTCCGACGGAAAAACCATTGCCGTGGTCTCTGTGAATCCCAGAGACAAGGGAGTTGCCATCGGGAAAAACGGAAGAAACGCTGAGCGGATCCGGTTCTTAGCCAAACGATACTTCCAGATACAAAACGTCAGCATTTTATAAATAACCGATACCGAAGTTTTTGCACGATAACTAATAACCTAGGCTTGCTGACGTTGCCGTAGCAATCTTCACTTTTCCCTTGATTACAGACGTTTCTTACCGGTCGAGCGTGTGACTTAAAGCTCAAAATTCTGTAATTAGGCGTTTCGCAATCGAGCCTACGTGCATGCAGACCTCTTCACGAGCTTCAAGGGAAATAGGCTTTCTCTTGCAACCTCGTTAATATACTTAATATGATTAGAAATAATCGAGTAGAGTATTTCCCAATGTTATGTTTCTAGATTGATTTTGAGGAGTAACAGTTAATTAGACAGAAACAAAACGACTTTGGTTTCAAAATTCTGTCGAAAAGACATAACTTTTCGCCGTAGAACGTAGGAAAGCACCAATCACTGGAGTCTCAGTTTTGTCAACGGAAAATGCGGAGTTCATGTCTTATGTTCGGAGGGACGGGAGGATAACGATACCAACGGAGATCAGGGATGCTCTGAGCATCGACATAGGTGGTCTGGTGAAGTGCAAGATTCAGAAGGTGAAGTCTGCGTGAAGGATCGGACTCCTGTTCCTCTTACACGAGATGGCTTAGCTAGGTTGAGGTTGAAGGCTCTTCGAAGAGGTTTGTGGTTTAGGAAGTTGAATGGAGATGAGCGTATGTTAATGAGTCTGGTGATCAGGGTGGCTTCATCCTCATCGACACCTCCTACACGGCCTAGTGGAACAAAACCCACCCCAAACCCTCCGAAAGTTCATCCAACACAACTCACCAAAGCCAATAGCCTCCCTAAAAAAGAGAAACACAAGAATGCTCGATCCTGCTAAGACGTGTCTAGTGCTGTTCGACAGCTCGCGGACAGACCGCCAACACTCCCAACACCGTCGACTGCCGTCGATAGCTGTCTCCAATCGTCTCTAAATGTCTCCAAATGTCGATAACGTCGACAAATGGACTCTGAACCCAAGCACTCATGTCTTCCAGGGCACCCACTTCTGCAATCTCATGGTTCATTCTTTCATGACATTGACAATGTCGAATGCGGACAATGCGGCTATGGCGAACATGTCCGCAGAAACGGTTTCTGCCGCTATTCTGCGGAACAATCTGTCGAACAAATTACCTATAATCATGAATTATAAAAACTTAACAATTCAAGCCTTTTTCCATCAAGCGAATTTCCAATGCTGTATCCTCGACATATGTACGTCGCATCAGAACTTCCGTTTACCCTGACAACAATGCAGATAATACGAGGACGCCCAATGGGTTGTAGCGGTGACGACGGAAACAACGAACTCCACGAAAACGACGACATCGACAACCAAATCGACGATTGCAACCGCTGATTTTCCACATATGATTAGGGAAGAATGGCTTGATCCTCTTTTAAGAGATTTCTCCATGCGAAAACTTTATGCGTCTAGGTTCAAATCCTCGGCGTGCAATGGAAAAGTTTTAGTCCATATTCACAATAGAGCTAACAGGTGCGCTCCTGCTGGGCAAAGAAGAAAAGAACTTAAGTCTGAATTCACTAAAATGAACATATGTATGACAAAATGAACGATACAAACCTGAAGCATCTGACTCCCGCATCGCTCACGATCTTAAGGTTTTTGTCAGACGACCCGATAAGGAACTTCTACCAACGCGAGATCGCTAGAGCAACAAAGGTAAGCGTTGGAGCAACAAACCAAATATTAAGAACCTTGGCTGAAAAAGAAATCGTTACAAGAGAGAAAAGAGGAAAAATGTTCTTTTATAAGTATAACATTCAGAACCCTGTCGCAAGACAACTCAAAATACTCTTCAACATCAACGACCTAGACGACTTGATAAAAACAATCAGAGATCGATGCAAACGAATTATACTTTTTGGAAGCTGCGCCGAAGGCAGCGATGTTGACTTGTTGGTACTCACCAATGAAAAAGACTCGGTAAAAAAGGCGATAAATCGTCACGAAAAGAGGATCAACAAGAAAATATCTGAGATACTAGTGAACGCAAACGAGTTTGTAA
>Ga0315314_1002172_pt1 | contig 16424 bp, 18 predicted proteins | sample TDP9_MG_FD_203631 | JGI IMG/M metagenome (GOLD analysis project Ga0315314, IMG submission 203631) | Freshwater sediment microbial communities from Lake Towuti, South Sulawesi, Indonesia - TDP9 | ecosystem: Environmental > Aquatic > Freshwater > Lake > Sediment | place: Indonesia: South Sulawesi...
CGATCCTACGGACTGTGGCCTTAAGAGCGCGCGGCTCTGACAATCACGAGTGATATTCACGGCCGCGGCTCAGCTTCGCTGGTGGCCACAGAACCGCAGGGCGGTCAGGGCAAGCGTCCGGGCAGCGACCACGAGCTCCTCGATGGCGACGGCTTCGTCTGGGCGGTGGGCCCGGCGCACATCCCCCGGCCCAAAGAGGACCGCGGGGGTCTGGGCTATGTTGACGAGAAGGCGCATGTCAGAGCCGTAGGTCATCCCTTCGACCCTTGCCTCCCGCCCTGCGGCATCCCGGAGGCTCCCTCCAACCGTCGTGACGATCGGATGGTCGCTCGGGATGCGCGCGGGCTCGAACTGGCCGCCTCGCCACTCCACCTTCGGGGGATGGTCGTGCAACCACGCGTCCTCGGCGGCAGCTCTGGCTACAGTGGCCTCGAAGCTCTCCCGCGCCGCCGCGGGGCTCTCCCCGAGCGCTACCCCCAGGCGTCCTTCGAAGGCGAGGCTTTCCGCCACCGAGGAGGGCCAGTTCCCAGCCCGGACCGTCCCGACATTGAGCGCATAGGGTAGCCGGTAGCGGGCGTAGAGGGGCTCGTCCACGGCCCGGTTGCGCTCGCCTTCCAGGGCCTGGAGCGCCAGGTAGATGGGCACGAACTTCTCGATCGCGCTGACCCCCTCCTCACGCACGGCGGCATGGGCGGCAAGGCCCGGGATTGTCACCCGGAATGAGAGCGCGCCGGCGCTAGCTGCGCCGATCCTGAGCGCAGTCGGCTCCATGATCACCGCGCCGTCGCCCCGGAAGCCTCGCAGGGAGGCTGCAAGGGTCCCCACGCCGCCGTCCTCCTCGCCGATCACGCTCTCGATCAGGAGCTTGCCGCGCAGCTGGACGTCCGCCTCGCGCAAGGCCTTTGCAGCGAAGAGCGCACAGCAGAGTCCCCCCTTCATGTCGACGGCGCCACGGCCGATGACCTGGCCATCGCGGATTCTGCCTTCATACGGAGGAGAGCTCCAGGAGCTCTCTTCGCCAGGGGGGACGACGTCGACGTGTCCGTTGAAGATCAGCGTGCGGCCTCCGCGGCCCTCCCCGACGGTCCCGACGACGCCGAGCCCATCCCTTCGGTCGACCTCCATGCTGAAGGCGGTGTGGCCGCTGAGGAGCTCGAAGTCCAGATCCCACAGGTCAACGGCCAAGCCGCTCCGCTTCATCCAGGCCGCGACGCGTTCCTGGGCCGGCCTCTCCTGGCCACACAGGCTTGGGATCGCGATCAGCTCGCAGAGGAACTCGACCATCCCATCGATGTCGATGGCATCGAGCACCCGACGCTCGGTTTCCGAGAGCCTTGTCTCCGACATGCGGGCCTCCCGCTCGATCATCTCGCGCGGAGGATCGGTCGAGTCAGGCAGGTGGGACCGCCTTCCGCCTTGAGGGAGATCTCGTCGCCCCGGTAGGTCTGAACGCGACACCCTGCAGCCTCCAAGCGCGCCTTCGTGATCGGGTTGCCTTCAAGCATCACGCAGTTCCGTGGCGCAAGGGCGAGCACGTTCGGGCCCATCGTCTCGAACTCCTCCTCGGGGACCTCGACGAAGTCGATGCCCCTGGCCTTGAGGAGCTGCCAGAAGGGCACGGGCATCAGGCGCGGATAAGCCACGGCGAGATCGTGATCGACCAAACTGATGAGCGACATCAGGTGCAAGCACGACTCCGGCCCCCGATAGTAGGGGAGCGCCACGGGCTGCGTGTGCACACCCAGTCCCGCCAGGATCTCCTGCAGCTGCCGGAGACCTTCGGCGTTTGTCCGAAAGCCTTGGCCCACAGCGAGGGTGTCGTGATCCACCCAGAGGAGATCTCCCCCTTCAGCTCGGGCCTCGCCGTGGAGCGATCCAAGGATCGGAATGCCGAGCTCCTCGAAACAGTGGGCGATCGAGGCCTCTTCTCCCCGGCGGAGCGCCTTGCCCATGCTCAGGATGACGGCGCCGCGGTCTGTGACGATGGCGGGGTCGTGGACGAAGACCGCATCGGCCCGCCCGGGCTGAGCCTCGTTGTGATAGAGGATCTCGGCCCCCGCCGACCTCAAGATCGAGACGAACGCATCGTGCTCCTTCTGGGCCGCGTCAAGGACAGGCCGTCCAGTGTACCCCCACTCCGCGGGATTCTCCACCGCGAACGCCTCGTCTGGCCGCCTGACGAGGACCTTCCGGAGCGGATCCACCATGCTCTGGCTGCCGTAGACGGTCCCCACGACCCTTCCCAAGCCTGAGATGGCCATCTCCCTCATACGGTTTCTTCCTTCGGCTCAGTGCAGAGGCCCACTCTTCTCCGATGACTCCCGTGCAACATCGGTTTGGACCCCCGACATCTGCCGCCATGCACCAAGCGGAGGCGCCAGGATGGCGCTCAGTCACTGCGCTTTGAGCCGCGGGGGTTCGATTAGCTCTGCACCCCCCATTCTGTCGCGGAGCGCCTTAGGGATCTCCACACTGCCGTCCTCGCGCTGGTAGTGCTCAAGGAGCGCGGCCATCGTCCGGGGCAGCGCGATGCCGGACCCGTTGAGCGTGTGGACGAACTCGCTCTTCAGATGCGGCGCGCGGCGGAACTTGATCATCGCCCTTCGCGCCTGGAAATCCGTGCAGTTCGTGCAGCTGGAGACCTCCAGCCATTGGTCGACCCCCGGTGCATAGGCCTCGAGGTCGTACGTCCTCGCCGCTGCAAAGCCCAGGTTTCCCGTCGTCAGCAGCCGCACCCGATAGGGGAGCTCGAGCCCCTGCAGCACGGCTTCCGCCTCGGCCACCATCGTCTCGAGTTCCTCTCGAGACCTCTCTGGAAGGGCGAGCTTGACGAGCTCGACCTTGTTGAACTGGTGGACCCGCATGATCCCCCGGAACTCGGAGTGCCTGCCCGCCTCCCGCCGGAAGGAGGGGAGGTAGGCCGTGTAGTATCGGGGGAGCTCGGACGCCTCCAGGATCTCGTTCGCGTGGTAGTTCGTGACGGGGACTTCCGCGGTGGGGTTGAGCCACAGGGCGTCCCGTTCGATGTGGTACATGTCGTCGGGCTGCCGGGGGAGCTGGCCAGTGGCGATCACGCATTGTTCCGTCGTCAGGGCCGGCGGGAAGAGCTCGGTGTAGCCTCGGCTGATGTGGAGGTCCAGCATGTAGTTGATGAGCGCGCGCTCCAGGCGTGCCCCCGCCTCCCGGAGGACGTAGAAGCCGCTGCCGGCAAGCTTGACCCCCCGCGCGAAATCGATGATGCCGAGGGCCTCGCCGAGCTCGATGTGGGTCTTGGCGCGGAAGGGATGCTTGCGGGGCTCGCCCCAGGAGCGGAGGATCGGGTTGGCGTCGTCCCCCACACCCGTCGGGATGTCGGGCTCGGGGATGTTGGGCAGGCGGAGCATGAGGGCATCCCGCTGGGCCTCAAGGGTGCGGATCTCCGCATCGAGCTCCTTGACGCGATCGGAGAGCTGGCGCATCTCCTCGATGACCTTCTCCTTCGCCTCACCCGCAAGCTTCGGAGTCTCCTGGCTTGCGATGTTGCGCCGCTGCTTGAGGCGGTTGGCCTCGTCAACCTTGGCCCGCCAATCCCGGTCCAGCTGGACGAATTCATCCAGATGCGTGGTGGGATAGCCTCGGTTGATCAGGCTCTGGCGGACGCGCCCCTCTTCCTCCCTCAGGAGCCGTGGATCCAGCATCAGCCAGTCGCCTCAGGATGCGGCGATGCGGCTGTGATTATTTCAAGCCTCTCAAGGTCGAGCGCGGCCGAACGCGCTTTCGAGCGAGCAGCACCGTATGGCCTCGGATCTCCACGAGCTGAGCGTGCAGCGACGTGGCCAGCGCTTCCGCCTGGGTTCGAGCTGCGGTCGCATCCTCTGCACGGAGCCGCACCTTCACTATCAGCTGACGGTGCAGCTGTCCTCGCACCTCTTCCAGAAACGACGCAGAAAGCCCCTGTCTTCCCACCTGAAGCGAGGCTCGGAGCTGGTGGCCGCGTCGGCGCGCAGCGGCCGCGTCCCGCACCTTCATCCAATCCGCCGTCCGCGCGGGTAGGGCAGGCGCTGCAGGGCCCCGCACCGCAGGCAGCGGATCACCATGCGGCGATGGCGGAGCCGGACGGACGAGGTCTTGGCCGGGATGAGATAGGTGTTGCACTGTTTACAGAACTGGCGCTTGTAGGGGACCGAGACGTTGTGCCGCGTCCCCAGCCGGCGGGCGAGCTCCACATAGCGTCGTGCCCGTGCCTCCTTTCCCGCTTTCGCCTCCTCGCCCGCAAGGGCGAAGAGCTGATCGATCCGCTCCTTCGCAATCTTTCGGAACTCCTTCGGACCGAGCCGTCTGCGTGCCACGGGATGTCGCACTGGCCAGGCTGGCCTTAAGCCTTCGGCGAGCCCTGGCCTGCGCGGCACGGTTATATACCCCCACCCGTATCGTCGCATCCTCCAGCTCAGAGCCAGGAGGTCTTGACGATGCCCCGCAAGCCCGGCAGCATGTATCGCGAGATCAAAGGGCAGGCCTATGCCCGCCGCGAGTACATGGGCGGGGTGCCCGCCAGCCGAATCACGCAGTTTGAGCATGGCGTCCACGGGGCCTACCCCGTCCGGATGACGCTCCGAGTCCGAGAGGCCTGTCAGATCCGCCACATCGCCCTTGAGGCCGCGCGGATCTCCGCCAACCGCTTTCTCCTGCGGAAGGCCGGGACGAGCGGCTACCACCTGAAGATCTTGGTCTTCCCGCACAACGTCTTGCGCGAGAACAAGATCGCCACAGGCGCCGGGGCGGACCGGATCTCCGACGGGATGCGGCATGCATTTGGAAAGGCCGTCGGGACCGCCGCGCGGGTCCAGTCCGACCAGGCAATCATGACCGTCGAGACCAACGGCCCGAGCTTCGCCGTGGCAAAGGAAGCGCTCCACCGTGCGGGTGTGAAGCTCCCAAGCCCGTGCTACATCGAAGTGGAACGGGGCCAGGAATTCGCATCGAGCTAGGGATCGTTGCAGTCGCGGACGAACCCGCACTGCTTGCAGATCACCTTGCAGTGGAGCTCGAAGGTCGGCCCGTTGCAGATCCAACAGCGCCGATCGTCCACCTCGAGCGCGACGGCCTCCGCGGCCATGGCAGAGAAGCCAGCGCCGCCGTGCGATTTGGTCATTTCGCCTCTTCCTCCTCCCGAAGACCGCCTCCTCCGGTCAACCCACCACCCCAAGTCTCAACTAGGGAAGGCCTCGTAGGCCGTCGGGAGGACGCCATGGCGCTGGAGCTGCCCCTCGAGCCCGCCATCGAAGCCATCCGGAGCCGCGGGGCGCGCCGCGTGGCCCTCCAGCTCCCCGAAGGACTCAAGCGGCGGAGCCGGGAGCTCGCGGCTGCCCTCGAGGAGTCCACAGGGGTCGAAGTGCGGATCTCTGCGGAACCGTGCTTTGGCGCCTGCGATGTGCCGAAGTACCTGTTCAGAGACGTCGATCTCATCCTCCACTTCGGCCATCTCCCGATGCCCTCGGTCAATCCAGCCGGAAAGGTCCTCTTCATCAACGCGGTGGATCGGACCTCCCCGCTCCCCGCCCTCGAAGCGCTTCTCCCCAAGCTTCCGAAAGCCATCGGATTGCTCGCCTCAGCTCAGCACGTCGAATTGCTCGGCGAAGCCGAAGAGTACCTGCGGCGGAAGGGCCATGAGGTCCACATTGGAGCGGGCGACCGCCGCCTGGCGGTCGAGGGCCAAGTGATCGGCTGTGACTTCTCAGCTGCGAGCGGTGTGGCGAAACGGGTGGACGCCTTCGTCGTCCTCGGCGAAGGGCGGTTCCATGCCCTCGGGGTCGCGGCCGCAACGCACAAACCCGTCTGGGTGGTCCATCCTCCGACCGGGGAGGTCTATGAGGTGGGGACCGAGCTGGAGGCACTGCTCCGCCAGCGCCATGGTGCTATCGCAAGGGCGAAGGACGCGCAGCGTTGGGGGATTCTGGAAGGCTCCAAGATGGGCCAGGCCCGGCCAGGCCTCGCGCAGGAGCTGAAACGGCGGCTCGAGGCCGCCGGGCGGAGCGGCACGGTGCTCCTGCTCGACTACTTCAATCCGGAACAGCTGCGTGCGTTTGACTTCGAGGCGTATGTCTCCACGGCCTGTCCGCGGATCGCCATCGATGACTATCTCCGCTACCCCAAACCGATCCTGACGCCCCCTGAGCTGGAGATCCTCCTTGGCGACCGAGCCTGGGAGCGCTACGAGTTCGACCAGATCCTGGCTCCCGATCGCCCTTCAGATGCTCCGAAGCCTTAAGGGCCAGGGCCGGGGTGTCGATCCCGATGCGCATCAGCCTCTCTGGCGGGCCACTCCGAATCACCTTCTCGGCCTCCCACCTCATCCCGGGCCATCCCCACTGCGGCCGGCTTCACGGGCATGAGTATGCGATCAGCGCGCAGATCTACGGAGAGGCCGCGGAGGACGGTCTCGTCATGGACTTCCTCGAGGTCAAGCGCAGCCTCCGCGCCATCGCAGAGGAGCTCGATCATCGGACCCTTCTTGCTCGCGGGCTGCCGGGCCTCCAGGTGAGCGGCTCGACCGTGAGCTTCCGAGCAGGGGAGAAGGCCTACCAGCTCCCGGCTGAGGATGCTGTCATCCTGGAGATTCCGGTCTGTTCCTGCGAGCACCTGGCTCAGCACCTGCTCGACCGTCTGGTCCAGACCATCGCCTTCCCGCCAAATGTCGAACGGGTGGAGGTCGGTGTGGAGGAGAGCCCAGGCCAAGGGGCCTGGGCGAGCATTGAGCTCGTACACGGCAGAGCGAGGAGGGGAAGGAAGTGAGCCCGCGTCGCGCCGTCATTCTCCTCTCAGGAGGGCTCGATTCGGCCACGGCCGCCGCGATGGCGAAAGCCGATGGCCTGGAGCTTTTCACCCTCACGCTCTCGTACGGCCAGCGCCACCGGAGGGAGCTTGAGAGCGCGCGTGCTGTGAGCCGGGCCCTGGGGGCGCGGGAGCATCTGGAGCTCCACGTCCCTCTGGACCGCGTGGCTGAGAGCGCCCTGACGCGGGCGACCGCCCCGCTGCCGCTCGATCGAAGCATCGCAGAGATCGGGACGGGGATTCCCCCCACCTATGTGCCCGCGCGCAACACCGTCTTTCTCAGTTTCGCACTGGCCTGGGCGGAGTCGCTCGGGGCGGAATCGGTCTGGATCGGCGCGAATGTCTTGGACTACTCCGGCTACCCCGACTGCCGGCCGGAGTTCTTCGAAGCGGTCGAGCGAGTGGCAGCGCTGGGGACCAAGCGCGGCGTGGAGGGGAAGCCGATCCGCGTCGTCGCCCCTCTGCTCCGGCTCTCCAAGGCGGAGATCATCAGGAAGGGCACGGAATTCGGGGCGCCCTTCGCCCACACCTGGAGCTGCTACGAGGGAGGAGAACGGCCCTGCGGCCGCTGCGACTCCTGCCTGCTCCGTGCGAAGGGATTCCAGGAGGCAGGGATCGCCGATCCGCTGCTCGCTGGGGGGCGGTGAGGCGATGCAGATCTATGCGATCTTCAAGTCGATCCAGGGCGAAGGGCTCACGATCGGGGAGCCCACCGTGTTCATCCGGACCGCGGGCTGCCCCCTGCGCTGCCGGTGGTGCGACGAACCCGGTGCACTGGAGGAGCGCCGGGGTGTCCCCATGACGGTCGACGCCATCGTCGCCCGCGTCCGGGAGCTCGGCGGGTCGCAGGTCTGCCTCACCGGCGGGGAGCCCCTCCATCAGCCTGACGCTGTCGAGCTCATCAAGCGGTTGTTGGACGAGCGCTATGTCGTCGACCTGGAGACGAGTGGGAGCATCTCTTTGGAACCTCTGCCGGACGATGAGCGGCTGATCGTGAGTATGGACCTCAAGTGTCCGGGGAGCGGGATGGAGCGGTTCAACCTGTTTGAGAACATCCCGCTCCTGGGCCCTGGGGACCAGCTGAAGTTCATCATCGCCGATGAGGCCGACTACGAGTACGCCCGTGAGGCCCTCCGGAAGCATCCGCCGCGCTGCGCGATCATCTTCACGCCCGTCGGCGGAAAGGAGCTCCGCTGGCTTGCGGAACGCGTGCTCGCCGATGGGCTGCAGGTCCGCGTGCTCCCCCAGCTGCACAAGTTCATCTGGGAGGACGTCCGCAACCGCTAGGTCTACAGGCTGAGCTCCTCCCAGATCTGGGCGAACGACTCGCTCAGGCTTCCGGGGTGTGGGCGGAACTTGAGCAGCAGCACGAGCAACGCCCGTGGATCCGCGAGCTCGAAGGCGCGGTCCTCGCCGCGCCGGACCACCGCAAGATCGAGGAGCTTTCGGAGGTGGTGCGTGAGCGTCGAGGGGCCCACGCTCACTTCTGCAAGCAGGCCCTTGTGTGTTGCTGGACCGCGATGGAGCAGGAGGAGCACGATCTCCAAGGGGACGCGCTGGCGCAGCAAGGCGACGATCCGCTTCTCTCCGGAGCTCAGGAGGTCTCGACGCTCTCCCCCTCCGAGTGGATCGCGTGGGTAGTAGCGTCGGTACTCCCCATCGGTGATCTCGTAGAGGAGCTCGTGGCGCAGGAGCTGCGTGAGATGGTACTCGACCAAGCCGAGCTGATAGCCGGTCTGGCGGGCGAGCTCCCGGAGGTGGAGCCCGGGGTAGTGGATGATCGTCTCGTAGATCTTCCTTCGAGTCTCCAGCTCGAGGAGAGGGTCGGCCATCCCGTCTCCCTACCGCTGCAGCGTTGCGAAGAATAGGAGGCTCAAGATGCCCAGGTCGAGGGCCGCAAGGAGCGGCAGGAGCGTGCCAGTCGGGAGAAGATCTGGTGCAAGTAAGGAGAGGCTCAGCGCGGCGCCCTTGGCCGCAAACGCGACGAACGCTGCGGCGACGATGAGGAGACGACGGTTGGGAGCCCCGCGGTAGGCGAGCACGGCCAGGAGCGCCAAGGCAACGGCAAAGACCGCGACCCAGGCATAGAGGATGTTCTCGAGCAGCACCGTCTCACCCTTGGCCCCCCGAAGGGGTCTCGGCTTCTTACAGCTCACGCTGCAAGTGCCGGTGGCGGACCGCCAGGATGATGATGAGGCCTGCCGCTGCGGCCACGCTCAGGCCAAAGACCAGAGGGTCGAGCGCGAGGGCCGTGGCAAGCCCTGAGAATGCGGCGAGGCTCTCCACTTCCAAGAGCGGGTCGTGCAGGATCGCTTCGCCCCCAACGTAGGTGAGGACGAGGATCCCGGGGATGTACTCGGCTCCAACGGGGGTCTGCTCTCCATCGACGGTCGCGTGCGGAGCCCAGCTGAAATTGGCGCTGACCTCGCCAGCGATGGCCGAGAGCCGGTTCTGATCCGGACTGTAAGCGAGCGTGGCTCCATCCCCGGAGACCTCAGCGATCAGCGCAACATGATCGCCCTCTCCCCCGCCTGGGAAGCCGTGGATCTGGAACGTGAGCTTGACCGTCGTGGGAGGTTGGATACTCCCCTCAGCGAGATAGAAGTGAGGCGAGGCCAGCGCGGTGAGCGCGAACACGCCGTCGGCCGTTGCGGCCTCGAACCTGAGCGCGAGGCTCCCGTCGGGATTAGCCACCTCCTGCACGGTGCTTGCCGCCCACTCCACATGCTCTAGCTCCAAGAGCTCCCCGACGGGCTCCCCATCGTCGTAGAGCCCGTTGGCATCGGTGTCTGCAAACGCAAGGAGCTGCTCGAACTCGAGTCGAAGCTCCAGTTCGGTCTCAAGGCTCTGGGCCACGCGGGCGTACACAAATTCCAGGCGGCCGCGATCGAAGCTCAGGCGGAACTCATCGTTCTGCTGGTACTGTGTGGAACGTGAGCGGAGCTCGAAGGCTGTCCCTGCCTCACTGCCGACTATGGCCCGCTCGGATTCCTCCTCCAGCTCGTCATCTACACCGTCAGAGTCGGAATCGCCCATCGCTTCCAGGGCTCGCCCGAGCGGTGCGGCGAGAAGAGTGGCAACGACGAAGGTGGCTAGGAGGAAGGCTGCGAACGCCCTCGTTGAAGCAGACTCAAAGGACTGTCCCATGGCCATACGAGAGGACACGCGGAAGCCTATATAGGAGTTCTTGGTCGGCCATCGAAAGCTGGCCGGTCGTGTCCTGGCGCAGGCGATCGGTTTGGTGCGGCAGCTAGAGTGGCCTTGCCGCCGCGGCGCTCGCAGCGGTCTTCGCAACGGCTGAGACGCTCGCGCCAATACCTGCGCCCGCAGCGCCTCCCAGCAGGGCTCCTTGGACCGCTGAGACCACGGCGTGCCCGTGCGCGGTGGCCGGGATGTGCGAGAGGGCGACAGCAAGGCCCGGGATGTCGGGACTGCCTCCTGCGGCGACGGCTGCGGCAGCTCCAGCGGCAGCGGCTGCAAGGCCGCCGACAGCTGCGGCGAGGGTGATGCTGATCATCGATGGATGGACCCCAGCGGCGCTACATGTCCCTTTTGGCGCATGCCCCGAACAGTCCGCCGGCTCCTAGCTTGAGGCGAACACGACACGCCGACTGACTTCGCGCGGGAAGGAGAGGGAACGCTTCGGGAAACCCTCGGTGCGCTTGCTGAGCTCCGCCAAGAGGCTCTCGGGCCTGTGCTCCACTTCGCGGTCCACGCTCCGATCATAGACGCGAAGGGGGCCTCCCTTGAGCTCTCGGTCCCCGAGGACGATCATCATCCCCACCCAGTCCTGCTGGGCCTCCCGGACCTTCTTGGGGACGGATTCATTCCGATCGTCGACCCCGACGCGGAAGCCGTTCGCTTCGAGCAAGTCGGCAAGGGCGGATGCGAGGGGGAGATGCTCGGAGCCTACCGTGAGCAGGCGGACCTGCTCGGGCACCAGCCAGAGCGGCAGGGCGGCCTTGCGCCCCTGCGCCTCCGCCTGCACCGCGGCTTCGAAGGCCATGTAGAGATAGCGTTCCACCGAGCCGATGATCGCCGTGTGGAGGATGATCGGGTGCTTGCGCCCGCCCTGCTCGTCCACGTACTCGATGCCGAACCGCTCGGCGTTGCCGGTATCGATCTGGACCGTCCCGATCTCGCGCGGACGGCGGCCCTCGTCGAGCATGACGTACTCGATATTCACCGTCCAGTAGTAGTTGCGCCCCTCGGGATAGAAGTGGAGCAGCGCTGGCCGGTTCCGCTCGCGCAGGAGCCCGAGGATGAGCTCGCGGTTCTGCGCATACGCGTTGGCCCCTGAGAGGTTGATGAGCATCTCGTAGTCCACGCCGTAGGGCAGGGCCTCCTCCAGGATCCGTCGGTGGAGGCGACCAAACCACTCGTTGGCTTCCCGCAGGTCCCGGCAGAGCACGTGGAGGTCTGGCATGTTGAGGCGTCGGACCCTGAAGAGCAGGCTCGTCTCCCCCGATTGCTCCAGCCGATAGGAGTCGGCGACTTCGAAGGCGCCGAGCGGGAGATGGCGGTAGCTGATGTTCCAGCGCCGCATGATGGCGAACTGCTGGTGGCACGCCGCGTAGCGCATCACGAAGCTTCGGTTCTCATGCTCGACCTTGTAGAGCCGGTCCCCGAAGAGCTCCGCGTGCTCCCGCACGGCGTCCTCCTTGAGGTTGAACATGTTCGTGCCGCGCATCAGGAAGAGGGAGAGGCCGAGCGACTGGACCACCTGCGTGGAGTAGTCGGAGACGAGGTCGAACAGGAGGGTCCCCTTCGGCTCATAGGCCATGTGGCCGATGTCGCTCATCTCCTCCCAGGCGATGCCGAACTTCCGGCAGAGCCGGAGATACCCAGGCTCTTCGCGCGAGGGGAGGTCGCGCTTGAGCGCTTCCTTCTCCACCATCGCGCGGAAGGCATCCGGCAGGCCGTCGAGTTGCTCCGGCGAGCGCTCCTGCCCATCGGGGAGGAGAATGACGTAGCGCTCTCCCTCGCCTGGCGGCGCGGGCGGGGCGAGCGCTTCCGGATGGAGTTCGCGCGAGAGCTCCGAGAGGGGATGGCCCTTGCAGCGGATCTCGAAGGCCTTGTACCAGCCGAACGGGGCGCGGTGGACGTCCACTCCGCGCCGCGTGAGGGCGTCACCGACAGCGCGCAGTACTTCGACCGCCGCCTTGGGGGCGGCGAGCTCCGAGCTAAGGTGCGCGTAGGGATAGAGCACGACACGCTCGGCGCGGACTTGAGCGGCGACGTTCGCAATCTCGCGAGCGACGCCGTCGGCCATCGCGGCGCTATCGCTCTCCTCAACGCTCGTGAAACTCACGAGCACCTCCGCGAATCCGATCGACTTGGGGCTCTCCCCGAGGTCCTCCGCGGCCTTCGTAGGCTCGCGGATCTCATAGGAGAAGCGGTCGGCGTGCAGCAACAGCAGACGCATGATCATCCGGCAAGAAGGGTCCGTGCGTATTAAAGAGTGCCGCGCAGTTCGGCCGGAATTTCCGCTGACTGGCTGGGTGCGACGTCCACGGGAATCCTTATCGGGGCGAAGCGGGTTGGGGGGCCAATCCAAGGGGCCACGCAGGAGGGGCCAGGATGCCACTTGAGACGCCACACGCGCCGGAACGGGATGCGGAGCTGGTGGCCCCCTCCCCACCTGCTGGTCCAAGCGATGCGGTGACTGTCGCGGAGGGCTCGCCGATGCAGGGGCGGGCGATCTGCGTGACGGTCCCCCACGAGGGGAAGCCCTGTAAGGCCTTCGGGAACGTCCCTGCAGATTTCCTCCCGGCACTCAAGGACGCCGAGTTTGCCTGGCTGGACTTCACAGTCGATGATATCGAGCGCGAGAGCGAGAGCATCAGCTCTGCCCTCGGGTTCAGCACGTCGCTTGCGCCCTCACTCGTCGGCGGCTACTACTCCGCGTTCGAGGATCGAGAAACCGAGCTCGGCATGATGCTCCCCGCCGTCACCGTCGAGGGGCTTGAGGTCAAGATTCATCCCCTCCTCGTCCTCGTTCGGAAGGACCTCATCCTCACCCTGCACCCGCGTGCGGTGCTGCGCCTCCAGCGGTTCTACCGGTATGCTGACAGTTTCATTCGGAAGATCCCCCCGGCGACGCGGCCGATCGACCGCCTCACGATGGTGCTCGTCCGGATCCTGGATGAGAACAACATCCGGAACTTCGAGCATCTCCGCGAGATCGAGGAACAGGCGGATGCGATGAGCGAGGGGCTCCTGGACCCCGAGACGTCGCGAAGCGTCCTCGGCCGCCAGATCTACGAGATGAAACACGCACTCATCACGTACCTCAACATGCTCTGGAGGACGCTCGATGTCATCCATTCGCTCGCCTATGGCGATGCGGAGCTCGTCTCTGACAGCGGGAAGCTCCTGGCGCAGATCGGGATGCTTGCAGAGGACGTGCGACGCCAGATCGCGTTGTCCGAACACATGTCCGAAGTCCTCGCCAGCGGCCTGGAGGTCCTCCAGTCGATCTACAACAACCAGCTCCAGATCCTCAACAACCGGATGGCGATGGTCATTACCTGGTTGACGGTCCTCGGAACCGCGGTGCTCGTCCCCAACACGATCGCGACGATCTGGGGCGGCTTGCGCTGGCGGGAACTCGTTGAGCCCTCCATCGATTGGTTCTTCATTGGGATTCTCGTCATCTCCACCCTCGCCTCCACCTACCTCGCCTACTGGTGGGTGAACAAGTGGGTGAAGCTCCCACGGGCTCCCTTGGCCTGAGTCGGCGATGCGCCGGCGCAAGGCTCTTAGGTTGCCCCTGCCATACTCTCTCACGGGGGCGTGGGTCTGAAGCAGTTTGACGTCTTCATGGAGGATCGGCCTGGGTCGCTCGCCCGGCTGGCGGAGCTGCTGGGGGCCAGCGGTGTGAACATCAAGGCCATCGCAAGCGAACGGGCTCAGACCCGGCCGCTCATCCGCATCGTGACCGACGATGAGCGGACCACCCGGTCCACCTTGGAGCGTGCCGGGATCCAGTATGCGATCCGCGACCTCATCTCCCTTCGGCTCGCAGATCGCCCCGGCGAGCTGGGCAAGATCGCCCGGAAGCTCTCCCGCGCCATGGTGAACATCGATTCGATCTACATTCTGGGCAAGGAGGGCAAGTTCACCGACCTCGCTCTCACTGTCGACAACCCCGAAAAGGCAGCCTCTCTGCTCAAGTCCCCGTAGCCGGCCGACGCCGCCTCAATCAGTCGCCGGCGACACGGAGGAGGCGTGTCAAAGGGTTGGAAGGATTCGTTATTCGGACTCGCGCTCATCTCTCGACTGCCTTCGGTTGATGGGCTCAACTTTCCTCCTGAGAACGACTTTTGATCCCCACCACATCAACCGAGGGCACCCCGGTGCCTGCTGAGTGCATGATGGGCGTTGACAACTGCGCTGCCGGCCGTGGGTTTGCCTGCGCGAGCTGACCAGTCAAATGACCAGGCCGTTGCCGAATGCGGCGCCAAATGTCCTGTCCTAGCAGGAACTTGCGGCACGATAGGCCGGAGTTCTCAGAAAATTCTTTAATAATGAGCCGACCTCCGGATCTTGGAGGGGCGGAAGATGCTGGGCAGCGCCCACGAGCCTGTAGGAGTTCGGACGATCGCCGGGCGGCTTCCGAGAGCCGTGCGTCATGCGGCCCCTCGGAGGGACAGGCCGACTAGGCGGCCGATGCGCGGATGCGCCGGATGCGGACGGCGCGTCGCTCCTCCTGATTCCCATTGCTTTGATTGCGCGCTCGAGGCGCAGTACTGGGACTACTACCTCAACGACATCTCCGGGACGTAGTCAGGACCGCTGCTCCCTGTAGCGGGTAGCTTTATCCCCTGTGCGGCAACTCGCCGCCTGCCTGCCAGGTGCGCGACCCGGCGGAGAGGGAGGACGATGGAGATCGATGACGCCGTGCTCCAAGTGCTGCTGAGAGCCAAGGAGGAGTTCGAAAGCTTCCTCCTCAGCCTCAAGGGCGTGGTCGGCGTTGGCATCGGGGAGAAGATCACTGCAGGCAAGGGGACTGGCCAGCCGTGCGTCCGCGTCTATGTTCGCCGGAAGCTCCCCGAAGAAGAGCTCCGACGAAAGGACATCGTCCCAAGAACGCTGAAAGAGGTTCGCACGGATGTCATCGAAGCTGGCGACGTTCGAGCCCTTGCGGCGCGGACGTCACGCTGGAGGCCAGCGCCCGGCGGCGTCAGCGTCGGCCACCATCGGGTCACAGCAGGCACCCTCGGCGTGCTATTCTACGATCGCAGAGACGCCCATCCGCTCATCCTCTCGAACAACCACGTGCTGGCCAACTCCGCCCTCCAGGGCGGGCGTCATGCGGCCACTGGAGATGCGATCCTCCAGCCAGGCGTTCTTGACGGAGGACGCCAAGAGGACAGGATCGGGGCGCTCGAACGATGGGTGCCGCTGGCCGCCCCGAGCGCAGGGTCCGGCCTTCTCGGCCGCCTATTCTCTTCGCTGGCACGGCCCAGCGAGGCGCCAGAGGCCGCGGCCAGGAATCTCGTGGACGCGGCTGTGGCTGCGCCCACGTCAGCGGCCGTGGTCGAAGCCAGGATCCTCGAGATCGGCAAGGTGCTGGGTGCTGGAAACCCCAGGCTGGGATTGAAGGTCCGTAAGAGCGGGCGGACGACGGGCTACACCGAAGGGACGATCACGGACCTCCACGCGACTATCCGCGTTGGCGGATACCATGGAAGGGAGGTCCAGTTCCACGATCAGATCGTCCTCACAACGATGCTCGAAGGAGGCGACTCAGGCTCCCTCCTCCTCGATGTGGAGAACCGTGCAGTGGGGCTCTGCTTCGCCGGGAGCGACCGCCTCTCGCTCGCCAATCCTATCGGTGCGGTACTGCAGGCGCTCGACCTCGTTGTCGCCCCTCCCGATCGTGGAGCGTGAACCGAACAGGCTCACGCACGATCAGGCCGGCTTCTTGCCCCTACTTGCGAGGATTTCCTCGAGGAGATTGCGAGCCTCTCGGACCTTCGCAAGCTCCTCCTCGGTGAGGTCCAAGGAGAGCACGTGCCCCCACACCCTAGAGAGGGCGTGGTAGGACTGTCGAATGACCTCGAGATCCCGTTCGAGCTGCACGACCTTCCGCTCCTCCTCGACGGGACGATAGAAGACGTGCCTCCCTACCTTGCTACGTGTTACCGCGCCTTTCGTCTCAAGCTTCTGCAAGGCCTGCGTCGCCCCCGACTGCGTGATGCCGAGTTCGCGGGCGAGGAGGGTCGGGTTGTGCACGCCGCGTCGGAGCACCTCGAGAATCTCCTGCTCTCGGTCCGTGAGATGCACGATCCCACATCCATTAGCGAAATATCAGTCTATGCTAATAGCTGGCTTATGTGAGGCTTATGCGTGGCTAATACGACAGTAATGGGTTAGACCAAAGCCTCGCCAGTGTGTTGAAGGCTGGTTACACCCTCCTCAGCCGCTAAAGCGAATTCGCAATCGAGAGCTAATGAATCCCCGATGCCCTTTCTGTTACGAAAATCGCAAAAACCAGGGCTCCGAGGGCCCGAAAATCAGCCCTTCCCGGAGGCCTTTTCGGGCTCTCGGGAGACGGATTTCCCCGCTCCCTCGCGGGCTCCCGTCCCTGCGGCCTCGCCCGGCCGCTC
>Ga0315314_1002173_pt1 | contig 16420 bp, 11 predicted proteins | sample TDP9_MG_FD_203631 | JGI IMG/M metagenome (GOLD analysis project Ga0315314, IMG submission 203631) | Freshwater sediment microbial communities from Lake Towuti, South Sulawesi, Indonesia - TDP9 | ecosystem: Environmental > Aquatic > Freshwater > Lake > Sediment | place: Indonesia: South Sulawesi...
AGAACTGAAGCCGGGACAGGTCATTTTCTGTGTGATGAGCGAAAACTCGACCCGCGAACCCCACCGTCTGATTGCCGCGTCCGTGGGCATCGCCATCCCCACCGACCGAAACATGTTCGGCTACCTGTCGGAGCACCATTCGTTCGGTGAGACAGAGGAAGTGGCGGGGGATTACGCCGAGGAACTGGCCGCCGAAATGTTGGCGACCACCCTCGGCGTGGAATTCGATCCGGACCGGAGCTGGGATGAAAAGAAAGCCATTTATCGAATCTCTAATAAGATTGTCCGGACCATGCACATTACCCAGTCGGCGATTGGCGACAAGCGGGGCCTCTGGACCACCGTCCTGGCCGCCGCCATTCTGTTGGGCATCGGCGAGTAAGCAGATTAGCGCCGGCCTGAGCTGCCTTCAAAATCCTGGCCCACACTCTGCGGCAAACCTCTCCCGCGGCCGGAAAAAGCTGCGGGATAGGAGGGACTGGCATGCGCAAGCACGAAATGCTGTCGCGACCGACGCGGCCACCAGCGATTGATCGGCAAAAAGACGTAGCGGCCCTCCTGGATAAGATGCAGGGCATTTCCTTCCAGGGTCGTAACCTGGCCACGGCCTTTCAGATCTGGCAGCGGATGCTCCGCGAGCGCGTGATGATTATGATGGGCCTATCCGGAGCCATGGTTCCCGCAGGCATGCGCCGCTTGGTGGTGTATCTCATCGAGAACCGCCTCATCGACTGCCTGGTTTCGACCGGCGCCAACTTTTTCCATGACATCCACGAGACCCTGGGGAAGCTCCACTATCAGTGCTCCCCCAACACAGACGATGTCGCGCTGCAAGAAAACCTCATCGACCGCATGTACGACACGCTTGCCGATGAAGAAGAATTCCGCGAGGCAGACGCCTTCATCGGCCGCTTTGCCTCCACGCTCGACCAGTCCCGACCTTACACCACCCGCGAATTCCTGTATCTGCTCGGGAAAGAGGTAGCAGGCCGCGCTAAGGAGGACGGCATCCTCACAGCCGCCTGCAAGGCCAAGATCCCCCTCTACTGTCCCGCCATTGCCGACTCTTCGATCGGCATCGGCATCGCCGAGAACCGCCATTTGGGGAAGAACCGGTTTGCCTTCGATGTTATTGGCGACGTGTTGGAGACGGCGCGCCTGGCGGGTGAATCCCCGGCCAGCGGCGTGGTCTATTTCGGCGGCGGCACGCCCAAGAATTTCATCCAGCAAAGCGAGGTAACAGCCACCTTCATGCGCCAAGCGCGCGACGGCCACAAGTATGCCGTGCAGGTGGTCACGGATGCGCCACATTGGGGCGGGCTTTCCGGGTGCACGTTCGAGGAAGCGCAGAGCTGGGGCAAGATCGCCCGCGACGCGAGCACGGTCACCGTCCATTGCGATGCGACGATCGCCATGCCCATTCTGGTCACGGCCCTCTCGCAGCGCGGGGAATTGATTCGCCGGCGCAAGAAACCGGTGTTCGAAATGGGACGGACACTCACCTTCTCGTTTCCCAAATAGAGGCGTATCACCCGCCGGACACGTGCCCTCCGGCCTCCCACAGGGGACGAGAGAAACCCTGCCATCAGATATGGAATGCCCCGTCCCTCCCGCGTGCTCGCCTTGGCCTCACTCGGCCGGCATGCAGACGAGAATTCAAGGAATGCTATAATGCGAGACGGAATGTCGCGGCAGCGACAGCAGCAGGTGCGCGGCAATACGAATTCAGGCAAGCATGTTTGATCCGAACTCTACCTGGGAGACAGGCAGCAGTCCGCAGACTGAGGTGGAGCGGGTGATCGCCGACTTTCGGGATCACACGCTGGCCGAGATGCAAGGCAACTTCAGCCGGCTGATCTACCTGGCCTCTTTGCGCGATTACAACACGGGGCGGTACCATCACTACGGTCTGGAAAGTCGCTATTCCAGTGAGGCCGTCGATGAGGGCCTGCGCCAGTGCCATGCCCAGGTCTTCGAACGATTGCTGGCGCTTCCACTCGAAGCCCAGACCCAGGATCTACTCAACTTTTTCGAGTCCCTCAAGGAAGAAAGGGCGCGGCTCGTGGAGGCCTGGGAGCGCCTGCGCTCTTACCAGATCCTGCCCCCGGAGAATTGCCACCCGCTGGCCAGGCAACTATTCGACAATAACATCCTGATTATCCTGAGGATCCTGCGCGAAACAGCGTTGTGGGAGCTATTGCGCGATCCGCATGGCGACGCCGACAACCTGCCCTAGCACCTCCCCTTCGTCCGGGATACGGATCGTGCGGGGACCACAGGGAGAGAGTGAATGCGGTACCAAGGTCAGTTCCCGGCCCCGCTGGTAGCACCAGCAGCATTCGTAACTGTACCGGAGTTCCAGGAAATAGATGGGGCGGTCAAATTCGGTCAGCCATCCCTGGTTCACCACCCGTCGCCGGGAATCGTCAATCTGCACGATGGATCCGGGCCGGAGTAGGGGCGCCATCATGCGATCCTCAAGACCAATGTACCCGTAGCGATACTTCCTCAAGTCAAGTCTGGCCAGCAGCCCCGCTGGAATCTCTCCCCACTCCTCAACCACACGCGACAGGAAGGTGGTCTTCTCGGGGCGAAACCCCGGATCAAAACGCACGGGAAAGCGAATGGGCCGGCTGGGGTCACCAAGTTCAACTGAGAGCAAGTGGGTCCGCGGCCGCGGCGGTTTGAGGCGGTACTCTTCCATTCTTTCCACGTTGATCCCGTAAAGCGCCAGCACTTCCTCCAGGCCCATCTGGTAGATGACGGAAATGCTATAGAGCTTATATATACTAGGAAGGGAGGCGTCGTTTTCGATCTGGTTGAGGCGGCCGGTGGAGACTACAAACTCGGCGTTTCGCTCCGCATCCGCGATTTCCATGCTGGCTTCCTCGACGGCGCGGAGGGTGAGGTTGAGACGTTCCCGCCTCTGCCTCAACTTCTGCCCGGCGCGGCTCGCAAGAGCGCCGGCGGTTGTCTGCGGAATCGACGCTGATTGTTCGGCCATGGCTGGGCGACATCAAAGGCTTGGGAATTTCCCCGCCGCCTGGTTCGCGCTCTCGACACTTAACCGCTCAGGCGCAAAGCGCGGCGCTGGGAGGTGCAAAGGTTTAACTATAAGGCACCCCCGGGGACTGCGCCAGAGAAATTTTCGTTGCCTCACTGCTCCCGTGAAAGGTAAAGGGCAAGAAGCTCGTCCGCCAGATTCACGGTTTTTACACGCCCACCCTCGCGGCAATGCGGGCGGGGGGAGTCGCAGTGGCGGCTCCCACCCTGACGCCCCGGCCCGAGCCATTACTTCCGCAAGTCGTCCGACTTCTCTTTCTCCGAGGGAGGTTCGGCGCGCCCGCCCAGATATTTGGCCAGGAAAGGCTCAGCCGCAGCATAGAACTTCAGACGGTTCTCGGGCCGCGCGAAGCCGTGGCCCTCGTCGGGGAATACGATGTATTCAACGGGCTTCCCGTTCTTGCGCATGGCCGCCACAATCTGGTCGCTTTCGGCCTGCTTGACGCGCGGATCGTTGGCTCCCTGTCCAATGAGCAAGGGTGCCTTAATCTGGTCGGCCTTGAAGAGCGGCGAACGCGATTTCAGAAACTCCTGCTCAGTCTCGAGGTCGCCCACGCGCTTCTTGAACACCGATTTGATCGGAGTCCAGTAAGGTGGAATCGTGCTGAGAAGCGTGACCAGGTTTGACGGGCCGACAATATCGACGCCGCACGTGAACTCATCCGGGGTAAAGGTCAGCCCGACCAGCGTGGCGTAGCCGCCGTAACTGCCACCCATAATGCAGACCTTCTTGGGATCGGTGTAGGCCTGCTTCACCGCCCAATTCTTCCCATCGATCAGGTCAGCGTGCATCTTGCCAGCCCACTCGCGGTCGCCAGCGTTGACAAACACCTTGCCGTAACCCGTCGAGCCGCGGAAGTTGATTTGCAGCACCGCGTAGCCGCGGTTAGCCAGCCATTGCACCTCGTTGTCCAGCCCCCAGGTGTCGCGCCCCCAGGGCCCCCCGTGGACATTGAGCACCGTGGGCAAGTTCTTGGGCGCGAGGCCGACAGGCAGAGTCAGGTAGCCATAAATCGTCATGCCGTCACGGGCCGGAAATGAGATGGGCTGCATCTTCGCCAACCTGTATTTCTCCAAGGCTGGCCGGCTGCTGAAAAGTAGTGTCGCTTTTCTGGTTGCGCGGTCGTAGGCGTAGAACGCAACAGGGCCGTCGTCCACAACGTAGCTAACGATCCAGGCCCTGTCTTGCAGGTCGCGGCTGTCGATGTAGAAGTCGCCGTCGTGAACCTTCCGAAAGGCGTCAAAGTCGGCCTGCAGGGATTTGTCGATAACCGTCCACTCGGTCCGCTGACGGATAAACGCAACGGCTTCGAGCTTGTGCGTCTTGGGGTGCGTAAGCGTCCAGCCGACATCGTACTGCTTGTCCTCGGCCACAACCTTACTCTTCCCGTTTGCCACCTCGACTTCTACCAGCCGGGCGGCGTTCGCACCAACGCTCGATATCAGGTAGAGACTCTTGTTGTCAGGTGTGAATCCAACAACTCCACCAAAGGCTTCGTCTGGACCCCATTTCTGGAAGGTCCGCCAAGGCGCTTTGGCGTCATCCCGGACGCGGATTTCCGTGCCGCCGTCCGGCAGGGCCACCTGCGCGGCACGCACCACAAATTGGTTGTCCTGCTGCCAGCCCGCCACGTCGCCGGGATTCTCCGTGTCCATCTCTACCGCACCATTGTTCAGGTTGATGCGATAGACATCGTGCAGCCGGCGATCGCGAAGGTTCAGCCCCACGAGGATCTGGTCAGGGAAATTCGGATCGATAGCGACAATCTGCGCCTGCACGCCCTGGAAGGGGGTCAGGTCACGGGTGTTCTTGGTCTTGAGGTTCGTCTGATAAACGTGCCAGTTCTCGTCACCATCGAAGTCCTGAATGTAGAGAATGTGTTCGCTGTCCTGCTGCCATTCGTAGTAGCGGATGCCACGTTTCTTGTCAGCCGTGACCACCTGATCGTCATTCTGGCCGAGGGTGCGCACCCACACATTCAGCACACCTTTGTCTGGCGCGAGATAGGCGAGCAGCTTACCGTCGGGTGAGAGCCGCGCCTGCGCCTTCTCAGGGTTGCCAAACAGGGTTTCGCGCGGAATCAGCGGGGGCAGCTCGGCCAGGGCCGGCAGCGCCGCGCTGAGGGCCAGGAGCAGCGTGGCCAAGAAAGTGGTTCGTTTGTGCCTCGGGACTGCAAATGCGCGCATGGTTTCCCTCCTCTGCATATGCCAAATCTTGAAGATCGTTCGGATTGGACGAACAGAAAACCTGCCGTGGGGTGTTTCCCGGACTGGGTACATCCTGCTCTCTTATACGAAACCTTCCGCCGGAATGTTGCGCCGCCGGCCAAGGCGTGCGAGGCCGCGTCGCAAGATTGGCTTCTGGTCGGTGGGCGCCGGCACAAACATGTCCCCGCGCGTCAGCCCGCATTCTTTCGCCATCTTCAAGCAGTAGTCTAACATTCCCACTTCCCTGTCGCGATTGTTGGAGCCAAAGGAGAACTTGACGCCCGCCTCCTTGGCCATCCTTATGAAGGTCGCGCTCGGTATGTGGAAGCGGGAGTTAATCTCTATGGCCACGGCGTACTTTGCCGCCGCTTCGACCACCTTTCTCATTCGCTCTTCTGTCCAAAGCGCGGCATATTCCTGCGCCATGGCTTCAGGAAGAAAGGTGGGGTTGGCGAAGATGTCGATGGGCTCCAAAGAGATGACCCGAACGTTGAAATCGACGTAGCGCTCCATGAAGTCCTGTTTGTCGTCGATCTTGGCCTCCGGGGTCCACAAGCGCACGCGCCGCCCATCCTTTTCGGGAAAGGTGAGGGCATCAGCCAGAACATAATCGAGTTGCGACACCGCCTCCTTCGAGAAGCAGCTCATCCAATCGTGTCCCTCGGCCTGGATGCCCTTGTAAACGGGGTACGGAGCCAACTTCGCGATGTAGCGCTTCAGGTCTTCGTCGCTGCCGATGGGCTCGCCGAAACCGCCGTGCTCCACAATTCCCAGTTTGACGCCGCGCCTCTGCGCGATCTCCACCACTTCTTCGAGCGTGACAGGACCCTCGAGGTGAGAGTGGTAGTCAATCAAGGGAAAATCCACGTCGGTGCTCCGCGCGGCATCGTTCAAAAAGCACACCCCGCTGCGGGGAACGATGCTTAGGGCACCCGCCGTAGCCGCCACCCCCAAAAAACCGCGTCGGGAAATCTTCTGGTCCATAATTAGTTTTAACCTCCGATCCAAGCTCCTCGCGTCCGGGAATCCTAGACCATTCCTGCGGGCGAGACAATCTCTCTTTGCCTATTGAGGATGGCTTAAGATAGTGACACACTGCACGACATCACGTAGCTCTACGCGGTGGGCTGAGAAAGGCGCGGGCCGACGCGTGCAGGGGAATACGACAGCCACATGATGGAGCACTAAAAAGGAGGGATATGAACAAGGGTAACGATTTGGAGCGGCGCCGGAGGGCGAAGACATTGGCCGGCGTGCGGGGCAACGCAGAAATCCGCCGAGCCGTCTCGCGGCGGGCTTTCATGAAGTCGGCAGCAGTTGCTGTCGCGGCCGCCGGCAGTGGAACGTCTTTTACCTTGGCGTGGACCGGCATCAGTGGCGCGCCGGCAACGAAAAAAAACAAAGTAGTGGTGGGCGCGCACCTCTGGGTGTATGCGGCCACGCAGCCTGGGTACGACCCGACCCCGGTCCTTCCCCAGGTTTTCGCGGACATGAGTTACGCCGGCCTGGATTGCGTCGAGCTGATGCATTCGGCGCTGCTGCACGACGACGCGGTCGAGCGCATTGGTGAGTTGTCCGAGAAGCACCGGCTGCCCGTCATCGGAACATCGTTCGAGGCGCCGATGTGGAAGCATGACGCGCACGCCGCCATCCTGAAGGATGCTGAATTGTTCATCCCACGCCTGGCAAAGCTCGGGGGGCGGACGCTGGGAACCTCGGTAGGCCGGACTCCCAAGCCGAAAACGCCCGAACAGCTCGACGCGCAGGCGGAATTGGTCCGCAAGCTCACGACGCTGTGTAAGGCCCACGGCATTGTACTTAACCTGCACAACCACACCTACGAAGTCGAAAACAACGAGCATGATCTCAGGGGAACACTCGAGCGCCTCCCCGACGTCAAGCTTGGCCCCGATCTCAATTGGCTCCTTCGCGCCGGGGTCGATCCGGTGGACTTCATCCGGCGCTATGGCACGAAGATTGTCTTCCTTCACCTTCGCGATCAGAAGGCCGACGGCACCTGGTCTGAAGCGTTAGGCGAGGGCGACATGGATTACGTCGCCATTGCTCGGGAACTGCATAAAATCAACTTCAGCGGCGACGCGATGATTGAGCTTGCACATGAGCAAGGCTTTGAGTTGACCCGGCCCCTGCGCGAGAGTTTGAAGATCAGCCGGGAATTCGTGAGGAAGACGCTGGGCTACTAAGATGCGGGAGGGAAGGGCTCGGCCCGTGATGCGGGGCGGTAATGAGTCCGATGGAGTCTTGAGGAACGTAGATCTTAATACCTAAACCTATTCAGGAGAATCTATGAGCGAAGAAAACTTCATGGCAAGACGGCGATTCCTGCAAAACCTTGCGGCGGCCGGAGCGGGACTGACCGCCGCGCTTCACCGAGGTCCGGCGCTGCTGGCGCAACGGAACCCAAACGATATTATCGGAGTGGCCTGCATCGGCGTGGGAACGCAGGGCCATTATTTGCTCCAGGATGCACAGGCGATTCCCAACACGGAGATCCGCATCATCTGCGACCTTTACACGGGCAATGTCACACGCGCCCAGGGACTCTGCAAGAATCCCAAGGTCCGCGTTGTGCACGAATGGGAGAAGGTGGTCGAAGACCCGGATATCGACGTGGTGATTATTGCCACGCCCGATTTCTGGCACGCACCCATGACGATCGCCGCGGCGGAATCCAAGAAGGACATCTATGTGGAAAAGGGATGGTGCACCAAGTTGGAAGACGCCAAAGCCATGCGGAAGGCCGTCAAAGACAACAGAGTAGTTCTCCAGTTGGGGCATCACTATAACGGGCTGCCCACGTTTCATAAGGCACGCGAGATCTTTCGGTCCGGCGCGCTCGGAAAAGTAGCCCTCGTCCGCACGTATATCGACCGCACGCAGGTGACCCCGGAGTGGAAGTTCTACACCGATTACGACATTCACGAGCCACCGAAGGATGCGGGGCCTGACACCATCGATTGGGAACGTTTCATCGCCAACGCCCCCAAACGCCCCTTCAGTGTGGAACGCTTCTTCACCTGGCGTTGCTATTGGGACTACGGCACGGGGATCGCCGGCGACCTGCTGAGCCATTTGTGGGATTCGGTCAACATGGTGATGGGCATGGGGATTCCGGAAACCGCCTTGACCCACGGCGGGCTCTATTTCTGGACGAACGATCGGGAAGTGCCCGACCAGTGGACGGTGCTGTTCGATTACCCTCGGCAGAGCCTCGCGGTGCACTTCGCCTGCACTTTCCACAACGTTCACGTGGGCGAGATGGCTCAGTATCTGGGCCGGGACATGACGCTGGAAGTCTCCCCCGAGTTCTGCCGGACTTACGCCCCAGAGTGGAAGCCGGATTACGGGAAAAAAGTCGCAAAGGCCCGCGCCGCGGCGTTCCAGATGGGGATGAACCCAGAGGATGCCGTCGTTCCTCCGGACTATTCCCTCAAGCCCGACGAGCTCAAGGTTACCTCACACATGGAGGATTTCCTTGAATGCGTGCGGACGCGCGCCTTGCCCCGTTGCCACGTTGACCGCGCCTTCGAGGAGGCAGTGGCCATCCTCATGTCCGTAGAAGCCTATAAACAGGAGCGCAAGGTCCGCTGGGACCCTGTCAAAGAGGAAATCGTTTGACGGGTACGCGTTTTTTCCGCTTGCGGAGAATCGGGGCGGGTTCCAACCCGCCCCGACCGGCGCGGCCGGACTTCGGTAGAGAGAATTAACCCTCGGCAAGAACCAGCAAGTCCCGAGGCGGTATCACCAGACTTCCCGCAACTTCCCGATCGCCCAGAACATCGCGGTACGCGCGTGGCAGCCGCACACGCTGGGCAGTGTCGTTGAAGTTCATGGCAAACAGAATCTTCTTCCCTGCCTTTTCGCGGCAGCTCAAATCCACCATTTCAGGCACGGCAAAGGGCGCAACGATGCCGTGCTGCCCCAACAACCAGGCCGCCAGGGAATCGGCAAATTCTCGGGCCAAATGCGTGCCAACATATATCACTCGGCCTTCGCCGACGCGATTGAGGGTGACTGCCGCCTTGCCCGAGTAGAACTTCTTCCCGTACTTCGCGAGCACCTGGGCGGTCTGGGGTTCGAGGATGTCGGCCCAAATGGTCCCGGACGAGATCCGCCCCGCGAACGGCCCCGCCGTTCCTTCCAGCGGCATCGCGCCCTCTCTCAGCTCGGGATCGATCTTGAGCAAAGGTTCGAATTCTTCAATTTCAATTCCCGCCAGCTCCTGCAGCAGCCCGGGCAGCGGCTGCATGGTCACTGAGTTATCCCATTCCTTAACACCAGAGCGGAATGTCAAGACCAGGGTTCCGCCGCCGCGCACGAAACGCCTGAACTGCTCCACCATATCCTCGTGCACCATATAAAGCATGGGCGCGAACACGATCTTATACCGTGTGAGGTCGCGTCCTCGGCCGGTCACATCGAGGTTCACGCCCAAGCGTTTGAAGGCCAGGTAATAATCCGCCCGCCGATCATCGAAGGCGCGCACATCGGGTGCAGTCTTTGCCCATTCGCTCTCGTAATCCACATAGAAAGCCACCAGCGAAACTACTGTGGTCCCTTCCAGCAACCTGCCCACACGTTCGAGGTCTTTTCCCATGCCGGCAAGTTCGCGGTAACGACGGTTGGGACGGCCATCCTGATTCAGGATGCCAAACCAATACTCTTCCCCGCCCCGCGCTGCCGTCCGCCACCGGAAGAAGATAACGGCGTCGGCACCATGCGCGTAAGATTGATAGGCCCACAACCGGAGCAAACCAGGAGCCGACTCCAGGGTTTCATTGTGCGAGCCGGGCCGGCCGCCACGCTGTTCGACCACCCAGAAATTTCCGTCCTTCAGACCGCGGAAGGTGTCGAGTTCCAGGCCGTTGTCTTCCAGCCGCCCCCAGCCGTACGCCGGGTAGAAGTTCATCCCGGCCACGTTCAGGTCGCGCGCCATAGCGAAATAGTCGGGCTTGCCCCAGAGGTTGTGGGTGGTGAATTGGCGCGGAGCAAATTCCGTCAGGATATCAATTTGTGACTTTTGATAGCGGACAACGGTGTCGCTCCAGAACCTGCGGTAGTCGAGGATCAGCGCCGGGTTGTGCTGCTGCTGGGTGAGCCGCGGTAATGGGATCTGTGACCAATCAGAATAGATTTCGCTCCAGAAGGACGTGCCCCAGGCCGCATTCAGCTTGTCCAGCGTCCCGTAACGCAAACTCAACCATGTGTGAAACGCCGGCTCGCAGTATGCCTGGCAGTAGCACTCGCGGGTGACATGCCCGAACTCGTTATCAAGGTGCCACCCGACCACCGCCGGGTGGTTGGCATAACGTTTGGCAATGGCCGAAACGATCTTCCACGTGTACTCCGCCATGGCCGGGTGGTTGAAGCAATAGAGGTATCGTCCTCCGAAGTTGTAGCGGATGCCCTCAGCGTTGACGGGGTACAAATCCGGATGCTTCTGATACAGCCACGGGGGCGGCTGCGAAGTCGGGGTGCCCATCAGCGTTTGAATCCCGTTCTTCCACAGCAAGTCCACGATGCGGTCCAGCCAGTTGAAATCGAGTTGGCCTTCGACAGGTTCGATTCGCGCCCAGGCAAATTCCGCCATGCGCACGATGTTGAATCCGGCTTCGCGCATCATTTGGACGTCCGTTTCCCAGCGCGCTTCGTCCCAGGCCTCGGGGTAGTAGCAAACGCCAAAAAAGATCTTGGGCGAGCGATACAGAGCCCCGTTGCGAAGGTCTTGAGTCGCCCCCTCGCCGGATGGTGCCTGCGCCTCAGCTCCACCTGGCCTTTCCCCTGGGATGGGGAAAGTAAAGGTATTGAACGGCGCTAGGGCCGCACTCGCGGCAGCTAGTTTGACCAAGAACACTCTGCGGTTTTGCACAGCTTCCTCCTGCACAGCTTGTCCCAGTTAGTTGGGTTGATCATAATCCGACTAGCTGAATTTAGTCTCAAGACACGGAAAAACCAACTCTTTTCCTTCGCTCCCGCCTCAGTTGACCCCTCGCGGGCGCGCGGTTTGTCGCTCCTAAAATCTGCATGGTTATGCTTTTGGATTTGAACGATATCGAAAATCATTCTTGCCACGAACGAGTCCCTCCTTTACAGAACGCTTGACCGGAGATTCGTGACGTATAATGGCACCCCCCAGCCTTGTTGATGAAGAGGTCTTCATGGAACGTCTGATCAAAGCTCGGCCGCGCGGCAAGTATCAGCCAATCGTTCCGCCCGGAGTCATGCGGTTTCTGGATTTCGCGCGGGTCGTGCTCCCCAAAGGCGAGCGGTACTCCGGAAGCACAGCTACGCGGGAATACGTGCTCGACATTTTCTCGGGAAGCGCATCGCTTGAGATCCAGAGGCCAGGCGGACAGAAGGAGGTTCTGGCCAACGTAGGCGGACGCCCCGACGTGTTTTCAGGCCCGCCGGTGATGGTGTATCTCCCACCGCAATGCTCCTACGAAGTCGTTGCCGCCACGGACACGCTCGATGTGGGAGTTTTCTCAGCGCCCTCCGAGGCTAACGCCCTGCCAACTTTGCTGGAAGGTCCGCGCGTGGTGGCCAAGCAAGTTGGGCGCGCCAACTGGCAGCGCACGGTTTATTCCGCGCTGGCCGAGAGCGTTCCGGCAGAGCGGCTGCTCGCTGGCGAGACGCTGAACCCGCCGGGCAACTGGTCGAGCTACCCACCCCACAAGCACGACCGCTCCGACCCGCCGCAAGAGGCCGTGCTGGAAGAAATTTACTTCTTCCGTGTCAAACCGGCCCAGGGTTTTGGATTAATCTGGACCTACACGGCTCCGGAAGACCCGGAAGGGTTCTCCACCGTCTTCGTGGTCGAAGATGGCGACACGGTTTTGTTGCCTAAGGGCTACCATCCCGTGGTCGCCGCGCCGGGGTACGAGCTTCACTACACGTGGGTTCTGGCCGGAGAAGAGCGCCGCTATGGCGCCTGGGCTGACGACCCGCACCACGCCTGGGTGAAGAACGCCTAGGGCGGCACTCACACGGAGGCTTTGGGGGCCACTGGCCGGGAGGCACAGCAAATTACAGCCGAAAGCGTGCAAGCGGCAAAAGGGATTTCAGACGGAATTCGCCACGCGCACGGCATCTCCGCCGCGGACTCTGCACCGGCCGAAGGTTGGTTCTCTGCGGTCAGCGGGCAAGCCTCCTTTGCGAGGAGAACACCGGGTGCACAGTGGAGCAAATGAGTACTAGTGTTCCATAATGCGGAAAGGAGCATGCATGTCAGACAAATCGGCAGTGGGTCGTCGCAAGTTCATGAAAACCGCAGCAGGGCTGAGTGCGCTGAGTGGAGTAATTTTCATCACTCACCCGGAGAGAGTTTCTGGAGCTAACGACCGTGTTCGGCTCGCGGTCGCCGGCATTCGGGGACAAGGGTTCTCGCATGTCGCAGGGTTTTCGCAACAGCCGAATGTGGAGGTCGCTGCGATTTGTGACGTAGATGAGAGCGTGATTGCCCAGCGGTTGCGCGATATGGAAAAGCTGGGCCTGAGAAAACCTCAGATCCACATCGATTACCGAAAACTTCTGGAAGACAAGTCAATCGACGCCATCTCGATCGCCACTCAGAACCACTGGCATTCATTGATGGGCATTTGGGCATGCCAGGCCGGCAAGGATGTTTACGTCGAGAAGCCGTGTTCACACGATTGGTGGGAAGGCCGGCAGCTCGTTCGCGCGGCAAGGAAGTACCAACGGATCGTGATGCACGGCACCCAAGGCCGGTCTGCCGAAGGGTATATCGAAGGTGTCAAACAGTTGCGCAGCGGAGTGATCGGAGAGGTTTACATGGCCCGCGGTCTCTGCTTCAAGTGGCGAGGCACGATTGGGAAAGCGCCTGTGGAGCCGGTCCCTTCCGGCGTCCACTACGACCTCTGGACGGGTCCGGCGCCGTTCAAGCCCTTCACGCGCAATCGCTTTCACTACAACTGGCACTGGATCTGGGATACGGGCAACGGAGATCTCGGCAACCAGGGTGTCCATGAGGTGGATCTGGCCCGGTGGGGCTTGGGCGTCGGGTTCCCCAACAAGGTCTCGGCGATTGGCGGCCATTTCATGTTCGACGATGACCAGGAGACTCCCAACACGCTCAACTGCACCTTCGAATTCAACTTGCCCGACGGGAAACGGCGAATCCTGGTTTTTGAAGTTCGACACTGGATGACGAACACGGAGGCCGGCATCGGAACGCCGGGCTTTGGCGAAGGCGCCGCAGCCTTGCCTCAATTCGCCGGTGTCGGGAGCGGCCAGGCGCAACCTAAAGCTATGTGCGGGAACCTCTTCTACGGCTCGCAGGGCTACATGGCCATGACTGGGTACGATTCGTATCGGACCTGGCTGGGCGAGAACCGGCAGCCCGGACCGAGCGCCACGCGCGGGGGCAACCGCTGGGCAAATTTCCTGGATTGCGTCCGCAGCCGCAAAGCCCAAAACCTGAATGCCCCCATTGAGGAGGCGCATATTTCCTGCACGCTTGTTCATCTGGCAAATGTCGCCTACCGCCTGGGGCGCACGCTCCACTTTGACCCTGCAACCGAACAGGTGATTGGCGACGAGGAAGCCAACCGAATGTTGCGCGGCACTTACCGTGCGCCGTTTGTCGTGCCCGAACAAGTGTAGGCTGAAATCCGGCGATCGTCGGACGGGTGGGCAGAGAGGCCCTCCCGCGTCTGCGTCCGCGACCGTGAAGTGTTTCGCATTGTCCCGGGGATCCTTCCCGTCCCGCGCGAGGAGTGTCCCGCACGACTGAGGGTGGCTGCTTCGGCTGTAGACACGCCAAGATTCTCGTCGTAAAATCCGCCCCCTATATTTGTCTGCGGAGTATTCGCCATGGGCAGCAGTTAGAAGTTTATGCAACTTTCTTCTCCAGCACTCCACACTCAGCCCGCTTTGCCACCTAGATTCAAGATCCCGCATCTGCGCTGGGTCATCTGCGGGCTCTTATTCCTCGCCACCACGATCAACTACATCGACCGGCAGACCGTTGCCGTGCTTAAACCCCACCTGCAAGACCAGTTGCATTGGTCGGAAAGCGACTATGGGTGGATCGTCTTTGCCTTTCAAGTGGCCTATGCGGTCATGATGATTGTGGCCGGGCGGGTCATGGACTGGCTGGGCACCCGGGTTGGGTACGCCCTGGGCGTCACCTGGTGGTCGATTGCGGCGATGGCTCACGCGCTGGCTCGAAGCGCCATGTCGTTCGGGGTCGCACGATTTTTCCTGGGCGCGGGGGAAGCGGCCAACTTCCCCGCCGCCATCAAGACGGTCGCGGAGTGGTACCCGGCAAAAGAAAGAGCCCTGGCAACCGGCATCTTCAATGCCGGGGCAAACATTGGCGCTGTGGTTGCGCCTCCCCTGGTGGTTTGGCTGACGCTTCGCTGGGGCTGGCAAGAGGCATTCATCTTCACCGGTGGCTTAGGTTTCATCTGGCTGATCTGCTGGCTGGTGATTTATCACCCTCCAGAGCGCCATCCCTGGATCACACGGAAAGAGCTCGGCCATATTCAGACCGCGGAGCCGGGAGCGCACGATCCGAACGAACCCAAGATTCCCTGGCGGCAACTCCTGAAGTACCGGCAAACGTGGGGATTTGTCATCGGCAAGTTTATGACTGATCCCATCTGGTGGTTCTACATCTTCTGGCTTCCCTCGTATCTCAAGCAGGCGCGCGGCTTCTCGCTGGAGATGATCGGGTATTTCGCTTGGATCCCATTCTTCGCAGCCGACGTGGGAAGCGTGCTGGGCGGCTGGCTTTCAAGCTTTTGGATCAAGCGAGGTTGGTCGGTCGACCGCGCCCGGAAAACTACCATGGCCATTTGCGCTTTCTGCATGCCGGCGGGGATCCTGGCAGTTTTCGTTCACAACCCGTGGACTGCCCTGGCGCTTATCTCAGTGGCAACCTCAGCTCATCCCGGCTGGTCCGCCAACATCTTCACGCTCGCCTCCGATATGTTCCCCAAGAAAGACGTGGGCACAGTGGTCGGCATGGGTGGGGCCGGCGGTGCTATTGGCGGAATGATCTTGGCCCTCACGGCGGGTTACGTGCTCCAATGGTTCCATACTTATGTGCCACTGTTCATCATCGCCAGCGTCATGCATCCTATGGCCATCGGGCTTGTCCACTTGCTGATCCCGAAAGTTGAACCCGTCCGAGAAACGCAATCCTAAGAGAGTCCTGCGCGGCGCATACGTAGCGGTCGTTGGCACGCACGCGCGCTCCTTCGTTCGCACGCACGGCTCAGGGCGCGATGTGTGCGGGACCCCGATAATTGGCGTAAGGAAACCGGCGCTACTGCGGCATGGAAGCGGTCTCGAACATCTGCTCGGCCTTGACGACGCGGATGTTCGAGCGCGGGATGCCGAGGCGATAGGCTTCCCAAACCGCATCCTGCTGGAGGGTCTTCAGCCGGCCGTCAGACAATAACCAGTACCGGGTGCCGTCGCGCTCCTCGGAATCGATCTGGTACTCCTTGGGCGTCTTTCCAGGCGCGTTCCGGTCGTGGGCGATGTCGTCCGCCAGCTTCTCAGCCAGCCCCTGGTCGGTGATGATGACGTAGCAGAGGTTTTCAGCCTGGAGGTATTTGCGGATGGCAGCGTTCACGGCCTCCGGGGTGACCGCGTCAATCTGCGCCAAGTACTGGTCGAGGTACCCCGGGGCGAGCCCATAGAAGTCGTCATCCAGCTTGTAGCCCACCAGCCTGTCCACGTCTTCCGCCAGACTCAGGTAGAGCACGCGGGCTTTGTTTTTGGCCGCCTCCACCTGCTCCGGGGTTAATCCGTTGCGGACCATATTTTCCAGTTCCCAGGTGAGGGCCTTCAGCAAATGGTGGGCATACTCATGCCCCACCGTACGAATCCAGATGCTGAAGTACTGGTAGCGGCGCGGGCTATTGGTCGGGGGAAACAGATGGAGCGGGCGACCCTCGAAATGTTCGATGTAAGAGTAGTCGCCGTAATTGTACCCGCGCTCCTCTCGGAACACCTGGTAGAGGTGCGAGAAGCTGTCGCGATGGGTTCCAAACCAGACGTTGGCCACGTACAGGGGCCAGTAGTCAGCGTGCGCGCGGGTCACCGGAATGGGGAAGCCGGCGTGTAAGCCCGTGGCTATGGCTTTCGGCATGCCGTT
>Ga0315314_1002174_pt1 | contig 16419 bp, 15 predicted proteins | sample TDP9_MG_FD_203631 | JGI IMG/M metagenome (GOLD analysis project Ga0315314, IMG submission 203631) | Freshwater sediment microbial communities from Lake Towuti, South Sulawesi, Indonesia - TDP9 | ecosystem: Environmental > Aquatic > Freshwater > Lake > Sediment | place: Indonesia: South Sulawesi...
TCGAACCCGCCTTGAACGCGTACAAAATTCTGTGCCCCACCAGTTTAGTTTTCGCGCGAGAGCGCAAAAACCAGGTCACTCGATCTTCAGTCTCGGATCGAGAATGTCGCGAAGGCCTTCCCCGAAGACGTTGATCGCCATCACCAGCAGGAGGATTGCCACACCGGGAAAGGTGGCCACCCACCACGCCCGCAGCATATAGTCCCGCCCGCTGGCGACCATGGATCCCCAGGCAGGCGTGGGAGGCTGAATCCCCAGGCCGATGAAGCTGAGGGATGCCTCCATGATGATCATATAGCCGAGTCGGAGAGTGCTCAGGACAAACACCGATTGGATAATATTGGGCAGGATTTCGGACGCGATGATGGCCGCATGCCCCTGGCCGGCGACGCGCGCAGCAAAGACGTATTCCTTGGTGCGCTCTGCCAGCATTTCCCCGCGCGCCAGGCGGAAGAACTCGACCCAGCCCTTGAAAGCCAACGCCATGACGAGATTCACAAAGCCGGGCCCGAGGAAGGCCATGACGCCAATGGCGAAGATCAGGAAGGGAAAGGCGAGGAGCAAATCGGCGAATCGCGAGAGCAGTTCATCCAGCCAGCCGCGATAATATCCCGCTGCCGCGCCCAACACGGTGCCGGCCGCCACTGAGATCCCGACGGTCAGTAAACCTACGACCAGCGAGACGCGCGTGCCGAAGATGATCCGGGTGAGCAGATCGCGCCCCTGGTCGTCGGTGCCCAGCGGATAGGCCCACTTGCCGCCGGCGTGCCAGGCGGGCGGCTCGAAGCGGAGGAGGAGCGATCCTCGCATCGGGTTGTGGATCGTGACCTGCTCGGCAAGCAGGGCGGCCAGGAGAAAGGCCGCGACGACGATCCCGCCCAGCAGGACGACCGGCCGCTGCCAGAGCGCATACCCGAACTCGGCCAGGCGGCCCCGCCAGAGGCGCAGGCGAATGCGCCAGACTTCCCCCCAATATATCGCTTTCGCCGGCATGTCCGTTCCTTAGCCCAGCGGCTTCGCAAAACGCGTTCGCGAAGCCACTGGGCTAGAGGGTAATCTGGGGGTTCAGGTACGTGTAGAGCACATCCACGACAAGATTCACCAGGACGAAGGTGATCGCGTAGATCATCACGGCGCCCTGGATGAGCGGGAAATCGCGGTTGAAAATGGCATCCACAACCAACCGGCCCAGCCCGGGCCAACTGAAGACCGCCTCCACGATCATGTTTCCGCCCAGCAGGACGCCGAACTGCAAGCCGACAACGGTGACGGTGGGAATCAAAGCGTTGCGCAGGGCGTGTCGGATCACGACGCGCCACTCGGTCGCGCCTTTTGAGCGTGCCAGCTTGATGTAATCGCTGCGCAGGACTTCCAGCATGCTGGATCGCAGCACGCGCGCGACGATGGCGGCGACACCCGCGCCCAGGGTGACCGAGGGCAAGAGCAGGTGCTTGATGCTGTTTGCCAGCGCGGGCATGTTGCCCCTGAGCAGGCTGTCCAGCACGTGCAACCCGGTCAACTCTCGCAAGGGAAGACCGTAGCTGAGCCGACCCTGGGCGGGCAACCACTGCAGATGGACGGCAAAGAGCAGAATCAGAATGATCCCCAGCCAGAAGCCCGGCATGGAGATGCCCAGGAAGGCGCCCGCCATGCTGAACCGATCCAGGAGCGAGTTCTGCCGGACCGCCGAGAGGATGCCGATCGGTGTGGCGATGATGAGGCTCACCAGGAGGGAGCCCAGTGTCAGCTCGATGGTGGCCGGCAGGCGTTCGGCGAGGAGCTCTACCACCGGCTTGTTGCGGATGTAGGAGTATCCGAGATTCCCGCGGGATACGTCGCGCAGGAAATACCAGAGCTGCACGTACAGGGGCTGGTCCAGATGGAACTGATGACGCAATTGCTCGATTTCGGCGGCACTCACCGCGCCGCCACGGCCCATCATGATGTCCACCGGGTCGCCTGGCGTGAGACGAATGAAGAAAAAGACGATAATGGCGACGCCGAGCATGATGGGGAGCGTGGATAAGACGCGCTCGAGGATCTTGACGGCTCGCATCGATCATACCCTGCCGGCCAGGGGGGCAGGAGCCCGGCTCCCGCCCCCCTGGCGCGTTCATCTCAAGCAGACGTCGTGGAGATTCACGCGACTGTCGGAGGCTGGACTCCAGTTCTGAACGCGGGCCGACGCGGCCTCGATGGACATGGGCAACACCAGGAAGACGGCGGGCGCCTCGTCGTTGATCAGCTTCTGCGCCTCGGAGTAAATGGCGCGGCGTTTGGCCAGGTCGATCTCCCGCTCGCCGCTTGCGATCAACTGATCCACGCGCGCATTGGAGTACCCGGAAAAGTTGGCCCGGCCGTAGGTCGCATCCTTGGAGGAGTGCCATTTGGCTTCCATGTGCCCCACGGGGTCGAAGGCCGAATCGCCCCAATCGCCCACATAGGCCTGGCGCTCGCCCGCCAGCAGCTTGGGGCGCACCACGTTGTACTCCCACACGCGAACGCTGGCGTCGATGCCGATGTCGCGGTAGAGCGTCGCCAGGGCCTCGGCGAGGGGCCGCGTCGTGTCGATGGTATCGATGGCGAATGCCAGAGGCTTGCCATCCTTGGCCAGCATGCCGCCAGGACCCGGCGTCCAGCCTGCCTCCTTCAACAGGGCCAGGGCCCTGGTCTTGTCATAGGCGTACGGCTTCAGATTCGGATCCGCGAAATTGTTCGTGGGCATCAGGGGGCCGGCCAACGGCTGCGCGCGGCCGTCGTACACCTTTGCAACGATCAGATCCTTGTCCACGGCATAGTTCAAAGCCTGGCGCACCCTGGCATCAGTGAAGGGGGCCTGGCGGACATTCATTTCCATCCAGATGGGACGGGTGCCGGGGACCGTCTTGACCTGGACGTTGGGGGCTTTCTTGAGCGTATCCAGCAAATCGGCGGGGACTTCGGTGATAATGTCCACCTCCCCGGCGAGCAGGGCGGCGACGCGGGTCGAATTCTCCGGGATGACCCGGAAGACGGCCCTGGGCACACAGGCCTTCCCTACCGGTTTCAGGTCAGGAGCGCCGCCGTAGTACTCGTCGAAGCGCTCCAGCGCCACTTCTTCGAGGCCAGTCTTGGCCGAGACGAACTTGAAGGGGCCGGCGCCCATAGGCTTCTCGACCAATCCCTTGGTGCCCACTTTCTCGAGGTAGGCTTTGGAGACGATCTGGTGGTGGACGATCATCTGCATGGCGGGCGGCCAGGGCGACTTGAGGCGCATGAGCACGGTGTAGTCGTCCTTCTTCTCGATGGCGGTGAGCGGCTCAATCAGTCCCCGGCGCGGCGAGGTGTGGGGGCGGGGATACTCGATGGCGTTGGTCTTGATGGTGCGTTCGAAGGTGAAGACGACGTCGTCCGCTTTCAGAGGGCTTCCGTCGTGAAACTTGACCCCCTTGCGCAGAGTGAATTCCAGCGTCCTGTCGTCCAGCCATTTGAACGATTCAGCAAGCTCCAGGTGAACGCCGCTCTTGTCGTCGCGTGTCACCAGGCCATCGTACATATTTCGGATGACCGTCTCGGATTCGCGCGTTCGATGATCGGCAGGGTCGAGCGAGGCGGGCGCGCGGGAAATCGCCACGACGAGGGTGTCGCGCCCAGGGGCGGGAGCACCCGCCGAAGCGACGCAAGCAGAAACGAGCAGTCCGTGCACGGTCAGCCAGGCAGCCAGGGCGGTCGGTAGGATGCGAACACGGTTCATGGGCGTCCTCCTTTCAGCGAGAATGTCTGCTGTGACCATACCATCCCTCCGGGTGCTTTCGCGACCGAAAACTCCGGGCACGTGGCCCAGCACGGCATCGCGCGGTTAATGCTCGCCGCGCGAGTCGACGAACGCCTTGACCGCCGAGACGCTGAGGCCACTGAGGCCCAGGCGTCTGGCGTTTCTTCCCTCGAGCGTCACGCCGCCCCGTGCCTGCAGGGCGACGATTTCCTCGGCAAACTTGTTGTAGAGGCGGACGCTGTAACCACGCAATGCGAGGTCACCCCCGAACGCGTGCGCCCCGTTTCCGGCTCCGAGAATTGCGATGTGTGGGCTCATCGTGCCATTCCGGCGAGCTTGATTATATCCAACTCAACCAATTCGCGCTTGATCACGCGCAGTGCCTGTTCGGGGTCCACGCGCCCGTATAAGCCACCCAGAATGCTCACCAGGTACTGGGCATCGAGCAAGATGCGTCCGTTCGGCCGCAGCGCGTGGGGCTCGTCCAGGTTGTAGAGCATACCCTGGGCGATCAGCGCGAGATCGTCCAGGTAGCCGGGCGCTTTCTCCTGACACTTGTGGTACACCGTGCCGCCGATCACCAAAACCGTGACCGACTGGTTCAGGTAGTTGACGCCGTGCTGCAGGAAATACGTTTCGGTTTCGTCCACGTACCCGACGTGCTTGCGCGTGGCGGTGGCCAGAATCTCGCGCGCCAGCCAAGAGCGCGCCGCATTCTCCATGGCTGCCTGAGGAACCGCGTGAGGATGCGACGCAATCCAGGTGAGATACCGATCCAGCGCCACTTCGACACGACCGTTGCGGCTGAGGATGAACTGCTCAAACTGGCTCGGGCCCGGGGTGAAGGCGCGGGGGAAGCGCTGGGCCAGGAATGCGCTCAACTCCTGTTGCATGGCGCCGTTCTTGAAGCGATCCAACTCCTTGAGGTTCTCGGCATTGTAGGCCAGGCCGTATTTGCCTTCGACCCGACGGAAGGCGAGCGGTGTGTTGGGCGTTTTCAGGATCGTGCGCTTGACGCGCTTAGTATTGTCTGGCCCTTCGTACACGTACAGGGGATTGTCCGTGACGTTGGAGAAAAAGTCGGTGGTGGCGCCGCCGATGTCCAGGGCAAGAATGTTGCCGATCCCTTCCTCGCTGCCGTGTCCGCGCGCCAGCAGGTTGATGCCGCGAAACGCGGCGCGGGGGGTGGGGATGAACGGCGCGTCCATGTATTCCTCGACCACGTCGAACCCCTTGCCGCGAATGATGACCGTCTGGAACAGATCACGGATCGTCTCGTTGACGACCTCGATCTGGAAGCGGTTCACTTCCGGCATGACGTTCTGCGTCACGCGAATGTCCACCCGGTGCGCGCGGAAGATGTTTTCGATCTGCTCGCGAATGTCGTGGTTGCCCGCGTAGATGACAGGCACGCCGTAGGGCGCGTACGTGGCGTAGCGTGCGTGCTCCGCGAGTAGGCGCGCGTTGCGCAGTTGCGTCTCGGCGTCACCGCCGGCATCGGTCCCGCCCGCGATCAGGATGATCTCCGGCTCGTATGTGGTGTAAATGGCTCGCCCCTCCTGCGGGGTCAGCTTGCCCGCGTAGCTGGCGAGGAGCTTCGCGCCGGCGGTCAGCGCGGCGAGATCCGCGGCAAATCCGGATTCCGCTTCGGTCAGGGAGACCGTCACCATTTTCAGGCCCCCCTTGGCGCTCGAGCAGGGCAATCGCACGTCAAATGCGCGCATGGCTTCGTCGAGGGGTTTCCAGTCGCCGCGTTCTCGGCAGGTGGGCAGCACACCCAAGCCATTGGCCAACCCGATGCGAATGTCTTCAACGGTCGTCGGCACATACCGCAGCGCGAACTGCTCGCTTTTCGCGTCGAAGATGCCGACTTTGGTGTAGGTTGAGCCGAAGTCCACGACGAGCGCCTGCCTGGTGCGAAGTCGCAACTGCGCGATGTTCTTGCCGCGAATCGTGACTTCGTCGTCTGTCTGCGCGTCCGTTTCGGCGGTTTCGCTGATGAAGCTTTCGTCGGCGGCCACAGAGATGCTCTTGTCGAAGTACCATGGGAAGCGCTCACGGACGAGGTCGACGCGCTGAAATTCGTCTTTGACGGCAATACCATCCCATTGGCACGTGCGGCAGGTGCCGCCAATCACTCGAGTCTTGCACTTGCCCACCATCTCGTACCGGCGATCCGCGACGGTGAGGTGCGGCGCCTGATAGAGGCCAACCTGCACCCCCAATTCCAGGGCATCGGGACTGATAAGGCCGCAGGTGCGGGTCGCATAGTGGCCTTCGTTGGCGAATGAGAGGAGCATGGTTTCGAAGTTGCGCGCGCGATCCTCGCGGGGCTCTTTCGCCCAATCGAGGAAATTCGCGACGGTCACCGGGCCGTCGTAGCCGCCCAGCAGGGCGCCATGCAGCACGTTGTACATCGCGCTCTTCTTCAACTCGGCGATGCGGCTCCGCACCCACGGATCCGCCCAGATGTCTGGCACGTGTCCTTTGGCGAAGTCCCAGCAGACCTGCTTGGTGATTTGGCATGACTCGATGATGTCTTCGGCCTTCGCCTCGTGATGCGCTTCGGAGTGCGTGACGACGTGCAGAATATCCGGCTCCAGGTACAGTTGTGTGTAGATCCCAAAAGCGAGATGGCCTTTGGCCTGGTGCAGGTCGGGCGGAAAACTCGGCAGCCCGGACCGCGTCTGCTTGATGATGTGGAAATCGTAATGCCGCGTCAGGGGCTCGATCAATTCGTAAGCGGCCTTCATCTTGGCGAGGTCGTCGAGGGCGGAGATTTCGGGGGGCAATTCGAACATCATCGGCATGACGTAGTGGGTGACGCCCAGCTTGAGGGCCATCAGGCCGACCAGGACATGGTCGGTCACTTGCATATCGTCGCTGGCGTAGCGCAGGCCCCATTGATGCGGGTCGTTGATTTCGCAAGGCTTGCCGATGCTCGCCCAGTAGCGAATGACATCGTAGTGTTCGCGGAACGAGTCGTGGATCGAGATGGGGCCCCGACCGTCCATCTGATTGTAAAAGAAGATCGGCACGGCGGGGAAGGCGGTGTTCAGGTGCTCTTCCCACAGCTTTGCCAGTTCCAGGAGTTCATCCGTGCCGCTGTAGATGCGCGTCATCGGATAGTTGCCGCGCTGCGAGGCGGCTTTGAGGCGCCGCAGGTCTTCGACGGAGCGAATCGGCGCGCCGCCCTGTCCGGCGAGGTACTTGCTCGGCTCTTCTTCGCCGCGAATGAACTTGGCCAGCAGTTCCTGAGAGGTCTGGTCGGGCGCCAGGGAGACGATTTCGAGGGCGCCCGCCTCGGCGAGTTTTTCGATGCCCGCAATCGTCGGCTCGATGCTCTCTGCCGCGATGCCGATGTGCGCGCGAATGATCGGGCGATTCTCGCGCTCGCGCACCTGTCGGATGCGCTCGACGAGGGAATCGGACCACTGAACGCGCTCGAGGTCGCGCGTGACCGCCTGGCGTCGCGCGAACCGCTCCAGCTCCTCCATGGTGATGTAGTCGTCGGCGATGACCTCGAAGAAGTGAAGGAAGTCCGGCCGGCCGATATACTCCTGGGCGACGACTTGGAGGTCGAAATGGCGTTCTTCGGGGGGCGTGAAGGCGTCAGGCTCGAGCGGGACGCCGGTCATGGCGCGGACAAGATTGGCAGCCGGCCGCAGGCCGCCGAAACAGTAGCGAATCCGAGAATCCCTGGGATGCAAGCCGTACTTGGTCGCGGTCTGGACAAATTCGCCAATCAACTTGTCCACGTGCAGATCACCCAGGCGCATCGAGACACCGACCACCTCCGGACGCGCTTCACGGATCTTGTTGATAACCTCGGGAATGGGCACGGCGGGGCCCAGCTTTACCGAGACGTATCCCAATCCGAGGTCTTGCAGCCAATCGGCAAAGCCTTCGACGCCGAGGTTGTGCACGCACTTCCCGATGGCGCCGACCATCACGCGGCGTTTCGATGGAGTGGAATCGGGCGGATTACTCATATCGATTCCTCATGATGGGGGTGTTCATTTCCGCCATGGCGCCTCACGCGCCGCGACTACTCTGTAAGGACGAGCCCTCCCTGTCGATAGGCGGCATCAACGTCGCGCAGGGCGCGAGCCGTCTCTGCGGGCCTCTCCAGGGAGAGCGCAGCGATAAAGGCATTGATGAGCGACAACATACTCGTCAGGGAAAGACTATGCGCTGCGCCATCCGTCGCGACCTGGAACGCATAGTCTGCGCGTTGGGCAATCGGGGAAACAAGGCTATCGGTAATGGCGATGCGGGTTGCCCCCACGCGCTCCGCGTGCTCCATGGCCAGGACCGTTTCGGCCACGTACCGCCAGACGCTGATGGCGACGAGCACGCTGGCGGGCTTGAGCGCAATCAGTTCGAGGGCGAGGGGGATGCCGCCAGCCAGCGTGTAGCGGACGTTCAACCCCATTACCTTGAGCGAATGCGCCAGGTAGAGCGTTGGAGCGGAGGAGAGACCTGCGCCGACGATGAGGATATCGTGTGCCTTGCCGAGCGCAGCCACGGCAGCTTTGAAGCGGGACTGATCGAGCGAATCGGCGGTCCGCCTGAGATTCTGAACGTCCAGCTCGAACGCTCGCGCCGCCGCGTCTTTCTTGACAAGATTGCCGCCGCGCTTTTCCATCTGTTGGACTTTGTGGAGGTACGTGGGCAGACCGGCGCGGACGGCGGCTTGGAGTCCTGGATACCCTTCGTACCCCAGCGTTTGGCAGAAGCGGACGACGGTGGCTGCGCTCACGCCGGCCTTCTCGCCCAGCGTTGCCGCAGAGGCGAAGGCGACGAAAAGACCGCCGTCAAGGATAAAACGAGCCAGTCGCTTTTGCGAGCGACTGATCTGAGGGAAGGCGGTGGCGATGCGACCTTCGAGCGAGCCTTTTCTGTTCGTGCGGGATAGGCGCGCACGCTGTGGAGGCTTGGCCAAGCGTGAGTTCCGAATGGCTGACACAGCATCGGCTCCCAAACAGCCGGCCGCAGATGTAGCCGGTTTCCCCGCATCCACACAGGGAAAAAAGTATGTCACGAAACGATTGCTCCTGCAACATAAATTTCAGGATGTTTCAATATTGCAATGGCTTTTGCAACAGGGAGCTTTCCCATTGCCGGAACCTTCGGTCCTCTCCCATCCCCCGGTGATGGCGCAGAACCATTGAGGTGGCCAGGGAACGGCGCTCGATCAGGACCGGGAGGAAGAACGCCGGGGCAATGCGAGAAGGGCAAACAGGGTGGGTGCCGGGAGATGCGTGCCCCTGGATGCCTCCGCTTGGCGAGGGGAAAGATCGGCCAACGTCTCAGCGAGACAGTTTGGCCCCGACCAGGCGGTTCAGGCTCACGCCGGCTTCGGCGGCCTCTACGGCGAGGTGGCGATGGACCTCTGGCGGCACGCGCACCATGAACTTCCCGCTAAATCGCCGACTCGCCAAGGGCTCGGGAATAGTTTCCCCGTTGGCCCTCAGGTCCTCTACGACCTTGGCCACAACCTTGCGGATTCCATTCAAGGCAGTCTCGGGGGTGCTCGCCAGCCAGCTCAGGCTCGGGAACTCAGCGCAGAGGCCGACATACTCCTCATCCTCGGCCGACCAGCTTACCCGGTAGGTGTAGCGATCATTCCGTAGCGCCATGCCTTTCCTCCAGCAATCTATCGATAGCCCTCAAGACCTGACGTACCTGATAGGCCTTCGCTTTGCCTCGGTCGTTTTGAATGTTCACCCTGGGATCACCAGGCCACGGAGTCCGATAGACTCGGTGGCTGGTCCCGTGCTGCCGCGGTCTTCCGAAGTGGAACTCGCAGACGCGGCACAGATCCGCGAACCGCACGTTGCGCGGTTCCGTGCGCATGCCTGCGAGCAGCTCCGGAATTCGAGGCATGAGCTATGGTATCATTATTGGTATTGCTGTCAAGTCATGCGCCCACGAGGGGATTACTTACCCTTTGGCGGCGCGAGACGGTACGGCATCTTATTGCTTGTTTTCCAGATGGGTCCCCTCAACCCTGACGGTGTAATCCCTCTTCTCCAACCCGGCTATTCGATAGCTGATCTCAAAGGGGCACGTACACGCAGGAGGTGGCACTCCGAGGCTCTGCCTTCGTCATGGGGGACGTCTTTGACAAAGTTGACTTCCCTGACGCCCCTATGGCCAACGAAGGCGCTCGCCTGTACCAGCTCCGACTGGTGACAGCCCAGTCAAGCAACGGCCGGCGTGCACTTGGCGCAGGTATGCAGGGCCGAAGGAGGAAGATGAATCGGGAGCTTTTCCCTTGACAGGCCGCTGCCTCTTGGATAGCGTTTCGGCAAGTCTTTTTCGTGAATCGTAGCGCGTTCGATCGGCAATCATCGTTTCATCGTGATGGGATGGTCCGTGCCGCCTTCGAGTCTTTCTTGCCCATGCCTGCAATGGCTGCGAATGACGTATTGCTCCGATTCCATCCCGAGATCGAGCACAACACCAGCCAGGGCGATCAACGCAGTCATGATCTGGCGCCTTCGCTCGCGTCATCTTGTGAGCGTTCCATGTAAACGAGAGGGGCAGAACGGGCCCCAAGGAGGAGACCGATGCGACGACAAGTTGGAAGCTGGATGTGGATTGTAGCCCTGGGCATTGCACTAGCGCTGGCCTGGACGGTCTCGGCGACCGCTGCAGAGAGCACGCTGGATCAGGTCCTGAAGCGGGGGAAGCTGATTGTAGGGATCGGCCTGGGAGCGCCACCGTTCGGGTATTACGACGCCGACAAGAAGCCCACCGGATTCGACGTGGACTTGGCGAAGCTTATCGCCCAGGAGCTGAAGGTCGAGATCGAGTGGGTGGATACGTCCTCGGTCAACCGGATCCCCTACCTGCTGACCAACAAGGTGGACCTGGTCATCGCCACATTCGGGTGCACCCCCGAGCGCGCAAAGCAGGTGGCCTTCACCAAGCCCTACAATTCCTGGAACCTGGTGCTGCTCGGCTGGAAGAAGGACCGGGACATCAAGTCCTACAAGGATCTCAAGGGGAAGACGATCGCGGTGACGCGTGGGACGACCCAGGACATCGCCATCACCAGGCTGGCACCCGAGGGCAAAATCGTGCGCTACGAGGACGATCCGGTGGCGATGCTCGCCTTCGAGCAGAAGAAGGCGGACGTCCTGCCGACCGCCGAGGTGCTGGCTCTCAAGAAGGTGAAAGAGAATAAGGACATGGAGATCAAGGGGCTCGTCAGTCGCTCCTGGGCCGCCATCGGCGTCCGGCGCGGCGATCCGGATTGGCTGCAGTGGCTCAACACGTTCATGGACTGGCACGGCGGCCAGGGGAAATTCGCCGAGATCTTCGAGAAGTGGACCGGCGTCGAGATGCCGCCGGCCCTTCCGAACTGGTAATCCCGCCTTCCTCATGGTGTCCGCGCACGAAAGACCTCACTCCGAGGGCCGCGCTGATCAGTCAGGCGCGGCCCTCAGGGTAACCGTCGTCCCAGAGGTTGGCACGGAAGTATCCTGGGTACGGCCTCTCCAGCCGAAGGAGTAGAGAAGATCGTGAGCTATACGTTCCACTGGGAGGTCCCGCTTCAGAATATGTCCCTGTTCCTCTGGGGCGCCGCGGCGACACTTCAGATGTCGGGGGTCGCCGTGCTGCTTGGGCTGATCATCGCCATCTTTTGCGCCCTGGGCCGCCTGTCCAAACGTCGCTTCCTGCGGGTCCCCGCTGCGGCCTACGTAGAAACCATCCGGAATACCCCGTTCCTCGTCCAGCTCTTCTACGTGTATTTCGGCCTGGTGGCCATCGGGATCAACCTGGATGCCTTCACCGTCGCCATCCTGACACTGACCATCAACTGCGGCGCCTACTGCACTGAGATCATCCGGGCGGGCATCCAATCGATTCACCGCGGCCAGACGGAGGCAGGCTTGTCGTTAGGCATGACGCACTGGCAGGTGTTCCGTTACGTGATCCTGATGCCCACCCTGCGGACCGTCTGGCCGCCCCTGGCGAGCCAGTTCATCGCCACCATGTTGGGGAGCAGCGTCGTGGCGGTCATCTCGGCCGAGGAGCTGACATATGCCGGGATGCTCCTCGAGTCCCGAACCTTTCGGACCTTCGAAATCTTCTTCGTGATCGCGATCCTGTACTTCGCCATGGCGCGGGCGTTCTCCCTGCTCTTTTCCCTGACGGGGCAGCGGGTGTTCCGCCAGGCGTGGGGGCAGCTCTGATGCCAGAGATCTTCATTGCCTTCTCCTACAAGGATGTCCTATTTCTCCTCCAGGGAGCGATCTTGACCATTGCGCTGTGCGCTATGGCCTTTTCCTGCGGGCTCTTCGTGGCGCTCCTCATCGGCCTCATGCGGGCGGCGCGAAAGATCATCGTCCTCCGTTGGGTAGCAGGAACGTACGTTGAAATCTTCCGCGGCACTCCGCTCATGATGCAGATCTTCATCGCCTACTTCGGGCTTTCCATCCTGGGCCTACAACTCCCCCGGTTTGTGGCTGTCAGCGTCCCCCTCATCCTGTTCACGGGCGCCTTCATGGGGGAGATCGTGCGGGCAGGCATCGAGGCCATTCCCCGGGGGCAGCGGGAGGCCGGATGGTCGCTGGGGATGACGTACGGTCAGTTGATGCGGTACGTGGTCGCGCCCACGGCCGTGCGGATCATGATCCCGCCGACAGTGGGCTTCCTGGTGCAGCTCGTCAAGGGGACGTCCCTCGCCTACGTCGTGGGGTATATCGAACTCACACGAGCCGGATACATTGTTTCCCAGTCCACCTATGCCACCATGCTGGTGTTCACACTGGTGGGGGCGATCTACTTCGGCATCAACTATCCGTTATCCCTCGCCTCCCAGAGGCTTGAGGCGCGCCTGAAACGCCATGCTTAAACTTGAGAACGTCCACAAGTGGTTCGGGAACCTGCACGTCCTCCGGGGCATCTCCATGACCGTCTCCCGCGGCGAGGTTGTGGTGGTCATCGGCCGGAGCGGCTCGGGAAAGTCCACGATCCTCCGGTGCATCAACGGGCTGGAGTCGATCCAGCAAGGTCGGATCATAGTCGATGGGGATGTGGTGGACGCCCACTCCCGCCACGTCCGGAGGATCCGGGAAGAAGTCGGCTTCGTGTTCCAGTCGTTCAACCTGTTCCCGTACTACACAGCCCTTGGGAACGTGAGCTTGGCGCTGAAGATCGTCAAGAAGATGCCGCCCGCGCAGGCGCGCGAGATCGCGGAGGCGATGCTCACGCGCGTCGGCCTGTCGGATAAGCTCGACGCCTATCCGGACAAGCTCTCGGGCGGGCAGCAGCAGCGGGTGGCGATTGCCCGGGCCCTGGCCATGAACCCGAAGCTCATGCTGTTTGACGAGGTGACCTCGGCCCTCGATCCCGAACTGGTGGGCGAGGTGTTGAAGGTGATGCAGGATCTTGCCGAGGCCGGGATGACCATGGTCGTGGTCACTCACGAGATGGGATTCGCGCGGAGGGTCGCGGACCGGATCCTGTTCATCCACGAGGGGCAAATCGCCGAAGAGGGTCCCACCGAGCAGATTTTCGCCGCGCCGCAGAACGAGAACCTGCAGGGTTTCATCCAGTCCATTCTCTGACTGGGGTCACTCCACGCCTCGCTCCAGGCGGCGCCCCCGGAAAGAGCAATTTCGGTCCGGCGTCCCATCCGGGTAATGCGCCCCTCCTCGATCAGGAGTGCGGCGTCTTCAAGCGGGGGCCGGCCACTCCCATCGATCAGCCGGTCGGCGGTCAGATCCTTTCTTCCTTCTGATACAGCACTTCCCCGTTGATCATGGTCATCTCGACGTCTACCGATGCTAGCTCGTCCGGGGCCACCTGGAACAGGTCCTGGCCGAACATCACGAGGTCCGCCTTCTTCCCGGGGGCCAGACTCCCCAGGTCATCCTCCTTACGCGACACCCAGGTGGGCACGGCCGTGAAGGCGTGAATCACCTCGTCGAGAGTGAGGCGCTCGCCCGGGAACCATCCGCCCTTCGGTTCGCCCGCCAGGCTCTGGCGCAGGAGCGCGGCGTGGAAACTCAAGAGCGGGTTGATCAACTCCACCGGGGCGTCGGACCCGAATTGGAGGCGCACGCCCGCACGAAGCAGGGATTTCCATGCATAGGCGTACCGGCATCGAGGGAGCCCCCATCGCTTCTCTGCCACGGGCCGGTCGGTGAGCAGATGCACTGGCTGCACTGACGCCACGACGCCGAGGTCGCGGAACAGGGGAAGATCCTCGGGATGGAAGAGTTGGACGTGCTCGATGCGGTCGCGCCGAGATCCGTTGAAGCGCCTCCGCGCTGCCTCGATCGCCTTCAGCACGTTGGTCACCGCCAGGTCTCCGATGGCGTGTACGCCGACGTCCCCGCCGTTCCGATAGGCGAACTCGACCCGCTCCTGAAGCTCCTTCGGTGTGAGCACGGCAAGCCCCCGCTGGGCGGGATTGTCCGTGTACGGCTCGTGAAGCAAGGCCGTGCCGGAGCCCAGTGTCCCGTCTGCGTAGAATTTCACATGGCCGAACCAGAGGCGCTCGCTCCCTTTCTGAAGCTCAATCCCCTGCAAGCGCGCCCTTTCAACCTCCTCTGGCGGCAGCAGATGATGGACGCGCAGCTTGAGTTTTCCCTCGCTCTCCAGTGCGGCCAGTGCCTCCCATTCCTGGAGGGTTTCGCAGGAATGGACTCCGGTCACGCCGAAGCGCAACGCCTCGCGCTGGGCGCGCAGGGCCGCCTCTTTCCGCGCCTCGAGAGTGGGCGGGGGGATCTCCTTTTCGATGATCTTTCGGTATTCGTGGAGCAGGCCGGTCGGCTCGCCGCTCTTTGGATCCCGCTCGATCCGCGCCCCGGGCGCATCCACGGTCTCCCTGGTAACCCGTGCCTTGGCCATGGCCAGGGAATTCAGCCAGACAGTGTGGCCGCAGTGCCTGATCAGCATGACGGGATGCTCGGGGGCAATGTCATCCAGGTCGCGGGCCGTGGGCGTGCGTCGTTCCTTCCAGATGTGCTCGCTCCAGCCCCGACCGATGATCCATTCCCCGGGCCTGGTGGCGGACACCGCCTCTGCAACGCGCTGTCGGCAATCCTCGATTGACGGAAGGTTCCTGAGATCCACGCGCCGGAGAGAGAGACCGAAGTTCACGAAGTGCAGATGGGCATCCACAATCCCCGGCATCACCAGGCAGCCCGGGAACTCGAAGACCCTGGCACCGCGACCACACGCGCTTTTCACCTCTGCGTTGCTTCCCATGGTGAGGACCTGGTCGTCCCGGGTGGCCAGCGCCTCGGCCCATGGTTTCACCGGGTTGCCGGTGAACACTCGTGTGGAAAGAATGGCTGTCTCCACGGGAACTTCTCTCAGAGAACCCTGATCCCCCCTACGGGACAATCCTTTCCTTGCCCGAACTCAAGCAGGCACGCAGACGTATCATCGCGGCGTTGCATTCTGGATTGGGGAGAGGAACGTCTTGATGGGGGAGGTTTCATTCGAGGCCTGTGGCCAATCGGAGTGCGTTACCGAAAGAGATAATTCGCTGCGCGGCAGCGACGCGGGACTGCGCGCCCCTTGGAGCCGCCTCAGCATCGCCCAGGGCCGGGGCTGTGTCAAGCCCGAATTCCTCTTGACACCGACAAGGAATGGCTATATCTTGCGACTCGAAAAGGTACCCACCCGATGAAAGAGCCCTCGGGCTCTGCCGCAAGGCTAGTCGGGTGGGTCATTCTTTTAGTAGTAGTGCGTCGTTCCCTCCCGGAAGATCTCGAACTCGCTTTTCAGCTTGCCACGAATCATTTGGTACGGCCGCAGTTCGCCCCGCTCCCATTTTACATAGACTGCCCAGTTACAGTAGTCAACAGCCTGAAGATAGGGATGCGACTTGGAGGCATGGTGAAGAAGCCGGAAGGCCTTGCCCCGACCTACCACGGACCGAAGACCCTCCTTGAGACCCTTCTCGATGGCCTCCCGCTTCCGCTTGACATTCAAAGCATCCGTGAAGATCACGAAGTGTTCAAGCCCCCTCCACTCGTGCCGCCTGAGAGCGTACTGGAGCAGATATCGGCACATCATCGGATAGAAGCGGGTTTCATCACGGAGCGATGGGTGCGTCTTGGCCTTCTCCACGATAATGGAGTCCAGTTCGTATGTCCCGGCTGCAAGAATCTCAAAGACCCGATCCCGGATGACCTGCTGGTCTTCCGTCGCATGGAAGTACTCAATATCCTGCCCTGCCAGGACCAACTCATGCTTGAGGGCGTAAAGTGCAGAGGCCATCTCGTCGGGGTTCGTTGTCGAAAGCGCCGTGAGGACGAAGTGCCGAGTTCCCCTCGGGGAGAAATCGAAATTCCCCGATTCATCCAGGAAGATGAAGAGACTCGGCAGAGATACGCCGGCGGTATGCATGCCCGATGATTGTGGCCAGTCTGCACTTCAAATGGGAGAAGCCATTCCCTATCTGCCGAAACTCAGATAGCGAACCGCATCCTCAGCCAATTGCTCTTTTCGTTCCCGCCAGTCCGGGAGGGCCCGCTCGACACAGGCCCAGAAATCTTTGTCGTGACGGAGATGCACAAGGTGGGTCAACTCATGGATGATGATATAGTCTACGAGGCGCACGGGGAGCTGCAAGAGTTTCCAATGAAAGTACACGGTGCCGTTTCCGTTGCAGGACGCCCAACGGAAGCCCA
>Ga0315314_1002175_pt1 | contig 16419 bp, 23 predicted proteins | sample TDP9_MG_FD_203631 | JGI IMG/M metagenome (GOLD analysis project Ga0315314, IMG submission 203631) | Freshwater sediment microbial communities from Lake Towuti, South Sulawesi, Indonesia - TDP9 | ecosystem: Environmental > Aquatic > Freshwater > Lake > Sediment | place: Indonesia: South Sulawesi...
AGGATATGGTTGAGTTTAAAGTAAAGGATACCGCCTTGGCAAATCAGGGCATCTTATTGATTGAATATGCGGAGAGATGGATGCCTGCCCTGATGGAGATAAGAAAGGATTTTGAAAAGAACGAGCCATTGAAAGGGGTTCGAGTAGGTGCATGCTTACACGTAACAAAAGAAACGGCTGTGCTCTTAGAGACGCTTAGGGCTGGCGGTGCCGAAGTCGCCCTCTGCGGTTCGAATCCCTTGTCAACGCAAGATGAAGTGGCTGCAGCGATTGCGAAATGGGGTGTTAATGTCTTTGCCTGGCGTGGCGAAACAGCAGAGGAATACTACTGGTGCGTCAATAAAGTCATTGATCAAGGACCGTTGATCACTCTAGATGACGGAGCCGATTTAGTCAGCACAATTCATACTAGTAGGAAAGAAGCCTTAGACAGCGTGAAAGGTGGCACCGAAGAGACGACGACCGGTGTCATACGTCTCAGAACCATGGAAAAAACCGGGGCTTTAAAGTATCCAATTATAGCTGTTAATGATGCTTACACGAAATATCTGTTCGATAACAGATATGGTACGGGGCAAAGCACGATAGACGGCATCCTAAGGGCTACAAATATTCTTCTCGCTGGAAAAAGATTCGTTATCTGCGGATACGGCTGGTGTGGCCGCGGCCTAGCTCTGAGGGCAAGAGGGATGGGGGCGAACATAATTATCACTGAGGTCAACCCCACAAGAGCTCTCGAGGCGGTTATGGACGGTTTCCAGGTTATGCCTCTTGCTGAAGCCGCGTCGGTAGGAGAGATATTCGTAACCGTGACGGGAAATGTCAACGTCATCCGCAAGGAACACACGCTCAAGATGAAGGACGGCGCCATAATTGCCAACAGTGGCCACTTCAACGTTGAGATAAGCATCCCAGACCTCGAGGCCATATCATCATCAAAGAGAAGAATGCGACCTAATCTGGAAGAGTACAGCCTAGAGAGTGGGAAGAAGATCTACCTGCTAGCAGAGGGCAGACTTGTGAACCTCGCATCGGCGGAGGGCCACCCATCGGAAGTAATGGACATGTCCTTTTCAAATCAAGCGTTATGCGTCGAGTACCTAGTTAAAAAGCCCAAGATGAAACCAAGAGTCTATGTTGTCCCGAAAGATATCGACGAGACGGTTGCGAGACTAAAGCTCAAGGGAATGGGCATAGAGATCGATGAGATGACGGACGAACAGGAGAGATACATCTCCAGCTGGGAAGCCGGAACCACATAGGGACCGAAGAAGGTGCCGAGGGGGTCGGCCGATTCCTTTGCCTTCCTTATCTTATGCTTTTCAAGTGCCCCATCGTCAACTCTGCGGCACTGTATTGGCTAGGTAGTGGCAAAATCTCCGCGCTGATAAAGAAGTCGTAATTTATTTCTTTCAAAGCCCGCATAACTTCCTTGAAGTTTATGTGTCCCTGACCTGGAGCAAGCCTGTTGTTGTCTGCGAAGTGGACGTGCTCCAAGTAACCGTCGGCCTTGGTCAGGCTCTGGTATATCGATTTCTCCTCGATGTTCATATGGTATGTGTCAGCCATGACTCCGACCAATTCGGAACCTATTTCTTCCCTTAATCTTATAGCCTGGTCTAAAGTATTTACCAGATTGGATTCATACCGGTTCAGCGGTTCTATCACAATGTGTGTTCCAGTTTCCTCCCCAAGTTCGGCGCACCTTATCAACGAATCCTTAAGATTCTCCATCCCAGATTGAGGATCCTCAGCTCTTCCCTGGATCGAGCCTACTATTATGCGCGAATTCAGTTCTTCGCCAATTTTCAAGTATTCCTGAACTTTTTTGATGGCTTTTCGTCTGATTGCTCTGTTCGGGGACGAGAAACTCAAACCGTAGACCACATAGGTTAATCCTGTGCCTATCGCCGGAACCGAGAGGTTGAACTTCTGAGTCAACTCTCTGATGTTCTTCGGGTCAACTTTATCTGGGTCCTTTATATGTAATTCCACGCCGTCATATCCCATTCGGGATACTTCTTTAAGATTGGTTCGGAAATCTCCGCTAAGTCCTAAAGGTTTTACATCCGGTTCAACCGCAACAACCATAGATGTTCGCATTTATTTCCCTCTCGATGCACACAGGAATCAGGGATGATTCTGATGCAAATTCGGAGCTCCAATAAATTGATTCAGTCGGGAGCTGAAAGTGAGAACTAAAGAAAGTGCTCGGTTTTCATCTCGATTTCTCCATCTTCCTCAGTCAATGTATGGATTCTCCCAACTTCAGCAAACATCCATTTTCTTTCCTTCCCCACTTTTTGGTATGAAAAGTACATTATTCGCTTCAAGGCGATGGCTCGTTCTTTTAGGTTTAGTTTTTCTAATTCTTTGCTGATTGAAATTGCTTCTATACTCCCTAGCACGAGGCAAGTTGATCCAATGATTTTTGTCCAAAGAACTCTGCATTCGATATGGGCTTTGCACTCTTTTATTCTGGGTGGCTTCGCCTTCTCTGATGGAAAAGATGTCAATCCCGCTTCTTCTAATTCGTTTGTTCCGTACGGAAAATGTTTCTGAGCTATCCATATTTCTCTAATCAGGTCAGCACTGGGGATGTTCATTACGAATTCCCCAGTCTCTAAGACATTTCTATAGGTATCGTGTTTTATGTTAACTGAGAAAAGAAGTTGGGGCGGATTGTAATCAACTATTGTGACCCAGCTCATCGGAGCAGCATTGATCGATCCGTCTCTTCCAACCGTGGTAATTATGGTAACTGGAGTAAAATTCAACAAAGTAACAGCGTCATAATCCACAGATAAACCTACTCTCTCGATCAAAGTGCTCACCATCCTTGCATAGTATTTGAATGTTGATCGATCAATATCAGTTTCACCATGAAGTAGAACTTCAATTGTTCCAGCTCCCTAGTCAATCAATCTTCTGGAGCTCCTGAATTCGCATCAGAACCTCAGGGATTATGGGTGTAAAACAATTTTCAAGGCTTCTCCAGACCTGTGAACATTTACTGCTTCTTGAAATCGCTCTATGGGAAATTCATGGGTGATCATGACGTCAGAGTCTATGATTCTCTTACGCATTGCAACGATGGCAGAGGAGATTGTGTAGTTGGCTATGAATGATCCAACTATCTCTTTCTCATACCTCATAATATCGTAGGGCTCTATAGGAACCTTTAGACCCCTTTTTGTCGTGCCGAATATTACGGTTCTCCCTCCGTGGCCCGTGGCGGCTATTGCTTGTTCAACGGTGGCGGCATTGCCGACGACTTCCACGCAGACATCTGCCATTCTACCGCTCGTGAGACCTTTTATCACGTCAACGAAATTCTCTTTGGAAGGGTTTACAACGATGTCAGCTCCCAAGATCTTCGCTGTTTCCAATCTCTTCTCGACTGGGTCGCTGACAATTATCAATCCGCCTCCCCTGTGCCTTACAAGTTGCGTCCATATGAGCCCCATGGGTCCTGCACCTAAAATTGCAACGACATCACCGACCTTTATTTTTGCTCTGCTGAGCCCGTTGATTGCACATGAAACTGGCTCAACGAGGACGGCATCTCTCCACCTCATGTCATTTGGGATTTTGTGAACAGCACTCTCGGGTGAAACATTGAATTTTGCGAAGCCACCATCCATGTATATTCCTAGAGTCGTCATATTCTCACAGAGGTTCTCTTTTCCTCTCCTGCACCAATGGCATTTGCCACACTTTATGTTTGGGTCTATGACCACACGATCATTGACGCTTACGTTCTTTACTCCCTTTCCGAGATCTAAGACCTCACCTGTGTATTCATGTCCCAAGATGACTGGCGGAGCTGCTGGATGCCGCCCTTCGAGGATAGCGGGATCGGTTCCGCAGAGGCCCGCTAACTTGATCTCTATCAAGACTTCGCGTTCATCTCCTATGGAAGGAGCCTTTACCTTTTCTATTTTGAAGCCTTCTTCCACGCCATGGAAGACTACGGCCAGCATCTCGTCCATCTTAGTCACTCGGCTTGACAGTTATCTTGGCGTCAACCCTCTTCGAGGCTTCTCTTACAGCCTCTATGCCTTCATCCAGCTTGAACCTCTTCGTGATTATCTTGGTCATATCGATTCTTCCAGAAGCCATGAGCCTGATCACGTTTGGGAATATCTCATCTCCGGAATGGCCTTGAGACCCAAATATCTGACCTCTTCTCGTTTGGAACCTCTCCAGGTTTATCGAAGCAGCCTTCGCAGCTCTGCCTATCCAAGCTATTTTGCCGTTTATCGCCAGAGCTTTCTCCATCTCTGGAAGGGTTTGAGCGGGGGCACCTGCCGCTTCAACCTGCATATCCGCTCCCAAACCATATGTCACCTCCATTATCTTTTCAGATTGGAATTCTCCCGCCCTCTCCAATTCCTTTGGATTGAAGACGTAGTCGGCTCCAAGCTCCTTTGCGAGGCTCATCCTTTCACTTGAAACTTCGAATACGATAATCTTTGAGGCGCCAGCCGCTTTGGCCAGCTGAATCGATGCGAGACCTATGGGTCCCGCCCCGTAAACGGCGACATAAGCGCCGGGCTTGAACCCGCCAGCTCTAATGAATAAGGCGTTGTAAGCCACGGATGTGGGTTCAACCAATGAACCGGCCTCGTAGGCCTTGTCTTCGGATTTGTACGCGTCAAGAAGAGAATCTATCTTCCAGCAATATTTGGCTTCTACCTTCACGTAATCGGCCATGGCTCCGTCGACAGTGAACCCCAGTTCCTCGAGGTTGGTGCAGTGATTGGGGAACCCGCCTCTACATGGGCTGCATTCTCCGCACCAGAGCATTTCTTCAGCCGTAACTGAGTCTCCAGGTTTGATGTCTTTGACCGCTCTGCCTACATCCTCGACTAAGCCTGAGAATTCGTGTCCTATCGTGCAGGGGAACTTCGTCAAACCCGGATATAGCATATATTTGTCTTCGTCAGTCTCATAAAAGTGAATATCGGATCCGCATATGCCGCAGGCTTTCACGCGTATCAACAAGTCCTTTGGCCCTAACTTTGGCTTTTGTGCTTCCTCGATTCTTAGCTCAGGGAACCTCCAAACATTGCTTCCCTCGAGAACTTTACCAGTCTTTATCTCGAAGTTAGAGAGCCTGTAACCTTTTTTAGGCTCTTTTGACGCATGCAAACACAAGGCTTTCATTTTCTCTCATCACTTCTGCCTATGGTGGATATGCGAGGGTGTAAATATTGCGGCCTCCTTTCGATAGAGGTCCCTTGATTACGGCTTCTATCTCTTCTCGGGGTTTTTGTGTTATCTCATTCACCGGCGGGAGTTCTCCGACTGGGAACTTTTTCATGACGTCGTCTACTAGCTCTACCATGTAGTTAAGCAGGTTGATCAGTCCTTCCCTTGCTTTTTCTGCTTTCGCTAGGGTGGCTTTTCCAACAACGCCTTCGGGATATGCGAAAACCTCTATAGGTCCGCCCCCAACATGGTCGTACCATCTGAGTGGCCTTTGATACAGGCAGCCGGCTTTGTCTATGTGCTTCTCGGGCAGATAGCCTCTCGGCTTTGTATCGACTGCCGTCTCCATCTTTATCATCTCGGGGAACAAAGCTAAGCTAAAAGAGGTTTCAACTTCATCGGCGTGTATGAACGGCGTTTCAAACGGACCCCCATGAGCCAAGTCTTTGCAGTATTGGGGGATCGCATGGTACCAGTTCAAGTTGATGAAGACCCCTGGCACTTGATACTTCTTTGCGAATTGATGGATTGCCGATGGGATCACATATTCCTGTCCATGACCGTTCAAGTAGATCTGTTTTCTGAATCCGGCATTCCAGAGTCCAGCCATGACCGATCTGATTAGAGCCTTGAAGGTATCGTCATCGACAACGATCGTGCCGGGCATGCCCAGGTGGTGATAAGGATGCGAACCATACCAGATAGGCTGCGCGACTGTACAACCAGTTTTCTGGGCTACCTGTTCAGCCATCCTCGTCACGAGGAAGGTGTCTTCTCCGAGGCAGGCATGTGGTCCATGATTCTCCGTGCTGCCAACGGGAATTATTATCAGATCATTCTTTTTGAGTCTCTCTTGGACTTCACTGCCGGTCATGTTCTGGAGGTAGATTCCGCTCGGTTTATCCATGTGGCCTTCTTGAGGAAAAACCCAATCCAAGTTTGCCACCAACATAGATTAGGTTAGTAGGTTTATCAATAAATAAAATACGGTTCGCATAAAATGGGGTAGGAGAAAGTTTAGAATGCGAACAGACCATCCGGAAAAATCGCTCGCAGAAAAACTGGGGATTAGGGAAGGAACCAGAATATTCATACTTGATCCGCCACAGAGTTGCCGAGAAACAATAGATCGACTGTCGAACAGCCGGTTGGCAGATTTCCTCGGAGATTCGCTGGACTTTATTCTCTATTTTGCTGAAAACAGAGAAGCTTTAGAAAACAAGTTTCCCACCTTGAAAAAAGCTCTTTCCGAGGAAGGAACACTTTGGATTTCTTGGCGGAAAAAGACATCAAAAGTGAAGACTGACTTAAACGAGAACATAGTAAGGGAAATTGGGTTAAGAAATGGTTTGGTTGATGTTAAAGTCTGTTCCATAGACGAAACGTGGTCTGGTCTGAAGTTTGTATACAGGCTGAAGGAGAGGAAGCTCCCTCACTAGTCAGAAAACGACTACATTGTTCTAGAATCGTCATCGCTACTGCCAATATGCTTGTGGACTCTCAAGAGAACACTTTTTCCTCCCTTCTCAGCAAGATGTTCTCGACAACCATGCATAGAGTCTGAAACGCCTCGTCTTCATTCAGCGAGTTTACATCCAAGACTAGATGGAAAGGTGTGAAATCCTCGCCTAGATCGAATCCGTAGAGTCTCTTGTAGATGTCTCTTGTTTTGCTTTCCTTCTCCCTCAGATAGTTCAGGGCTTCCTTCGAGCCTATACCATCTCTTCTAGCAACTCGTTGTGCTCTAACTTCTTCAGAAGCATCCAGCCAGATTTTAAAACCTTCTTTTAGTAACCATGGCATAGTCCAGCTGTCAAAGATCACATTTCCCCGCTTAGCCCATTCCAGAAGTTTCACATCGATCTTCTTGTCGATCTCTAAGTCTTCCATCCTCTGCTTAAGAAATTCCATCCCCTCCTGACTTTCCCACCAACCTTCCCGATCTATTTTGTATCCCTTTTCCGACGCTAAGGCTTTCAAAGCGTCGCCACCAGAGTAATATGCCAGGCCGTATTTTTCGGCGAGTTTCTTCGCGAGGGTGCTCTTTCCCGAACCAGCCATCCCGCATATGCATATCACAACCCTTCTGTTTCTAGTCCTGGTGTTGGATTCGGCGGATCGAGGTTCCAAGGAGTTCCCTCGTGGGCTATTTGGTTCCTGGTGCGGTTGTTCCCAGTCCCATTTCCATCTGAACGCCCGTTATGCGGGACAGTATCGTTCCGACAAGGAAGGAACAAATGAGATACCAATAGAAGAATGGAAGATCGAGAATCTGTCCGGAATAGATTCCAGGCAGACGAGCGACAGGGGTGTTTTGGAAGAACCCTATGAGAACTTGCCAAAGCGCGATAAGCGGAATAAATGTGATCAGAAACGTCTTCATCCGCTGCGAAAACATCTTCGATTGAAGCTGCAAGATTCTTGGCTCTTGCTTCTTAACCTTTGCGAGAAGCTTCTTATCTCCAGTTCTTTTGGCGAGGTTCTTGTCAGTGTTCCACTTGTTGATCTCTTGCTGCCATGCGTCTGTTTGCTCCTTATTCATGAATCTGCGATTCAGCAAGGTTGTTGCTAGGGAGATTGAGAATGCTATTGCGATTACAAATAGGGTTGAATAGGGTGGGTTTCGGAGAGACTCTGGGAGCATACTGCCTTAGCCTCCTAGGAGACGCTGAACACTCGGATACATCTCTGTAACGCGTTCCCTGACCAGTTCTTGATAGTATTGATAAATTATGCCTACGGTTAGTAGTATGCCCGTTCCCGTTCCGAAGGCCCCTAGGAAGTCTGATATCGCAGCTAGCAGACCCACTACTAACCCTCCGAGCACAGTGACGATGGGTATGTAGCGCCTTAGGATTAGTTCAACGGGCTTCTCTGACCTTCTGAAGCCGGGAATCTGCATACCTGAATCGACAAGTTGCTTGGCTACCGTTCTCGGGTCCAATCCGCCCACCTCTAGCCATATGAAGGAAAATAGGACGCAAAACACGATCAGAATAGATGCGTAGATAAGAGATCTGATGAGCGTTTCAGAACTACCGATCACGTCTGAGAAACCCCTCGGCGCAATGACGTAGTACGCTAGCCCGCCGATGGGTTCAGCTCTTCCTTGTTCGGTCATGTTGAACTGCCCAAAGAGATTGAGCCAAGTATTTGCGTTATCTCTGTTAAATCTGCTCCAGATGAGTTGGGATATGAAGAAGACGTTCCCAAAGAGTGCTGAGGCGAATATCACTGGTAGATTAGAGACGTAAAGTAGCTTGATCGGATATCTGCCTCTGAACCCTCGGTATTGGGCGTGGGCAAGCGGAAGCTCCACCCTGATTCCTTCAGCATAGATCACGAAAAGGAAGACGCCTATCGTCGTGGCAAGACCCAAAAGCGATGGGTAGTTTTCCGGGCTGATCATGATGTTATCCAGTGGATTCCGACTTACAAGAGCTCCGATGAGGGCTGACATCACGCCGTATAGCCTCGGCGGCTCAGTTCCGGGTGCTGGTACCATCGCGAGAGAGTCCCATAGGATGCTCTGGGCAACACCTGCCATTATGAACAGGCTTATTCCGCTTCCGATTCCCCAGCCTTTCTGTATCATCTCATCTAGAAGCATTATTACTATTCCTGCGACTAGGAGTTGTAGGAAGATTATTATGGACTGTCTCACGTCTAGGTTGCCGAAGAGCCCGCCAATTAGGTAAGCGGAAGCTTGAGCTCCCGTCATGACTATGGATAAGACCTTGCTCGCGCCAGTGAATAGAGATCTATCGTCGGGATCTGAGGAGTCGAATGAGATGAAGCCTGATCCGGCAAGGAGTTGAAGGATCAGACCAGCCGTGACGATGGGTCCGATCCCAAGCTCCATTAAGGTACCCCTACTCGAAGCGAATATGACTCGGTAGTAATAGAGGCTATCTTGGGCACCAGCTCCACCAATACCGTAGAGAGGGACTTCTGACATAACGAAATACAGTACAAGTGCGGCAGCAGTCCAGAAGAGCTTCTCGGTGAATCTGACTCTTCTTTCAGGTGATTTGACCTCGAGCATCAACCTTGAGACCGGTTCGAAAGCCTTCAGAAACCTGCCTGGCACCGATTCTCCCAGCCACTTTTATTTGGAACAGAGGCTGACTAGTTCTAGCCTGATTTCTCTATTAAGACTTGCCCGCCTGCGTCTTCTATCTTTTTGACCGCTGCCTCTGAGCAGGCTGGAACCTTAACTTGTACGGATCTAGTTATCCTTCCCTTGCCCAGAAGTTTGTTATAGCCCAGTTCCTCCAAGTCTATGACGATCTCGGTCTTGCCTCGGGCCTTCTTTTCATGGATGATTTTCTCAGTTAGTTCATCAAGCTCGCCCACGTTTATGGTGTTAACTTCCCTGCCTAAGCTCTTGGGAGATACGAACCCGCCTTTCTTGAAGTAGTCTGGTTCCTTCGTAATCACATAGGACCATAGGTGTTTATGGCGTCCGGCCTTTCTTACACCTTTAGACCCTTTCTTCCTATGCTGACCAACCCTTCCGTACCCATGGGTCCTTGATCCCCGTTGCCTCCTGATCTTCCTGAATTTGTGAGTCATTTTTATCTCTCAATTTCACAGGTTTAGATCATTTTTTTTAGGAGTTCGTTTATGGCTTCGCCTCTGTATCCCAAGGAGCCTCCAGACCCGTAACTTTTTTTGACACCGCCCCTAAATCCCTTCGTTGGTGGACTAAGTCTGAAGACAGGATCTATATCCGGTAGATCTCTATAGTCGACTTCCATTTTCCAAATGCCTTCAGCTAGGTCATCTAGCGAACTTTGGCTGATTTTTTTCGCATACTCATCGGTCAACCTCTCGTTTCCACTTGTTCTTCCCCTCTTTCTCAAAAGCATTGAGATTGTCTCCTTCGAAACCTCACCCCAAGTTACCAAATTCTCTGCTTTTTTTAGCATGCCCAAATATGGTGGACGATCATCAATCAGAACTGCGTGACAGTTATGATTCAAACGGAGCATCTTCAAAGTCTCTTCGATCTCACCCCTCACATTAACAAGGCCGCGAATCCTCACCGCTACCAAGCACTTCCTGTTTCCCTCCACACTATTTCACCCAGTCTTTAGGTGTAACAACATTATACGTCTTTTTCAGTGCGTCGAAAACGGCGAAAGCAAATGAGGGCACCGTCTTGGTCGAGCCGTAACTCCTCGTCCAACAGTCTCTGATGCCTGCCAACCGCAAGATAACCTTCGCGGTTTCGCTGGCGACTAAGCCTAATCCTCTCGGTCCGGGGACAAGTTTGACTGAGACCCCACCGCATTTCCCAGTAGTCTCAAACATGAGCGAGTGAGGTTGACCACATCCGCATTCCCAACTTCCGCACCCTCTTCGGACTAGTGTTATGTTCAAACGAGCATTTGTCGAAGCCTTATCGATGGCGGTGCGGACTTGAGCCGCCTTTCCTGAGCCGAATCCTATGTAGCCATCGCGATTCCCAACCACAACCAGCGCCTTAAAACGAGCTTTTTCACCAGCATCAGTCTGTTTCTGTACTAGACTTACGTTTATAACTTCTTGTTCGAGGTTTGGAAGGAGAATGTTTACTATCTGAGGTTCACGTATCTTCAAACCTTCAGTGAAAATTTCTTCAATAGAGGATATCTTGCCCTCGAGAACCATATTACCCAAGCGTGTACGGGGTTTCCACTCTTCAACTTCCACTCTTCTTTCTTCTCTTTGTTCTTTCGCTACGCTCAATGCCTCAACACCCAATGATCATGAATCCTAGGTAAAGGCACCAGATCTGTGCATTTGGGTATTCCGACTCTTTCGAGGATTAAGTTGCATATTTGATTTGAGCTTATAAAGGTTTGCCAGATGGTATCAGGGATTGCGGCAGTATGCAAAATGCTTCGTACACAGCACCTAGCGGAAACAAGGCGGTGTTACTCTCCTTTTTCCGTTATCCTTCGTGTTTCATGGTCGAGATTATCTTCTCCTTGACTTCGGCGAAGTGCTTTGGAACCTCCTCGGGAATGAGGCCGGCTGATAAATATTTCGAAAACATGCGGGCGTAGAGTTCCTTGTCCGATGATGCCAATCGACCTGCGTAATCAGCTATGTGGCGCCCATCTATTCTTGCGTCGTCTGGCAAGATGCCTTCGTCGTGGGGTATGTCTATCCCAGCGTCCATAAAGCCTCTTAGAGCGGCGAAGACCCGAGATTCCTTCGAAGGAGACTGTAAACCGATGTCCAAGATGGCTTCCTTTATGCCTCTGGAAGCGGCTCTCCATCCGCCTAAAAGCCCTGTCAGGTAAGCCGCTGGAAGATTTCCGCAGTTGCCCTTCCAGCCGTAATCTTTGAGTAAATCTCTAGAGTGAGCAGATGCGAGAACCTTGTCCCCCATAACCTCCGACTTAACCAGCTGAACCGTCGTATGTTTCAGCGAACCCCTCACAACAAGCCTAGGCAGCCTGGACAGAATGAGTTTTCTCCTCAGCCTGTAATCGGTCTTCCCCTGCCTCCGTCTACGATAGGGAACTCTGTACCTAGGGCCCTTCGCCATCAGCGCCTCCTCCTTAAGTTCTGGGCATCGATGTAACGTTCTACCTCAGCCGCTGACTTGAATGAGCCGCTACTAGCCATGACGTAGAGTTGCCGATACGTATTCTCTGTTATCAAATGGCTGTCCTTCAGTTCTCGCAGTCTCTTCCTTAGGGCTCGAATCTTCATAATCCACATCTCCTTCCGGGGGACCCTTGCCTCAGGAGACCCTGTTCTGCTACCGGGTCCCTTTCTCAATCCCCTCCTCTTCTTTTCATGCAGAAGGCGGGCGCGAGCTCGACTTACGCCCTTCTTCATAATGGGACGAACAGCTTTTTCTTGAACAAGCCTTCTAATATCCTCTCTTGTGATGGCCGCTTCTATGTCTTCTGTCCTATTTGGATCCATCCAGACTCTTGTCTCACCTATTTTGAGGATCTCGGCGGCCATTCTGCGTTGGTTCTTCAGGCTCAAACCATTTTAACTCCATTTGTCGCTATTTCTAAATCTCTTCTTCAGTCTCTTCGGTTTTCCCTGGGTTGAGGATGTGAAATCCCATCTCCTTTGCCTTGTTAACGATCTCGGTTCTCTTCCTATCTCCAACTATGTGGGCAATTCTTATGGCTTTATGTTCCGGACTGACTTTTTCCAGATCGTTCACGTTCGCGACTATGACCTCTTGGAGACCGGAAGGATGGATTCCTCTCAGGCTTTTCTGCTCCCGGTAACCTTTGTTCGGCGAAGAAGGCCAACCTTTGACTTTCTTTCTCATCTTATTGTCCAACCCTCGGGGTTTCCTCCAGCTTTCTTTCACCCTTTTTAGTCGCCAACTCTCCTGTCGCCTGAACTCCGGTTTCTTCCTTTTCTTCAAGGTGGGTGAAGTCTTCTTTTTCGAAGATTCGCTTTCTTTGCTCAAGCAGTCATGCCTCTTTTTCGTTCGTAGATATATATACCGTCGAGGAAGACTCTTGGATCCCGCCTCCTAAGGGCGGTGGCTTGCTCTATGTTTGCAGCTGTTTGGCTCACATCCTCAAGGTCTGTTCCTTGAACGACTATATCCTCACCTTGTATAGTGACTTTTGTATCACCCAAGATACTTGCAACCCGACTGCTTCTTTCGCCGGTAAAGTTGTCTATGTTTACCTTGTTCCCTTCAACCTTAACCGAGATTGGGAAATGAGAGAAGACGATCTTCAACCTATACGTGATGCCTTCAGTTGCGCCGGCGATCATATTCCTTATGTGCGCCGAGATCGTTCCTACAAGTGCGGTCTCTTTCTTGCTGGGCCAATCAGCTTGAACTTTGATCAACCCATCCTCTAGCCAGATTGAAGCAGGGGTATATGAGAAGTCGCGAACCACCTTACCCTTTTCCCCGATGACCTCAACCTTCTTTCCTTCAACGTTGACCGTCACGTTCCTAGGTATCTCAACCGTCCTCAACTCAATCGTTCGCCGCACTTTCAGCCCCCTCAATAGATAAAAGCTAGCAGTCGACCGCCAATGAGCTTCTGTTCAGCTTCCTTATGGGGGATAACACCTTGAGAAGTCGAAACTATAAGCGTTCCGATCTCTCTGGAGGGCAAGTATGCTACCTTCCACTTTTCAATCTCATCGACTTTGACTGGATACCGAGGCCTTATGGCTCCACACTTGTTTATCCTTCCAAGGAGCTGCACCCTAAACTTTCCCGCCCGACCATCATCGATAAATTCGAACTCACCGATGTATCCATTGAGCTGCATCACTCTGAGAACCTTACCTAGTAATTTGGAAGCCGGAGCAATAAGGCATTCCCGCCTATTCCGCAATTCGCTGTTCATAATCGAAACTAACCCATTTGAGAGGGTGTCCATCGTTCACTCCTCTTTACTCATACTTCTCGAACCCAAGTTTCTCAGCGACTTCCCTGAAGCATTGTCGGCAAAGGTTAAGTCCGTATCTCCGTATAATCGGTCCATACGAACCGCACCGCCTGCAAGGTCTGCTGCCTTTACCATATTTCCGCTTCTTTCCAGCACTTTGTCCTCCTTGAGTTTCCATGATGTCTTCCCCTATACTATCTCAACGCCAAAGTCTTTGTTCAAAAACAACATAGACTCTTTAGCCGTCAACAAGTGTTTGGTACTTATCCCAGATTTTGCACGGTGCCTCCGTTTCACTCGGTATCCAGGTCTCTCCATCGTGACCGTTATGTCCATCCCCGTTATGCCGAGTTCCGGGACATATTTCGTGCCAGGTATATCTATGTGTTCCTTTATGCCGAATGAGAAGTTGCCCACAAGATCAAAGGATCTACTTGAAATCTTGTTCTCAGTAGCATGAAAAACTCTCTTAAGGAACTCTTGTGCTTTCTCTTTCCTCAGCGTGATAAGGCAGGCGATGGGCTCGCCTCTTCTAATACCGAAGTCGCGTATAGTCTTCCTGGCTCTACGTGTACAAGGCTTTTGCCCAGTCAAGTCCTCTAATACTTTCATAGCTTTCTCCAACGGTTCACCAGATTTGCCAACGGATATGTTAACTGTGACCTTTTCAATCCTCGGTTTTAGCATCGGGTTCTCTTTCCACTTCTCATAGATCTCTTCTTGGGTCACCATTAACCCTCCAGTCTCGGCAGTGAGATCCGAGGTTTCGAGTCGCCTATCACGAACACATAATCCATTATTGTCTGATACTTGTCGCCGTTCTCATCCTCAACTGTAACCAGTGACTTTCGACGTTTGAGACCGCTTTCATTGATGGAGAGAATCCTTCCGTACTTGCCGATATTTTCTCCTTCAATGATCAGGGCGAGCATTCCTTCCGCCGTCTTCAGATGCTCAAGAATGAGCTGATCCTCAAGCCTGACCTTGAGGATATCAAGCGTATCATACGTGTCCTCCTCCGGGTTCTGAGGGTTATTCACCCGGATAAGTAGATTCCTGCCATCGTGGAGGTTAAGTTGGACATGCCCATTCTTGACCGTATTCTTGTTCTCGATTCTGCAGATCTTGAACTCTGCTTCACTTGCATCGATCGGATGTAGGGCTAGTCCTTTCTCAGACGGTAATACACGAAAATGCTTTCGGGCGTCTGGGATCGAGATAACATCCATCAATCCTGCCGGGAAACGCTCACCCCTTCGAACTACCCCGTCAACCACTGTTTTACCTTGGGAGATTATCTGTTTGGCCTCCTTCCTCGTCTTCGCGTAACCCAGCATCTCTCGGATGACAACTATTAATGGGATACATTGGTTAATCGGATGCGGCCCAGCCATAGGCTTTGCGGTCCAGTGGAATTCCTTTCGGTGGATAGGCCAGAATTCAGGAGCCATTTCCCTCTTAAGGTGTCTGCTTCCACCCATTCTTCCCAATTTAGCTTCCTCCCGCCTCGTTTCTGTCTTTGATCGGTTCCTCTGTTTCTTCTGTCTTCTCCATCTGCTCCTCAACTTTCTCTTTGCGTGGTTCAGCCTCGAGTAGGGCTCCCTTTCTTTCCAGAGTCTTCCTTCTCCACTTGTCGTCTAGGTTCAGATTTGTGATCATCACTTTGGACGGGTGAATCGGGATCTGGATTGCTGTCCCGTCAGCTCTGTCTCTGGTTATGCCCTCAACGAAAATTCTGTAACTCTTCCGATCTATGCGGGCGATCTTTCCCTCAAATCCCTTCCTGTCCCCCCTCAATAATCTAACTGTGTCGCCGCGCCTTACGTTAGCTGAGTTAGTTTTGAACCGAGTTTTCAAATCATCTGAAAGCGGCGATGAAAAAAGTTTCGCTCGGTCATGAAGAGCGGCGTGATAGATCTCCTTCCTCTGCTTACTCGGCTTCTTCGTTTTCGTCGTCTATTTCCTCCTAGATGATTATGCTTGACGCGCTGGCAATCCTCGGCCATCTTTCGGCGGCTTCTCTGGCTACGGGGCCACGAATTTCAGAGCCCCTCATCTCACCTTCAGGGGTTATTATAACTGCAGCGTTGTCTTCAAATTGAACCCAGAAACCTTCAGGCCTTTTATAGGGTTTCTTCTGCCTGACAATGACAGCTCTGAAGATCTTCTTCCTCACGTCGGGGGCTCCCCTTCGAACGGAAGCGAAGACCATATCGCCGACCGACGCTGCTGGAATGCGCCTTAATCTGCCTTTGTAGGCGGCAACTTGGATAATTCTTAAGACTTTTGCTCCTGAGTTATCCGTGCACCTGATTAGGGAACCAACTGGCAACCCCCTTGTGATCTTTGGCTTATGCCCAATACTTACCAGAGCGCGTGCCTTAGCCTTGGCTGCCAACTTTCTCGCCCTCTATTTTCTCAACAAGTACGAACGAGACCGTTTTGCTCAGCGGTCTACATTCGGAGATCCTCACGTGGTCATTCTCCGAAACCTCTAGGCACGGAGAACGATGTACCGGTATGTGGCTGCGTCTCCTCTCATAGCGTTTAAACTTCGGCACATACTTTAAGAAGTCGCACCTTACGATAACGGTCTTGTCCATTTTCGTGCTTACAACAACTCCTTCTAACACACGTCCCCTAATAGGCAGAGTCCCGTGAAAAGGGCAATTGTCGTCATCACATGTCTTCTGGGGTCTCTTAAGGGCTGGCACAGCCACTACCAACGCCTCCTAGTCTTCCTCTTGACCCGATCTTCAGGCCGGCCAACTATGGCTCTACCATCGATCTCTACAATTGTGCCATCAGGGAATCTGAAGTG
>Ga0315314_1002176_pt1 | contig 16415 bp, 33 predicted proteins | sample TDP9_MG_FD_203631 | JGI IMG/M metagenome (GOLD analysis project Ga0315314, IMG submission 203631) | Freshwater sediment microbial communities from Lake Towuti, South Sulawesi, Indonesia - TDP9 | ecosystem: Environmental > Aquatic > Freshwater > Lake > Sediment | place: Indonesia: South Sulawesi...
ACCTCGTCATCGTAGAATACGAAGTCACAGGCTACCCAGGAAAACCAGAAGGCGACTTTCTACACATATTCGCCAATGGGCAAGCACAATTTGTTAAAGCCGGATCATCTCTAGCTGGACTAGGCGCCTACGAACAGAAAGTCTTACAAGAACTTAAGAACTTAAAAAGGCGCTAAAAAATGCAGAAGAAGGAAGAGCTTCAGCGGGCAATCCGCACGCCCATAATAACACACGAAAAACCAGTGGAAGAACCATTCAAACCTGAACCGCCAACCTTTTTCTCAACAAAAAACGCACAGCAACTAGAAGAACTGATGCCACCGCCACCAGAAATCCCCGCAAGAATTCGCATAACGCCGACGCTAGTGCAGGAAGTCAAAGACAGAGGATACAGAAACTTCACAATAGACCTGTCCACAGCCCGCACAAACGAAGCATTAGGCTTACGAAAACTGGGAATCGTAGCAGACACAATGACAATCGCCAAAGCAGACTCAGCGTTCACCTACCGCATAAACAGCGCAAGCAACGACGAAACACCAGCCGAAAAAGGCATGGTTGAAGACCAATTCGAAATAGAAGAACTCTACATAACAAACTCAGCACTAACGGGAACAGCCATCATACGAGTCAACTGGAACCCACGCTTAATCAGACCAAGCTAGGAGGCATTCAAAGATGCCTCTTAAAGTTCCAACACCTACAGTTCTTGAAGGCGACTACTCAGACTGGGCAGAGAGCTGGACCTCCGATTTTCCGCAAGGTCATACTATTTATGGGCAGGATTGGATGGCAATCTCTGATGTCTATCTTTACATTGGTTATAGGGATGATAGCGCTAATCGGCGCTTTATTGTTTTGAAGCTAGAAGATGGTTCAAGCATGTTTACATCAACTTCAGGTCAAAACTACTTACCTGCGATGTATGCCAATGATTATGCACATAATAATTTTAGCTCAATGGTCATTGGCGGTGTTTCCTTTTCAGTAAGAGATAGATACAACGTCTTTGTGCTTAGTGATAAACAACAGTTTGAAGTTTGGAAAAATGGTGCTAAAGTATGGACTTCTCCATTAGCAAGTGAAGTAGATGCTAGCTCATCAACTTATGAAATAATAGGTATATCTTGGAATGGACTATATATCATCGCACTTACAGATGTTAGTAAACTTATTTGTTTTAAGGGAAGCTAAAATGCCTCTTAAAGCAAAAGTTTTATTTGCTTCTAGACTTATTATAAGTTTGGGAAAACTATGTCCGAAGCTAAAGGTTGGAAAGAAGAAGTTAAAGACTTCGTGTTGATGCTCGGCGGAACAGGCGTAGTCGTCGGCGGAATATGGGGCTTCTACATGGCGCTGAGGCTCTTATTCACCGCACTCACCGCACTCTAAAAAAACCACAGCAAACCTTTAAAACGCTTCTGTCTAAATAGTTTTGTTAGGTGAAAGTCTTTGGAAGGTTTGTCAAATCAAGCTCAAGCAATCCTCTTAGCTCTCTCCGCATTCTTCCTAGCTCTCGGCACAGCAGGCGCAGCAATCCCTGACTTCGTTCCACAAGAATATCGAGTTCCCTTTGCCATCTTCTTCTGGATCTGCGGAATTATAGGGTTTGCATTGAAGGAAGCTATTGGCTCTAAAAAGGACTGATTTAATTGAAGGAAGTTGAAATAATCGTTAAGGCACTAAAAGCTGAAGCCACGCAGAAGCCTAATGAGATAATCTACGCTGGACGGGAAAGTTTCACATATAAAGAGTTTGTTGCCTTACTGAACAGTAAAAAGCTTCAGAAAAACCATAAAAAACTTGTTGAGTCATTCCTTCAATCAGCTCGTAAAATGTTCAACGAAAACGCAACATACAGACTGAAAATGATGCAATTAGCAGGCGTTGAAACATGAGTTTAGCCGTTCTAGTGGCGCCAAAGTTTGACTCTGCAACCGAATACTCTTACGATTGGAGCCGTGAGGCTAAAGCTCTACTTGAAGAAAAGGGCTACAAAGTTATCGATATAGGTGGGCAACGAGTGAGCAGAAGGGAAGTTGAAGAAGCCTTAAAACGAAACTCTAACGTGTTATACATCCACATGAATCACGGGTCGGAAGACGCACACTGGGGAAGCGAGGAAGAGGCTGTCATCAACCTAGAAAACGTAGCACTTCTTTCCGGCAGAGAAACCTACTGCATGAACTGTTTAAGCGCAAAAAAACTTGGAGTTGAAGCTTGGAAGAACAAAGCCGTAGCCTATTGGGGATACGTTGAAGTTTTCACTTTCACCACTGAAGCCCTAGAAGAGTTTCAAGAGTTCGCCAACAGCGGCCTAAAGTTTAGACTTGAAGGTAAAAGCTGGGAGGAATGCCTCCAACTGGCTAAGGATCTTGCCAAAGAACTTGCCCAAAAACTTGTTGCAGCTGGAAAATACATTGCCTCAGTGATTCTGCAGGGAGATGCTGACGCATTGCGTTGCTACACTGAGGATATGACGCCCACGTCAGACTGTGCCTTCAGACGACTTGCCATAAGCGTCTTCGGACCAAAATTAGGATGGAAGTTCCCATCTCCGAGGCTTGAAACGCTGAAACTTCTGTATAAGGCTAAACCCAAAACTCTAGCATTCCTTGTTTTCCTAATCATTAGCCTCACAGTAGTCCACTTTTTTAGTCAATGGCAGTTGGACATTATCGTGTGTCCTCCTGTGTGGAGTAGCGGGTGGAGCCATCCAATAGGCAGGTATGCTGACGACTATTTTCAATGCTGGATTTGGAAAACAACTGTCGGAGAAGCTTATGATGTTTTGTTTTTCCTCAATTTCGCAAGTTTCTATGGAACCATAATCATATTTGCAATTATGCTCGGCTGGATAATTTCTCAAATCAGAAAAATGGGGAAAATAAATGTTAACTGAAGAGAAAGCGTTAGAAATTGCTCGTATGCTCAAAGAACGCAAAGGCGAGCGGGGCTTAGCACCAATAATTTCTCAACAATTAAAAGTAAGCGGTAAAGAAATCCACAAAGTCTCCAAAATGATAGAGAAAGGCTTACTTGCCTTTTCAGAGGAAGGCGAACCCTACTTCGTAACGCCATTCAAACAAATTGAAAAATATTATCTGCAACGGGAAAAAGAACTGGAACCCGAAGAAATAGCTCAAAAAACTGTCAAAGACGCAGTGGAAGGCGCAGTAGCAGAAGAAGCAGCAACCCAAACCCAACAATACTTCATCCTCGGAAAAGCCGTGTGGCAAGCATACGCAAACTACGCAGTCAAAAAAGGCTTAACCATAGACGACATACGCCAAACACCCATACACCAAGAAATAATCAAGGCCCTCGACAAAGCAGACAAATATGAAATAACAGCCGAAGAAAACAAGCTACTCAGACAGCATGTCACATATTTACAGGGAGAAACTGACCCAATGATACGCATGAAAAAAACCATGAAACGAACAACAGACATAATCACTATGCTGGTACTACTTGACGACGCAGGCTTCAACATAGAACCCCTGATCCCCTACTATCAAAATCTGCTAAAAGGCTACTTAATAGGAGCATAACCTATGCCTAAATACCAAAAAGGCCGAATCCCAAACCCACCAACAAACTATTGGACAGAATTCCTCAAAAACATGAACTTAATCGGGCCAATGATGGAACAAAACATAGAAGAAGCCTACAAACAAACTAGACCGTCTTTGCCGCCAGCCATAGAACCCGACATGCAAACCTTCATAAACCGAGTAGCCGAACGCCTAACACCCCTCACAGGACTGGACCAAACAGGAAAAATCAGAGCCCTAAACGTCAGAGAACAATTCAGCAAAGAACTAACCGACGTGTTCCTTGGAAAACAAGACTGGAACAAATGGTTCGACAAAACACGCACAAACCTAGGCTTACACACAGTAACCTTCATGAAAATACTTTATCAATGCTTAGAAGGATTAATAAGCAAAGAAGCACGAAGCCTAAGGGCAGACTACGAGGTAGCACTAGCCCGAATAAGAACATCCGCATAAGGCGAAAAAAATGAAGTGTCCTTGGTGTAATGAGTGGGAAGGAACATAACGCATACTTTTGGGATGAAAAGGAGGCTTTGAAATTTTGATGTTGGAAATGTGCCCTGCTAAAAGCAAACTTTGGCCAACAGACGCGTGAATGTGGAATGAGTTTGAAAGAAAGTCTCGATTTTTACATCAGCTATAACATCTGCAGAATTTACCAGAAATGTTGGATAATGCCTACTTTTGTTCTTGATTGTTTTCTTCCGTTTATTTGTGTTCATGGTTGGAAAGCATTAAATGATTCATGGAGACGAAGACTATGAGTTTGGAAAAAATCGTGGAGTTGCTCAAAAACCGACCAATTTGTTATGATGCACTTGGTAATAAGGCAACAGCAGATATGTTCTTTGAAGAGGTTGAGGTTGCTGTGGCTGAACACAAAAAACAAGTACAAGACAAAATGCAAGAACTTATAGAAGTCACTCATAAAGATCAAGATATACCAATCAAAATAGGCAAAAACAAAATTCAACTAAGTCAATCAGAACGTTGGGCGATAATTGTTTTTATCCGAAATCTTTTGGGGGATTATGAATGAGTTTGCCTAAGGAATTGACACAAAAAGCCAAAATTCTATGCTTTCAATGTGAAAAATGTGGTGTTATAGACGCAGATACAACAGAAGAATTTAAGGCAATGCCAAAAGAACATCAAGAGTTTTTACTTGAACAAATATTAGAGGAAACCAAAGATTTCTGGTATGTAACCATAGCTGTTTGGAAAAAAGACTAAGGTAAGATTCAAATGACAGAAAAAGAGCCTAAGCGGAAATACCTTTCAGGCACAGAAATCGCTAGTCTACTCGAACAACTAAGTGAACTACGCATAATACAGCGAAAACATTAACCTTCTACCACAGCAAATGAATATCCCTCTAACGCCTCGCCGTTCTGAATCCTCAAAAGAGCACGCTGAGCCACAACCTTCTTCCCAACCAACTGAGAAAGGCGCCTAGCTGCCTTCCACATAGTCTGGCGCTTCAAAGGCTCTTTCTTATCATCTTCAAAAAAAGCCTCACCATCCTTCCTAAGAATCTCAACCAACTCACTATAAGGAATAATCCGATAATGATGAATCAACCTTTTTTTATCCTTAACACGATGAAGTCTATCTTTAGACATGCTCTATACCCCACAACTTAGCGAAAAAATCATAACGGTATTTGGCTCTACCACAATTTAAGTTTAAGATTTTTTCCCTATACTGTAGCATCTTTAAGAAGCGTTCTCTTTCTTCTGTTGCATTCCAGTTTATCGATGAAAAATGCCCTCCACTTCGTACGACTCTGCCTTGTGTGCTTAGAATTTTGCTCCAGTCTCTTCCATACTTAACTAAACACTCCAGCATAAGTTTACAAACTAATTGTTTCGTTCCAACCAAGTAGGGCAGAATGAACCGTAGGAATTTCTTGACATCTTTAAATTTCTCAACTTTTATGTCAAACCGCAATTTGCGTGGAGGTTTTGGCTTTCGTGTGTAAAAATTATGCTTTAGCTTTTTAACTTTGAACCATTTTTTCAAAACGTTCATAACATCTAGGTCAGTGTTGGTAATTGTTATATGAGGCGTTATTCTGTAACCTACAATGCCTGATGCTCCTCTCTGCTCATGTCTTTTACTACATCCAAGAGTCGCAGAACCTTCACCGATAAAGAACCAAGCAACCGCTTCATCCGAAGGAATTGACATAGTTGACGTATAGGCGACAGAGTCATATTAAGTTTACGACAATCTTATCTTTAAAATAATCCAATGTACACTACAAGGAGGAATGAATGAAAAATGCCAGCGAAGTGGGCGAGGGTCAGAGGAATAATCCGACCAGTCCCGCCATACTTGCTGCTGTTACGCCATTACCTGGTGGACATGTAGTTAGTTAACCTAGCTACACCATAAAGCTAATTATGGCAACAGCAGCCAAAAAGCACTTGACAATCTTTGTTCGTAGCAGACGCGCACCCGGCGCAGGTCGAGCTGAGGTTAAGTCGGCTTTCACGAGTGCTGCACACAAGACTTTGGGCATCGCTAGCAGACCCGAGAGAAATGTGATAGTCAAGAGAGCCGTTGAAGGCGCTGGGTTGAAGACAGGCGTGTTCAAGAAGAAGAGTCGTGCAAGGCCTGGGTCTCCGCTGTATGGCAAAGTCTACACGATGGGCGCTGCAGGCAGAGCCGAATAAAACTTCTCTCCTTTCTCCCCTTTTTTTCTTTTTTAGTCACATTAGTTTATCCTAGTTTTTCTGCTATGAGGCTTTCTAGCATTTGCTTAGGCACTGATGTGAGCCAAAGGTTTTTCTCAGCGAAGCCTTTCTTAACGGCTTTTTTTATGTCGTCTTCTGTTACTTCCATGCCGTAAGTGTAGAGTGCATGAAGTAGTTCATCCATTGATGCGTAAAGCTTTGTGGCGATAAAGTGTAGGATCGCATCGTATTTGCGTTGTTCCTCTTCTTCTCTCCAAGGCATAGGCAAAGTCACAAGTGGCAAAAGCCTGAAAGGTTTCTCTGTTCTTATGGCTTCTACAAAATCATTGAAGTTTTTAGCAACTGTCGCCCAGTCGGGATATGGTCTGTCTAAAACGTGCATTTTAAAGTTTTCTCGCCATCTAAAAGGGTCTTGCCCCAGCCTAGCCATTTCGTATCTGAAAGCATCCCAAAGAATAGCCTGTTCCTCTGTGCTTGGGGCTCTCGGGAATGGAAGCTTACTAATCGGCACTCTGGGAATTGTGACTGGCGATACAAAAACTTCTGCTGGGGCCTCTACAGGAACTTCTACCCTTGGTCGTCTGATACGCTCTCTTTTAACTACGGGAGGAGTTATAGGTATAGCCACAGCCTTTAAGACATTCTCAATTTCTTCCTCAATATATGTTACGCCTCTGGTAGCCCATAATTCTCTAGCCCTAGCCTCGTACTCTTTCCAAAAGCGACTCCAAACCTCGTCAGTCCACTCTAACCCTAAATCGTCAGCCTTAACCTTAACAACAGTCCTCAAAGCATCAATCTCTTTACTTGGCAACTCAGGTGGCGCAATCGTGTAAGTGGCAATCTCCTGCTTAACAATGATATCCGCATTCACCTTCGGTAGCTCTACTACATCGGCTTTAGCGAATGGACCGTAAACTTTCATGTCAGCGCCGACAATAGCAGGCATATCCTTCAAGAAGCGAACCTTAACAAACTCAATGGGCGGAACTGGCGCCGCAGGTCTAGCCTTTTTTACCGCTTCTTCCAAAAGCTGAGTTCTCATCTTTTCCACTAGCCTTTTAGCAAAGATGTCAAAACGGTTTGGAACAACTTCGGCTAGATAATGTTCGGGGCGAAGGCTTTTTGAATAATCGTCAAAGGCAGTTGCCTTTTCTTTTTCAATTTCGTCTCTAAACTTGGCAAAAACAGTGTTAACGGAAAAGATTCTGGCATACTCCTCCTCAAACTGAGGCGCTTCATAATGTAGCGTTCCACTAAACCCAGACTTTTCGCCTTCCACGTAGTGAGCAACTCTCTCCCGCAGAATAGCATCAATCCTTTCAAAGAATTCTCTTTTCTCTAAGAACTTTGGTGGAGCTGCAACAGAGGGAGGATAAACCAATATCTTCGTAACCTTTTCAGCTATTTTCAAAGCAATCGCCCTAGCCTCTTCAGTTGTGAAACCCAACGGAAACACATGTGCTGAAGCAAAAGCGTCAAGACTCATTGCAGGATGCAGAAACAACCAGCGAATCGCCTTCCACAAGCCTGCGCGGGTAAGCTCAACTTTTTCGGTTGGAATCAACGGCTTAATTTGCTCATAAACTTCACGGAGTTTCTCTTCTGGGGCAACACGTTCTCTTAAAAGCGCCACTGCTCTGTCGTAAAACTCTTCTTTCGCCTTTTCTATGTCAGCTGTAACCATGCCATGCTTGTCAAGAAACTCTTTCTCGAGGTCCTCCGCCAAATTGCGCAGATACTTCTCTGCATCCCATTCAGAAGCCAAAACCGTCTTCAAAACGTCAAACTCAGGCGTCTTCTTCAAAGCACTTTCAACATCACGCTTCCAGCCCTCAGTCTTGTCTTCCCAAGCATCACGTAAGCTTTCCAGTTCCACAATTTTGCGGGTAACCACCCAAAAACCGCCAGTATCATCGGTAAGCGGATAAAAATTCCTAACCAACCACACAAGTTGGTCTCGAGGCCACTTCTTAATGTTCTCCAAAAACTCAAAAAGCATGTTCTCGGCTTGTTCCTGCGAAGGAACACGCATACGATGAGACACGTCGTAAAAATCCAAAATCTGCCTAACCTTCTTCTCGTAAGGCAACTTCTCTGCCCTCAAATCCCAAAGCCAATACTGCGCAGACCTCTCCCGAAAACCACAATAGCCCAAAGAAACAATCTCATCTCCAACCCACTTGGCCAAATCCTCATCAGTAGCGCCCACAAACTCGACATAAGGCTTCGAAGTAACAAACTTGGCAAGACCATCCTCAAGGCTCTCATACTCCATCAAAGCCTCAGCAAACTTGGTTTTCTCCTCGCCTGTCAGCTCCTCAAGTCGTTCCCTACGCAAACGACCATTAAGAAGAGCATCAAACTTCAAAAGCTCCTCGTAAAGCTTGCAAGCCTTGTCAAACCATGTTCTAAAACGCCTCGATAAACCAGCCGAAGCATGAACCCACTCTAGACTCGGGCTAGGCAAACGTATCATCTCCTAAGTATATCTTAACCTTACACCTAACAGTACGATGTTACTGTTGGTGCGCCATGAGACGCGGAGACCGAAATAGTCTCCCGCATTTATAACGCCAGTCAATCCGACAAAGCTAAGTTCATGTATCGTGTTGATTGTAGTTGGCATAGCTGGACTTTGTGAACCTGAATGTTGATTATAAACTTCTCCTTTAGCGGCAATGCATATTTCTTGTTTGAAGTCCATGTCGACATTGGTTACGTTGGCAATAAAAACCATTTTAAAGTCTACCAGAGTAGTGAAGTCCCATGGAACGTAGCCTTCAATAACAGCGTATTCTCCACTAGCATCAATCTGAACCCCCGCATGATAACCCTTCTCAACCCATGCTGCGGTGCCACCAACTATAGGCGAACATGGATAGAATACTTCTCTTGTTGCTTGCGCAACAGCACGAGTTTTAACCAACCCCACCTTTTAAGCCTCCATGCCCACAATTTGAAAGTTGACTCCGTTGGCACTGGCGTTACAGTTCACATCTACATCTCCAATCTCAAATCCAGCATCAAAGTCTATCACGATAGAATCATCGTCGGCAACATTAAACGGCACAGTAATGGCTTCTCCACCAACCTCAAGCCAACCAGTAACCGCAGCTCCCGTGGCGTTCTCAATCATCAAAGTATAAACCGTCGTTACTTTACCTGCCGTTCGCGCTGGGTCTGTTCCAGTAGTCCATAAGGGAGTAGCCACTCCTCCAGCCCGGGCTACACAAGGCGACCTGAAACCCTTTTCCTTCTCATAAGCTCGAGCACTAATTGGAGGAACAAGCAGCGGCATCTACTCCCTCTCTATTATAATTATCTTTCGGCTTTTTATGACTTTTCTTCTAGAAAGCTCTGGAGTCAGTGTTTAAAAGTTGCATAACCTTCTCTAAGTATTTTGTGTGATTCTTTCTTCTAGAACACAATTACATATCATTTTAAAAAGGAGAAATAGAGAAAGATGATTACAGTGATGAAGATGAATTGGATATTGGCGATTCTCGGAGTGCCCGTAGGCATGTTGCTCTTCGAGGTTGGTTGGAGACTAAAACAAAAGTTGAAACCAGAATCAGCAAGCATTGAAGGTCTACTCTTGGCTCTTCCATTCAGCGTGTTCTGCGTGGGCATCGTGCTGGCTGATATTTTTTTTGGAACATACTTGTTAGACATCGCAGCTGGCTTATTCGCCTTTAGTGTAACCTCAGTCATATTTGCAATCGTATTAGGGATGGTTTAGATGGCTAATTTAGACAAGGCAGCGTTTAAGTTTAAGGCTACTGTTAAAATGAAAAAGGCTTGGACAGACAAGTTTGCGACATACCCTACTGTGGACATGGTTTTAGAAGCATTAGCCGATGATATTCAGAACGGGAACATAGATGATATATTCGAGGTTACAATAGAAGAAGAGCAAGGAGGGTCTGAGAATGAGCCAAAATGAGGGCTGGGGTTTTTACCTATCTCGCAAATGGCATTATTTCGTAAATGGCACCTCTCTGTGCAGAAAAATAGGTTTTTTTCGCGGTGAATTAGAACAAGGCAACGATGATAGCCCCGACAACTGTACATCTTGCAAGAAAGCTCTAAAACGATTGAGAGAAAGAAGACAAGCAGAGCAACGCCTTAAAGAACTCCGAAAAAAGCGATTCTATGCCTTGGCAAGAAAAGGGGAAAACAACATTATGAGTGAGCCATATGGGTAAAAAGGTGTTTCTCGTTCCTTGGGGGTCTGAAAGCATTTGCTATTGGTGCAAGAAAAACGGCAAATGCTCACTTTTCAAGGAAGACCCCGAGATACCTACCCTGACATTACCACGTGGCTCTAACCCGCCATCACCTTATGTTCTACTCAATGCTGGTGTCAAAATTAGGTTTACTCAAATTTTCAAGCTTGGGGCATTACAAGATTGCCTGATAAACGAGTTTGAGCCTGATGAAACAAAACTACCCGATTCCTTCAAAGATGCCAAAATTATGATAAGGAAAAGTAGCAAAGCAAATAGTGGTTTTCATGGCTGAGTGGGAGCTAGTCGCAAAGCGAGAAAGGATTAGACATGCTGAATCTAGGATGGACTATTTCAGTCGAATGATGACTGAGCGCCCTAATCTTTACGGTATATGGTTTTACTGGTTCAACTATTGGCGTGTCAGTCGTGCCGACTGGCAAACTAGATTATGGCTAGATGAAACTCGAGGCTGGAAAGCCGAAATACGAGGCTGGGAAAAACCCGAAGAACACTTAGACAGAGCCGAAACCATACGCAAAAACGTAGAAACAGTAGAAGACGGCATAACAGTTATAAGACGAGAGCTAAGGCTGACCCGCAGAGACGCACGCATAAGAGACTGGCACATCCGCTTTCCACGACCATACACAACAATGACAAGATGGATAACAACCATAACACGCCGATTCGGAAGAATCCGCTATTGGATACGGCTAATAAGAGAAGAACTGCCTATCCAATGGAAAAACTTCGTCTACGTAATCTACTACGCCTACACCCTGCCAGGAGCAACACGACACCTAGAAGCCCACCTAGAAGGACAATGCCACACAGCCGAAGCAGTCCAACAAAAAGTCAAAAGAATCGCAAACAAAATCCTTCGCCAATGGGTAGCCAAAGTCGGATATGCCATTCCGATCTTAACTGCTGGAATGGAAAAACCACCATACGAAGGTTCAAAAACAACAGCTGAATCTCGCTGGGAATGGGGCGTTCAATGGCACAAACGCCTAGAACAAGCAAAAATAGTAGAGTCCCCACCCAAACTTGAAACCAAAGAAGGACAAACCCTGAGATTTGAAATTTTCGACTATGATTACGCTGTTTTCAGAGCCGAAGACCACTATATTATTCCAGCAGTTTTCTGGGAGCTCTCAGAAGACGAGTTAGTGAAACTTTTACAAATAGGAAAATACACACCAACAGGAGAATGAAAATGAGCGATTTGTGGGAATTGCATTTGAAAGCAGCATTACTTCTAGTCAGAGACTTGCGAGCAAAAGCCGTCATGCAAGGGTTAGACCCAAGAGCAGTGCGAGTAGCCCTAAAATACGCTTTACTCGTAGACGACTACCTAGTTAAGCAACATGGGTTAAGCCCAGCAGAAGAACAACAGATAGAAAAATTAGCTAAGAAATTGTTCGATGAAACACCTCAAGTAAGGGAGGCAAGAAAAGGTGAATGAGCAAGAGGTGGCCATATTAAAGAAGGTTTTGAAAGAGATGAAAGATGCACAAGCCATCATAGGATTTTGGCTGAAAGGCTCACCGATAGACGCAACTATATCTTCATGGATAAAGCAACTTGAGTCGCTATTACCAAAGAAAGGGTCAAAAATGATGACAAAAATGGTTAGCGAGGCTTGAAATAATCATGCTATGCAAAATGGTCAGTGTAGATCTTGATAGAGCTTCGCCTGTCTTGCTATTGCGTGCCTATTTAACGGCGAAACGCATGCATCCAAATGTGCCAATAGAAGTTTTTGTCTCACCAACAGGCGTTGGATTCCACATTAAAATTCGCAAGCAAGTCAGCATAGAAGAAGACTTGAAAATCCGAGCGCTACTATGGGATGAACCCTACAGGCTTTATTACGCATTGAAGAAGTGGGCATTAAACCCTGAAGAAGAATATATAGACTTGGTGTTTGACGAGAAAAACGATGGAAAAGAGAAGCCCATCGACTTAGAAGCCATGCTACAACCGTACAGCCGAGACTCGCAACAAATAAACGAGTTTGTCCAAAACGGAGAAGCGGAGAAGGCGGAGCCTATACTGTTCAAAGTGGCGAAAGCGATAGAGCCCGAATTAGACAAGCACAAGCATAAACAATACGTTGGTTGCATAGCCTTCAAGACTGACGAGCTACGCGATCAGCTAGAAGAGGTCTGCAAGAAAATCATGGAAAAAGACGCTAGCTTTTCATGGAAGATTTATCCTTGTTGGTTTCCTGAGTTCGATTGGATTCTAGCAGTATTCACAGACGACAAACAACTAGCTTGGAAAAAGATAGTGTGGCTCAAAAACAACGCTTACATCGAAAAAGAAGACAAGCGAGTTAAAATACTTAAAGATGCTGATACAAGACTGTTCGTTAAGGAGAGAACATCTACATGAGACCCAGAGACAGTTTTGAATATGGTGGCTTATTCTTGCACGCATCTGAGCAACATTCCTTAAAATGGAGGATGAAGGGAGACGATTTGGTGCCACCAGTAGAAGATTTTCATAGACAGTTGATTCTAAACTGTTCGTCAAGGAGCGCAAGGCAACATGATAATAATAAAGATAACTGCCTCTGAAAAAACAGTTAAAGAACTGAGAGAGTTGCGTTCTCCGTTATTCATGTTCTTCTTATATGCGCTTCTGAAACATTTTGAGGAGAAAAAAGCTAATGGATTATAGCAAGTTGAAAAAGCTTGTTGATGAAGCTGGAGAACGCACAGAAAAACGACTGCGGGCTGACCCTGAAATTGAAAGACTAGTTAAAAAGCAACAAAAATTTGCAAGAAGAATGAATGAAATAGGGAAAGCAATACGAAGCAGACAAAATAACATATTCATCGAAGAACTAAGCAAGGCATTAGAGGCAGTTGCTGATGAGAAAAAACATTAAAGCAACTGAGGCTGACCTCTACGACGCTTTAGACATACTACACTATACACGATGCAGTAGCCAAAATCCATGTCCAGAATGGCGCCACCAACAATTCCACTTGTTCATAAGAAAGAAAGGAAAGGAAATAATCGCCTTATCCCTTCACGAAGACATGCCGAGCAGCCTTCCACCTTTCCACAGAGCCAAGCATCAAAGCAAAGCTTTAGAAGTCGAGGTCAACAAAATCTTAGACGCTTACCAAAAAAGGAGAGCCTCAAAACGAGTGTTGAAGACCAAATAATTCAATGGTTCTTAAATCTAGGACAATTTGTTCTCGGCTTCTTAATAGGCAGCATCATAACGGGCTGGTTCACAGTAAAATTCGTAGTCCCCAGAATCATGGAAATACCTGCAATTAAAGAAATGTTAGACCTTTGGAAAGAAGGAAAAGAACTATTGAAACAAGTCCTAGAAAACCAAAAAAAGACACGACAAAAACAAGACTACGCGGCATAGAACTAACGTCTATACATCTTTAAATAGGTGACTGGTCATGTATTCTTTAGTGGTGAAACATGAAGTATGGAGAAATAGTCAAATCGGTCAACAAGGTTCTAGCGCAATACGACATGCCCTTAACCCTGAGACAAGTCTACTACCGACTTGTGGCGAAACTGCTGATCCCAAACACGGTGACAGCCTACAAAACACTGAGCAAACTCCTAGTTAAAGCTAGAGAACGAGGCGAAGTAGACGACACAAGAATAGAAGACCGTAGCCGACAAGTGCTAGGTATAGGGGACTGGGGATACGAAGACTTCGAGAGTTTCTTAGACAACCAAATCAAAACCTTGAAGGACTCTTGGCAATACTGGGCTAGAGAACTGTGGAAAAACCAACCAAGAAACATGCTAGTCGCCTTGGAAAAAGACGCTCTGAGCCGACTCTTCGTAGACGTAGCCGACGGCTTCCATGTTCACGTATTTCCAACAAGAGGCTACGGCAGCTACACCTACGTCAAAAACATGGCGGGAAGAATGAGCTCAAATGAAAAGCCGACAGTAGTCCTTTACTTTGGCGATTACGACCCTTCAGGGAGAGACATTCAAAGAGACTTAAAAGAAAGACTTGGTTCTTACGGCGGAGAAAACTTCCTAGTATATAGGGTAGCTCTAACAAAAGACCAAATAGAACGCTTCAACCTGCCTCCACGCCCAGAAGACGCAGCCACACTAGAAAAACTCAGGCGGGATCCTCGCACAAAAACCTACGGAATGGAATACGCAGCAGAACTAGATGCCCTAGAACCTCCAACACTACAAGCCATGGTCCAAGACGCTATAACAACCACAATAGACGACAAAGTATGGAAAGAAACCTTAGAGCAAATCCGCAAAGAACAAGAACAGCTGAAAGAAAAATTGAAGAAACTTAAAATAGAATGGGACTAAGTTGATGTTGGGAAAGATTGCTGAGATACTGACAGTCGCCGAGAAACCAGTTCTGAAACACATGATAACAAGCAGGTGCGACCTATCCAGCCTAACCTTCGACATATACATCCGTCGCCTTCTAGAAAATGGTTTACTCGATGCGTATCCAGCCGTACATTTGCGATTAAACGGGCATCCAACCCACCGAAGAATGATATACCAAACCAGCACAAATGGCAGGTTATTCCTTAAGCAATACAAAGAACTTAAAGCGTTAATGGAAACATGAAGCACTGTGGAAAGGCTGCTGTCGGATGCTTATTTTGTTCTTTCCTTTCTCTCCTAGGCAAAGAGGAACACGCATCCGACACAGCCCCAAACTGTTTTTATGTTGAACACCTCCATCAAAACGTATTTATCTTACGATTTGCGATATATTTCATAGCGAAAAAATGGAGGTGCAAAAAATGGAAGACTTTAAACATACTATCATAAAGGCTCTGCTACCACACATCATTCTCTTTGAAACAAGCGACCATCCCATACATGGCTACGAACTGATAAAACTCATACGCAGAAAACACGGAATATACTTAGGCCCAAGCACCGTATATCCAGCACTAAACGACTTGGAAAAAAACGGATTAATCCACTCTGACTGGGTTTTCACATCGCCCAAAAACGACCGCCCCCGCAAACTCTACACCCTAACATACAAAGGACGCATACTCCTAGGACAAACAACAACCATCCTAACCTTCGTAAACAAAACCCTAGAGGTGAAAGCATGATAGACCCAGAAACAATAAGGATAGTGGCAGTGTTAATCAGCACAGGCGTCTTGTCGTATTGTATTCTTTCAGGCATCGCAAAAGTCATAAAGGCAGCGACGATCGCAAGAAGAATAGAGCAAGCCATCATACGGCAGATTGAAGACATGGTTAAAGCAAAACTGGAACAAGAGAAGCTGAAACATGAAGCGGAAAAGATAGCAAAGAAAGAAGCATAGCCGAGGTGAAAGAAACTTGACAATGACAGTAGGCGAAGAGTTGGACAGCATCTTCGAGTATGAGAAAATCTTAGAAGCGGCCAAGAAACACTTTGAAAAGACAGACCCAAACGATATTAACTTCATGGCTATTGCTCATTGGCTCGGGGAGTTGGGACTAGGAAAATACATCAAATACCGATTCCTTGAGAAGCTGACTTATCGGTTGCGAGAGGACTTGTGGAGATGGCGAAAGGTGGGAGGCTACGAATGATGATTCAACTTTTGCCTTTCGTGGCATTAGCCTTAGACATTGCAGTTTGGCTCTACAAACGAGAGAGGGATAAACATGAGTGAAGGTAGAAAAGTGGATTGGAAGGCGTTAGACCGTCGAGTAATAGCAGTTGCGGTTGAAGGGCATCAAGGCGATTGGGCAGCCTACATAGGTGCTGTCCCAGGCGAGAATCACCAAGAGGAATGGAAAGAAGTAGAAAAGCACGGTAGCAAGTTACGTAGAGAACTTGCGGAGTTGTTATTTCCGAGTTTCAGAATGGAGTTGCGTTACAGGGAGTGATGGTATGAGAAAGAAGTATCAACTGCTAATAAGAATGTGGGTAAAACAAGA
>Ga0315314_1002177_pt1 | contig 16415 bp, 15 predicted proteins | sample TDP9_MG_FD_203631 | JGI IMG/M metagenome (GOLD analysis project Ga0315314, IMG submission 203631) | Freshwater sediment microbial communities from Lake Towuti, South Sulawesi, Indonesia - TDP9 | ecosystem: Environmental > Aquatic > Freshwater > Lake > Sediment | place: Indonesia: South Sulawesi...
GCAATGCCTTTAGGGATATATGTGGAGGTAGCTGGCAGAAAGATGCAGAAGGATTTTGAGCCCATATTGGAGAGGCAGATTCATACTTTTTTGAACGAGGCTATGGGGATATTCCATATGGGTCAAAGAGACCTTAATTGGCTAAGGATTAGTAAGGAAGCGAATAAGAAGGGCTTTAAGATTCGCCATTTTGGAGTAATTATTCACGCTCGCCTTCACGATACCTTCGGGGCAATAGTGGACAAGGCTCAGGTTACCATTTATACTCGACAGCAAGATGTGGAAAGATACCTTCCCGAGGCTAAGAAGGCTTACGGGGAACGCGATGAGCGCATGGCAGGAATGACCGATGAGAGCGTGGATACACTGTACTCTTGCACGCTATGCCAAAGTTTTGCTCCAAACCATGTTTGCATAGTTAAACCGGAAAGGTTAGGATTATGTGGCGCTTACACCTGGCTCGACGCTAAGGCTTGCTTTGAGCTGAATCCAACCGGGCCGAATCAGCCGGTGAAGAAAGGAGAATGTCTTGACCCAAAGAGGGGTGAGTGGAAGGGAGTAAATGATTTCATCTACCAGAGGTCGAACAAGACCTTAGAACGCTTTCATGGTTATTCCATAATAAGTTGCCCGGAGACAAGTTGTGGATGTTTCGAGTGTATCATTGCCATACTTCCGGAGACGAATGGGTTTATGATTGTAAATAGGGAATTTGGAGGTATGACCCCAATAGGAATGACTTTCAGCACACTGGCTGGTTCCGTGGGAGGAGGAGCGCAGACCCCAGGCTTTATGGGCATTGGAAGACTGTATATTGTGAGTAGGAAGTTTATCTCTGCCGATGGGGGGATAAGGCGTATAGTGTGGATGACAAAAGAACTCAAAGAAGTGCTAGGAGAGAAATTTAAGAAGAGGTGTGAAGAAGAAGGGGTGCCTGATTTGATAGATAAAATTGCTGATGAGACAGTGGCTACTACCACAGATGAACTTCTCTCATATTTGCAGAAGGTGAAGCATCCGTCCCTGGAGATGGAACCCCTGATATAACTGAGAGGAAATGATCGCAGATAAGTTTGGAGTAGCACACTTCAGTGTGCGTAAGAAAGACGCAGGCTAAAGCCTGCTAATCCAGGGAAGGAGGGTCGCTGTTCCGACGAATAAGGAGGAACGGGTTAGCGACGTTCCGATGAATGAATCGGAACAGGTCACCGACTGAAGTGAAGCGAAAGGAGGTGATATTATGGCTAAGGCGACGAGAGTTAACCATTTAATTGTGGAGACTCCCGATAAAGTGGGCATGATGGCAAAGGTTTGCTCGGCGATTTCGGGTGCGGGAGTAAATATTAGGGCGATCTCTGCCAGTGTCAAAGCGCGGAAAGGACATTTCATGCTTCTTACGGAGGACAATTCCAGAGCAAAGGAGGCTCTTAAATCTGCCGGTCTTAAAGTTAAAGAGGAGGAGGCTGTGGCTGTTGAGCTTGAAAACGAGGTGGGGGCAGCACAAAAGATGGCTCAAAAATTGGCAGATGCCAAAGTGAATTTAAAGTATTGTTACGGTTCCACTGGTAATGGCACCATGGCACTCTTGGTCTTCAATTCAAGCAACAACGAGAAAGCAATAAGGGCCCTTGGTATTGTGGGATTTGGGGAATAATCCGATTCCCCAATGGCTGTTCTTAAACCATCTCCTAAATGTTGTAGCTGCAAAGCGAGGCTCTGCCAAATGGTGAGCAAAGTTTGCGCTTTGCTGCTACAGGATGGGCGTGTAGAATGTAGCTGCAAAGGAAGCTCTGCGAAAAAACGGGCTCAATAAATTGAGCCCCTACAGTTACCGTAGTGTATGCCTTTCTGCCCATAATTTGGAATTCATATTGTAGGGGTTCGATTCATCGAACCCGTAATTTGTATGGACGGTTTTAACTGTCCAAAAAGTGTAGGGGTGACCCTGAAGGTTGCCCAATTTCGCTATCTGAGGAGACTATGGCTTTGACGGGTCTGGAGATTTATAAGCATTTGCCGAAGACAAACTGTAAGAAGTGTGGCTTTCCCACCTGTTTAGCATTTGCTATGGCTTTGGCTGGAAAGAAGACTTCGCTGGATAAGTGCCCCGATATTACGGAAGAGGCGAAGATTGCTCTGGAATCTGCTTCTGCTCCTCCTATGGCAACAGTTACTATCGGAACAGGAGAGAGCAGGGTAGAGATTGGTGGCGAGACAGTTCTCTTCCGGCACGACAAGACCTTCTACCATCCCTGCGCTATTGGTATTACTTTGAGTGACTCGCTGGAAAAAGGAAAGGTCCTCCAGCGAATTGAAGATGTCAATAAGTTAAGATTTGAAAGAGTAGGTATACCGCTTCAGGTAAATCTTATTGCTATTTCTAACGAGAGCAATACTCCGGATAAATTTTGCGATGCGGTAAGAGCCGCGACGGAAAAATCTAATTTACCATTAATTTTAGTCTCGAACAATCCACAGGCTATTGAGGCCGGTTTGAAAATATGTGGTGAAAGAAAGCCATTAATTTCTGGGGCTAAAGAAGATAATCGAGAGGTAATGGTAGATTTAGCTAAGAAATATTCCTGCCCCCTGGCAATTTATGGAAGGAACTTAGAAGATTTAGATTCCCTTTCCCAGAAGGTGGTTGCCTCAGGAGTAAAAGATGTTGTCCTTGACCCTGGGACAAGGAGTCTGGGGGGCTCTCTTCAGGATTTTACTCAACTCAGGAGGTTGGCTTTAAAGAGAGGTTACCGACCATTCGGCTATCCTGTCATTGCCTTTGTGAATGATAGCGACCCTTACTGGGAAGTTTCTATGGCTGCCACTTACATTGCCAAGTATGCTAACATTGTGGTCGTGGATAGAATTGAGCCGGAGGAGATTCTACCTTTGATTACACTGAGGCAGAATATCTATACAGACCCTCAGAAGCCCATAATGGTCGAGCCTAAGCTTTATGAGGTTGGCACACCAAATCAGAATTCACCACTACTAGTAACTACAAACTTTTCCCTTACATTTTTTACCGTTCAGCCTGAGATTGAGGCAAGTAAAGTCCCATCCTATCTATTAATCGTTGAATCTGAAGGTCTCTCTGTCCTTACCGCCTGGGCTGCCGAGAAGTTTACGCCTGAGGGAATTGCCGAGGCAATGAAGAAGGCAGAGGTAGAGAAGAAGCTCTCTCATAGAAAAATAATTATTCCTGGCTACGTAGCTGTAATGAAAGCAAAACTGGAAAAGCAGAGTGGCTGGGAAGTTCTGGTCGGTCCGAAAGAGGGTTCTGGAATTCCCAGGTATCTTAAACAGACCTGGAAATAAAAAAGGAAGGCGGGCTCAATAAATTGAGCCCCTACATATCCACTTATGTAGGGGTTCGATTCATCGAACCCGATTAATCAAGGTCAAGTTGAATTATGGAGAAATGTAAGATAATCTTTTATCCCTGGAAAAAAGAAGTAATTGTTCCTGGTGGTACTGACCTGTTGACTGCAGCAATAAGAGCTGGTGTCCATATCTATAATAGCTGTGGAGGCGAAGGAGTCTGTGGTCGGTGCAAGGTTATTGTTAGAAAGGGTGAGGTCGTCACTGAAGCCACGGGGCGTTTGAGTGCTGAAGAGAGAAAGAGCGGCTATGTTCTTGCTTGCCGGACTACTTGCAAGGGAAGAATGGAAATTGAAGTGCCTCCTGAATCTCGCCTGGAAGGTCTGGAGATTCTTACTGAGGAGGCAAAGGCAAAAAGACTACTTGGGCTCTATACACCAGCAGAAGCGGTTGAGAAGGGGCCTGAAGTAGCTCTGGAGAGAGTGTTTACCCATGGTCCCCTTTCAACCAAGTTATACTTAGAACTTTCTCCTCCCAGTTCGGAAGATAGCGTTGGCGACCTGGAACGAGTCTATCGGGAGATCAGAAGGGGGCGGGAAATTCCGATTATGCAGATGGGCTTAGCCAATATTAAAAAATTGAGCAAACTTCTACGAGACAGTGGCTGGAAAGTGACGGTCACTCTCGGTAAGAGAAACGAGACTACCGAAGTGGTTTTAGTTGAGCCCGGAGATACGACTAATAAGAACTATGGCGTGGCAGTAGATATTGGGACAACGACAATAGTGGCTTATCTGGTCAACTTGACAGAGCGGCATGTTCTGGGCGCAAAGGCTTGCTATAATCCTCAGGTGGATTTTGGCGAGGACGTTATCTCCAGAATAATTTTTGCTCAGGAAGAGGATGGGATAGAAAAGTTACATCATGTGGTAATAGATGCGATTAACAATCTCATTCTAGGGATGGCGCTGGAGCGCAATTTGACTCTTAACGATATTAATGGTGTTGCCTGTGCCGGTAACACAACTATGATTCACCTTTTGTTGCGAGTTCCTCCCGAATACCTACGAAAGGAGCCGTATGTCCCCACTGCCAGTTTCATTCCTGTTATAAGAGCTGCCGAGGCAGGGATCAAGATTAATCCTAGAGGGCTTCTTTCTTGCATACCCGGAGTGAGTAGCTATGTTGGCGGCGATATAACAGCCGGCGTTTTGGCTTCAGGGATGGATAACTTCCCGACTCTGGGTCTGTTTATGGATTTGGGAACAAATGGTGAGGTAGTCCTGGGAAACAGGGAGTGGTTAGTCTGCTGTTCAACTTCTGCTGGTCCCTGTTTTGAAGGTGGAGGGGTAAAATGGGGAATTCGAGCTATGAAGGGCGCTATCCAGAGAGTGAAGATAGATGCTTCCAGGGATAGAGTTAATCTCTATACCATCGGAGAAGAGAAACCGAAGGGTATCTGTGGTGCTGGACTGGTTGATTGTGTTGCTGAGCTCCTGGAAAGTGGCAGACTCAACAGGGCAGGTAAGCTAATTCCCAAATCATCGAAGCGAATAAGGGAAGGAGAAGATGGTCTGGAGTTTGTCCTGGCAGAGGCGAGGGATTCCGCTGTAGGACAGGACATCGTTATAACTGAGACTGATATAAAGAACCTGATACATTCAAAAGGAGCAATCTATTCCGGGGCTGAAGTTCTATTGAAACGGGTGGGATTGAGTTTCCAGGATTTAGAACATGTACTCATTGCCGGCGGATTGGGAACAGCTTTGGATGTGGAGAAAGCAATTATGGTCGGACTTCTGCCCGATCTCCCTTTACAAAAATTCACCTTTATTGGCAATAGCGCAATCGCTGGCACAAAGATGTGTCTCCTTTCTCAGGAGGCAATGAGAAAGGCAGAAAAGATTGCTGGGAAAATGACCTACATCGATTTGAGCAGAGATCCAGAATTCATGAACAACTATACTGCTTCACTTTTTTTGCCCCATACAGACTTAGAACTCTTCCCCAGCGTGAAGGAATTGATAAGTTGATAAAGTTCTCAGAAAAACTAACGTTTTTCTTTGAACCAGTTCGTAGAATTTGTCTGTGATTGCTATGAACTACGAACTAATGACTATGAACTACACAAAGGTGGGTGATTATGGCTTTCACTATCGCAGTAGCGGGTAAGGGTGGAAGTGGCAAGACGACTTTAGCCACTCTGATTATTCTCCACCTTATCAGAGATAATAAAGGACCGGTTCTGGCAGTTGATGCTGACCCCAATTCTAATCTGAACGTAGGTCTGGGTATGAAGTTTAGAGAGACTATAGCCGACCTGAGGGAGGAGGTTCTGGCTAAAGAAATTCCATCAGGGATGTCGAAAGCCGATTTTTTCGATTATCGCTTACACGAGTGTCTGGTCGAAGGTGATAAAGTTGACCTTCTGGTGATGGGTCGGCCAGAAGGTCCTGGCTGTTACTGTGCAGTGAACAATCTTCTCAGGCAATATCTATCCAGAATTTCTAAACAATATGAATATGTAATTATGGATAACGAGGCTGGAATGGAACATTTAAGTAGAAGAACAACTGATGGTTTGGATGTGCTACTTATCACCAGCGACCCCACTTTGGTAAGTATCAGGTCTGCAGCGAGAATTCACGAAATCGCGCTGAAGATAAAGCTAAGAATAAAATATATCTATTTAGTTATCAATCGAACATCGGAATCAAAAGACATCTCTTCTCTCATTTCCGGAAGCATGCCGGATAGGTTATCGTTACTGGAAAACATACCCGAAGACCCTTTGGTCCTTAAGGCTTCTGAAAAAGAGGAAGACCTTCTTTCTCTTCCAGCGGAATCTCCTGCTTTACGAGCAGTTGGTAGATTGATGAAAAAGTTGAAGCTGTAATTATCTTGAGCACAGGATGGTTTTACAAAAGATAGTTTTTCATCGCTGGAGGAATTTCTTAGCGCCAAAAAACTTCGGACTTTGCGAGGCACAAATCGAAACTCCTCGCCCCGATTTATCGGGGCTCGTCAGACAGCGATTTGCTTTTGTGGAGAAATAGTCGTCCTTGTTTTTTGGCTAAAATTCCTTAAAGCTCTTCAAAACTATCTTTTGCTCATTAAGGAGTATAAGGTTGGAAAAAGCTACTGAAAAGTGGGTAAGTAAAGTTAACGAGCTAATTATCGGAGCAACAGAGAAAGAAGGTGGGACGAGGAATTCTATTATCAAGGTTGGAGGTGCCAATACTCTACCGTTCCTTCACTTCGAAGGAGTTATTCCCAATCCACCTGCAATTGCTATGGAGGTCTGGGATATAGAACCTGCTGATTGGCCGGCTGTCTTAAAGGAGCCATTCAGGGATGTGCTCGACAGACCAGTGGAATGGGCTAAGAAATGTGTAAACGAGTATGGAGCGAATTTTCTCTGCCTGCGTCTTGCTTCCACAAACCCGGATACCAAAAATAACTCCCCAGAAGAGGCTGCTCGCACTGTTAGAAGGGTTCTGGAGGCGGTTTCGGTGCCTCTAATGATTATAGGATGTAATCAAGCAGAAAAGGATACTGAGGTTATTCCCGCAGTTACTGAAGCTGCCCGGGGAGAGAACTGCTTGATAGGGATAGCAGTGCAGGCAAACTACAAGACAATAACTGCAGCCTGTCAAAGTGGAGGACACTCGATAATTGCAGAATCTCCCATCGATATCAATTTAGCTAAGCAATTGAATATTCTCATATCAGACATGGGTTTTCCTCTGGAGAAGATTATAATGCACCCTGCTACGGGAGCTTTAGGGTATGGTCTGGAATATACCTATTCCATAATGGAGCGTAGCCGCCTGGCAGCTCTACAAGGAGATAGGATGATGTCCATGCCTATGGTGAATTTCGTTGGACAGGAGGTCTGGAGAGCCAAAGAGGCTAAAACCTCAGAAGAAGAGGTTCCCGAGTGGGGACCAATAGCTACCAGGGGACCGCTCTGGGAAGTTACTACCGCTGTAAGCTATCTTCAGGCGGGAGCGGATATCCTGGTGATGTGCCACCCTAAAGCAATAGAAAGCGTCAAGAAGACCATCGAAGAATTAATGAAAAAAGAATAGGGCATCGCGAGAGGTTTTGTAGGCACGGTTTCAACCGTGCAGAGATTATATGAGGATGACTATGCACAGATTGAATCTGTGCCTACAATAATTTGCTGTCATTGCGAACCCTTCGCTTTCTGTCATTCTGAGCGGAGCGAAGAATCTCAAGAACGGCTCAGGGTAAACTCCGTGAAGCAATCTCATGCTTTAGCACGAGGTTGCCACGGGGTTCGCCCTCGCAATGACATTTGTAGGCACAATTTCAGATTGTGCAGGAAGGAAAGATAGATTCTAAGGGGGAAAAATAATGTTTGTAATTGGGGAGAGAATTAACGGTATGTTCAACGATGTAGCCAGAGCAATCAAAGATGGTGACAAGACTACTATACAGGATTTAGCTCGCCAGCAGATTGAGGCGGGGGCAGATGCGCTAGACGTGAACGTCGGTCCGGGAGCGGAAGCTCCTATGAGAGCTATAGAGTGGTTAGTTAAGACTATTGGCGAAGTTACCGATTGGCCTTTGTCGATTGATACTCCAAAATTTGAGGTGATGGAAGCCGGACTCAGATTGTGCAAAGGTAAATCGATCATAAATTCTACTTCAGGAGATACGGAAAAACTGGACATACTTCTTCCTTTGGCTAAGAGATACAATGCTTCTATAATCGGCTTGACCATGAATAAGAGTGGAATTCCTAAAAATGCAGAGGCTAGAGCAGAGATTGCTGCCCAGATCGTAACGTCTGCCCAGGAACACGGGATAGAGATGAGCGAGCTATATATCGATGGAGTAATTCTCCCGGTCAATGTGGCTCAGGACCATTCCAGGGAAGTCTTAGAGACAATAAGGCAGTGTAAGCTCCTATGCGACCCTCCCCCCAAGACAATTTTAGGACTGAGTAACGTTTCTCAGAAGACACTCGATCGTCCCTTAGTTAACCGAACCTATCTTGTAATGGCCATTGCCTGTGGTCTGGATGCGGCAATTCTTGACCCCTTAGATAAAGATTTGATGGATAGTATGATTACTGCTGAACTCTTAATGGGGAAACAGATATATTGTGACAACTATTTGGAAGCTTATAAAAAGAAATGATGGAGGAGAGTTAGATGGAAGGGTTTAATCCACCAAAAAGAATTGCAGAACTAGTATCAGAAACTGCCCAGGCTAAGTGTAAATTATCCTGGCTTCAGTTAGTAATTCTGGGAATACTTGCCGGTGCTTACATAGGCTTTGGTGCAGAGCTTTCAACGATCGTTACGTATGATATGAGTGAACGCCTGGGAAGTGGAATGGCCAGATTCATGGCTGGCAGCGCCTTTAGCGTGGGACTGATGTTGGTAGTGATTGGAGGAGCAGAGCTGTTTACCGGTAATTGCTTGATGGCACTTGGCTTGGCCGGTGGCAAGATTACACGTATGAAGATGGTGAAGAATTGGTTCTGGGTTTACTTTGCCAATTTCGTGGGATCTTTGGCGTTGGTGGGAATTATGTTTGGAGGCGGTCTCTGGAAAGTTGGAGAAATGGGAGTAGGTATTAGAGCATTGGAAATTGCTTTGTCCAAATGTAATCTGGGGTGGTGGGAAGCGTTGTTCAGGGGAATTGGCTGTAACTGGCTGGTATGTTTAGCAATTTGGTTGGCGATGAGCAGTAATTCAGTAGGAGGAAAGATATTCGGGATCTACTTTCCGATTATGGCTTTCGTTGCTTCAGGATTTGAACACAGCATAGCGAATATGTATTTTATACCTAGTGGGCATTCTTCTAAAAAATACTTTGGTGGCAGCCAAGGCAGGCGTTGATTTAGCGAATCTCAGCTGGGGTGGATTTTTTCTCAGGAACTTAATTCCAGTGACCATAGGGAACATAATTGGTGAAGTCTTCTTTGTGGGGATTCTGTATAAAATAGTCTATTTGGGAAAAGATGAGAATAGGTAAGATTCCAGAAAACACAATCAGTCGTCTTTCTATCTACTCCCGTTACCTCAGGTTTCTGGCAAAAAGAGGGAAGCCACTTATTACTTCAGAACAGTTAGGACAGAAGATGCACTTTAAGTCGGCTCAAATACGGCGAGACTTTGCCTACTTCGGCCATTTTGGCTTTCGAGGGAAAGGGTACAATGTAAGGAAACTTTCTAAAGAACTGGAAAAGATTTTAGGGTTAAACAGAAGGTGGCCGGTGGCCATTGTTGGGGCTGGAAATCTGGGAAGGGCGCTTTCTGCATATCCGGGATTCCACCAATATGGATTTGAAATTTCAGTTATCTTTGACAATTCACCAACGAAGATAGGAAAGACTTGGCAGGGAGTGGAAATTCTGGATATAAAAGAGATACCAAAAGTAGTAAAAGAGAGAGGAATAAAAATTGCAATCATCGCTGTACCTTATTTTGCTGCCCAACAGGTTGCTGAAATTTTAATTCAGTCAGGGGTGAAAGCGATTTTAAACTTCGCGCCTTATAAACTGGCTGTACCAGAAGGGTTGAAGTTAAGAAATATAGACCTGGCTACGGAGCTACAAAGCTTAAGCTGTTTCTTGACTAAGTAACAGGGAGAAAGTCATGCCGAACTCGTTTCGGCATCTCTTGAAGGGAAAGAGAGATCCTGAAACAAGTTCAGGATGACAGGGACAAAGTTCTTGACACTAACAATTTTAAAGGTTTACTTGACACTTAGTCGATTTATTTTGTAAAATTCTCACTCAAAATAGATAGCTTTTTAATTTTTTAATTTGATTTGTGAAAAAATTCACAAACCTCCAGGATTATGAACATGAAATTTTATATAAATATGGCAGATTGGGAAAAATTTCTGGGCCAGATTTTGAAAACTTATCGTATTTATGCTCCACAGGAGGTTTCTGGCAGTCTGGCCTATCAGGTATTAGCTCCAGAGAATGTTAACAAGACCATCTACGGCACTTATCGAGCAGTTCAACCTTTCAAGACATTCTTCTGTTTACCTCAGGAAAAGGTGACAGAGGTTACGCCGCATCCAGAGAAGACGATAGTTCTGGGGGTTAAAAACTGTGACCTTAAGGCCCTTTCAGTTATGGATAAGATTTTTCTGGAAGGAGACTTTGTAGATCCTTTTTATAGAGAGAGAAGAGAGAGGACCCTTATTATCACCTCCGACTGTTACCAACCAAAGGATACATGTTTTTGTACTTTGCTGGACAACAATCCTTTCCCAGAAAAAGGCTTTGATCTCAATCTCTCTCAAATAGATAATGGTTTCCTGCTCGAATGGGGTTCCCCAAAAGGGGAGAGTTTCATCGCTCCTATAAGAGAAGATTTGAAAGATGCAACTTTGGATTTAATGAAAAAGAGAGAAAGGAAGAGAAAAGAAGCGAGAGAGAAAGTGGTAGAGATAAACAGGGAATTTAAGACCAAGAGATCCTTCCCATCTATTGTAAAAGAAGAATATGCTTCGGCTGTCTGGGAAGAGGTAACGAAGACCTGCGTAGAATGTGGGGCCTGTACTAACATATGCCCTTCCTGTTACTGTTTTCTCCTTGTGGACACAAAAGATGGGAGAAAATTTCCCAAAGTTAAGTTTTGGGATTCCTGTCAACATACAGGCTTTGCCAGGGTAGCTGCGGGCATTAATCCACGGGCGAAATTATATGAAAGGTTAAGGAATAGATATTTGTGCAAGTACGAGTACAGGCCAGAAAATTTTGGAATTGTAGCCTGTACGGGTTGTGGTCGCTGTGTGGAAGCCTGCCAAGGAAAAATAGACAAAAGAGAAGTGATAAAAAAATTAGAAGAAGGAGTAGTACAAAGATAGAACTATGAACTACGAACTAAAAAACCCTTATCTACCAGTCGAAGCTGTAGTAGAGAAGGTCGTTGATGAGACTCCTAACATAAAGACCTTTGTGTTGAAACCGAGCGGGGAAATCAAATTCAGGACTGGTCAATTTGTTCAGCTAACTATACCTGGTATTGGCGAGGCACCGTTTACTCCCTCTTCTTCTCCCCGCCAGACCGAAAAGATAGAGATAACCGTAATGGAGGCTGGGCTTCTAACCGACAAATTGCATGAGATGGGAGAGGGGGAAATCGTAGGTATTCGAGGGCCTTATGGCCGCGGGTATCCTGTTAATGATTTCTATGATAAGGAAGTTTTGATTGTTGGCGGCGGAGTAGGTATGGCGCCACTCAGGTCTCTACTTCTTACTCTGCTTGAAGATGTAGATAAGTTCAGACGGATAGTGCTCTGTTATGGAGCGAGGACTCCCGAGGACATAGTTTATAAAGACATCTTTCCCGAATGGAAAAAGAAAGAGAAATTGGAAATCTTGAGAAGCGTAGATAAAGCGGCTCCCGGATGGCAGGAAACCGAAGGACTGGTGACCGTCCTTCTCGACAAGGTCAAGATGAATTTAAGAAACTCTGTGGCTGTGGTTTGCGGACCTCCCATTATGATGAAGTTCAGTACGCTAAAGTTGATGGGTTTAGGATATAAATCGGAGAATATCTACCTTTCTATGGAGAAGAATATGTCCTGCGGTCTTGGCAAATGTGGACACTGTGCATTAGGTAAGTATTATGTTTGCAAAGATGGACCAGTTTTCAGATATGATTTGATAAAAGATATCCCGGATATCTGGCTGTAAAGCCAATTATGAATTATGAGTTATGAGTTATGAAGTAAGAAATAAAAAATCAAAATCTTTTTGGCATTTCGTCCGCAATTCATAATTTATAATTTATAAATCATAATTATCTTTTTAGAATAGAGATGAGATGAAAAAGTTATTTATTGATTTGGAAGCCTGTTCTAAGTGTAGAGACTGTACGGTCTCCTGTAGTTATTTCTACCATCCTGACAATAATGGAATAACCAGATTAAGGGAGTTAGCCCATTTTGATCTTATTTGCAGGCATTGTGAGGAAGCTCCCTGTGTCAAAGTTTGCCCGCAAGAGGCGCTGGAAAAACAGAAGGACGGAGTATTGAAGAGATATAATATGCGCTGCGTGGGGTGTAACTCTTGCAGAGTGGCTTGTCCTTTTGGAACGATTTATCCTGAAGTTATTCCATACCTCGCTTCCAGCTGCGATTATTGCTTGGATCGGGCAAATGCGAAGGTTCCTCTTTGTGTAGAGACTTGTCCGGAAAAGGTAATCAGATACGAAGAGATTGAAGAAGACCCGAAAAAGAACTATTTTGCTGTCGGAAAGAATCTAATAGTCCATTATATTCCTTGGGAAAGAAAGTAAGAATGGCAAAGACTCTATTCTACTTCGTAGTATTTCCTGGATTTTTGTTCACAGCATTGGTAGGCTTATTGGTTAGTTGGATTGACCGAAAGGTGACTGCTCGGGTGCAATGGCGAGTAGGGCCGCCGCTACTTCAGCCGCTTTACGATTTTGTAAAGCTGTTGGGTAAAGAGACGATTGTTCCCCAAGCCGGCTCGAGATTGACCTTTCTTCTTTCCCCCCTTTTGGGATTGGCTGCAGTGACTATTGTCTCCACTATACTTTGGCTGGCGATGACATCACCAGAGGTAACTTTTCTGGGAGATTTGATTGTGGTTATCTATTTATTGACAATTCCTTCCATAAGTTTAATTATAGGTGGCTTTGCTTCTGGAAATCCTTTAGCTTCTTTAGGCGCTTCCCGGGAAATGAAAATGATTTTAGGATACGAGCTACCTTTCATTCTGGCCATTTTTACTCCAGTTATTAAAGCACATGGCGTAATCAGGCTTGGCGAGTTGCTCCAATATCAATGGGGGAATGGTATCTTCCTTAGTTCCTGTTCTGGATTTATTGCTTTTGTTGTGGCCATAATCTGTATGCAGGCAAAATTGGCTTTAGTGCCTTTTGATATTCCTGAGGCAGAAACAGAAATAATAGCCGGTCCTTATATCGAATATTCTGGAGCCCCTTTAGCTGTTTATAAACTCACGCGCTGGATGATGTTGTTTGTAGTCCCAATCTTTTTGGTGGTTATGTTTATGGGTGGTATCATATTTGAAGGCTGGCATATTTTATGGGGTATATTAAAGTATGTTCTCCTTTTGGTGCTTATTATTCTAATACGCAATACTAATCCCCGACTTCGTATTGACCAGGCTATAAAATTTTTCTGGGGACCGATGACAATCTTGGCAGTATTGGGAATTGTGCTATCATTTTTAGGAAAATGAGGTGGTCCCAAACTTGGAGTAGCAGGTTTTAACCTGCGTTTTGATACGCAGACTAAAGTCTGCTACTCCGGGATTGAGGAGCAGGAAAATGAATTTTAAGACCAAGGCATTAACCAAATCTATCTGGGTTTTCCATTTTGCATCAGCTTCTTGCAATAACTGTGATATAGAGATTCTCGATGCATTAACTCCCAAGTTTGATTTGGAAAGGTTTGGTATCCTGTTAATAGGAAGCATACGCCATGCAGATGTTATGCTGGTCACTGGTGCCGTCTCTCACAAAGGAGCAGTAAGGCTAAACAGGCTCTATGAGCAGGCTCCTAAGCCCTGTCTGGTCGTAGCCGTGGGTTGTTGTGCCTGCTCAATGTGCATATTTCGGGATTCTTATAATATGGCTGGACCTGTAGATAGACTTATTCCTGTCCATGCATACATCCCGGGTTGTCCTCCGAAACCAGAAGCAATAATTATGGGAGTAGTCAAACTGATTAAGGCATTGAGGAAAGGTTAGTTTGATGGCAGAAAAGATTTTGGCAAGAATAAAAGATAGATTCTCCACACGAGTGCTCAAAGTTTTTGAGAAGTCTCCTCGTCGAATATATGTTGACTTTGACTCAAAGTATGTACCTGAGGTGGTGAATTTTCTATTCCGGGATTTGGGAGGGCGATTATCAACCGTCACCGGGATAGATACACGAAAGAATATAGAGTTACTCTACCACTTTTCATTTGATAGTTCGGGGACAATTATTTCTCTTCGCACTTTAGTTGATAGGAACAATCCCGAAATAGAATCGGTAACTCCTATAATAAAAGGAGCAGAATGGATAGAAAGAGAGATAAATGAACTTTTTGGGGTGAATTTTATAGGCCATCCTGATTTGAAGAGACTACTCTTATCTAAAGACTGGCCAGAAGGGAAGTATCCTCTTAGGAGAGAATAGTGGCTAAGACAATTATTCCTGTTGGTCCATACCATCCTTTGCAAGAAGAGCCGGAATTTTTCAAGCTCCTTGTGGAAGGTGAAAAAGTTTTGGAGCTAGAGATAGAGATAGGATACAATCACCGGGGAATTGAGAAGATTGCTGAATCAAAGAGTTATGACCAGGTAGTTTTCCTGGTGGAACGTGTTTGCGGTATCTGTTCCACATCACATCCTATTGCCTGTGTAAACGCACTTGAGGATTTGGCCGACATTAAAGCCCCCGAGCGGGCACTGTATATTCGAAGTATTATTGCTGAACTGGAGAGGCTGCATTCACATCTCCTTTGGCTGGGTCTGGCTGGTCATTTCATAGGCTATAATACAGTATGGATGTGGGCATGGAAATACCGGGAGCCTGTCCTTGACATTTTTGAGAAAATTACTGGGAATCGCCAGCATTATGCAATGATGAAAGCGGGCGGGGTTAGAAGAGATATCGATAACAACGATATTCCTCACATAATGAAAATGGTCGATAATCTATTACCCGCACTCGATTTGTTCAGGGGCGCAGTGATAGACGACCCTGTGATTGCTGCCAGAACAAAAGGAGTCGGGGTTTTAACCAGGGAAGATGTAATTGAATATGGAGCGGTTGGTCCAACTGCTCGGGCTTCAGGTGTAGCTATTGATGTCAGAAAAGATGACCCCTACGCCGCCTATCCTTTAGTTGAGTGGAAAGTAGTAACACAAGAAAAAGGAGATGTCTTTGCCAAGGTTATTGTTCGTATACTGGAAATGTATGAGTCAGTGAAGATTATCAAGCAGTGCCTGGAGAAGTTAAAAGTAGTTGGCGGAGAAATAGATGTAAAGGTTAAGGAGTTTCCTCCTGGCGAGGGAATTGGGAGAGGCGAGGCACCTCGGGGAGAAGTATTCCATTATATTAGAAGTGATGGGAGTAACCGTCCTGTAAGATACAAGATTAGGGCTCCCAGTTATATGAACGTTCCTACTAATCAAAAATCGGTGTTGGGGGGTAGTGTTTCTGATGCGACAATAACCCTGGCTGCTGTGGACCCCTGCTACTGCTGCACGGAAAGAGTGGCGGTTGTGGATAGAAAGACCGGAAAGAAAGGCTTGACCGGTCAAGACCTGATAAAGTTATCACAAGAAAAGACCTTTAGACTTAAGAGAGAAATGGGTGTGATGAAGGGATAGTTTTCGGAGTCGCTCGGTATAAACGGGTAATGGGTAATGGGTAATAGGTAATAGGTAATAGGTAATAGGTAATAGGTATTGGGTAATGGGTAATTTGAAATTTGAAATTAGTAATTTACATTAGGAGGTGGGGATAGTTTTCGTAGTCGCTCGGCATAAATGGGTGATGGGTAATGGGTGATGGGCAATTTGAAATTTGAAATTTGAAATTTGAAATTGCTGAAAGGGCTACACTACGAATAAACGAAGGGCAGGACGAACGATGAATTTGGTTCTTTATTTGATTACTATTCCATTTGTAGCCGGACTATTATGTTTGGTAATTCCCAGAAAGGTAAGTAGGCTTATAGAATGGTTGGCAATTGGCGGTTCACTTTTAACCTTCTATCTGACTATACTTAGTTTTCTCCGCAAGCCTGTTAAGTGGACTTACAATAATCTCCTTCTTTTGAAAGTCGACAATCTTAGTGGATTTATTCTTTTAGCCATAGGTCTTTTTGGAGTTTTGATTGTACTATATTCACTAAAATATATGACGGGCAAAGAGCGTTTAAACGAATACTACACTTATCTTCTCTGGACAATTGGTGGGGCTTGCGGGGCAATTTTAGCAAATAATTTGGTGCTTCTTCTCGTTTTCTGGGGATTTCTCGGCTTGACCTTGTATTTACTTATCGGGATAGGTGGGCCAGAGGCTTCTCCAGCAGCCAAGAAAACCTT
>Ga0315314_1002178_pt1 | contig 16414 bp, 13 predicted proteins | sample TDP9_MG_FD_203631 | JGI IMG/M metagenome (GOLD analysis project Ga0315314, IMG submission 203631) | Freshwater sediment microbial communities from Lake Towuti, South Sulawesi, Indonesia - TDP9 | ecosystem: Environmental > Aquatic > Freshwater > Lake > Sediment | place: Indonesia: South Sulawesi...
TTGCGAGGTCTGCATTTGAGCTCGGACTATCCAGCGGCCCGCCGGGCGGAGGTGGATTCGTCCGGCGCAGGAGCGGTCAGGCGGCCTTCCCGCCGATAACATCGCAGAGGCTATGGCCGAGAATTTGCCACCGCATCGCTTGCTGATCCCGGATCCGGAGCCGACGGGGACCCCTGCCTCCCGGGAGCAGGAGCTGGAATCCTCGGCCGCTCAGGAGGAGGAGCTTGTCCCCGACCCGTACGACGACCTGTGGGATCCGGACATGGACACCCGGCCGGAACGCATCAAGCGGACGAAGGCGCGTTCCAGGTTGGATTCCCGTTCTCGCAGACGGAGCTCACCCCAGCGGAGGCGGCGGGAAGAAGTCTGACACCCAGGCTCCTGCGTCCACGGGATCGCCGCCTGCTCATCTTCCGGGGGTGGGACAAGGAGATCGTGCATTGACAGACCGCGAAGAAGACATCGAAGAAACTGCGGAGAAGCGCCAGGCGGGGACAGCAATCGAGCATCCCCAGGGGCAGCGAAAAATGCCGCCCCACATCCCGCTCTTGCCGGTGCGGGATGTCGTAGTCTACCCCTTCATGATCCTGCCCCTGTTCGTCGGGCGGGACAAGTCCATTCGGGCAGTTGACGAGGCCCTGTCGCGGGAACGGCTGATCCTCTTGGTGGCCCAGCGGGATGCCGAGGCCGAAGATCCCGATCCCGAGGATCTGTACCCCGTCGGCACGGTGGCCATGATCATGCGGATGCTGAAGATGCCCGATGGCCGGGTTAAGATCCTGGTTCAGGGCGTTTCGCGCGCCCGAATCCTGGCATTCACCCGTCGGGAGCCCTCTTTCGAGGCCCAGATTGCCGAGATGGCAGAGCCGGAAGCTGCTCCTCAGGGGCTGGAAGTCGAGGCCCTGGTTCGCTCCGTCAAGGAGCAGATTCAGCGGGGGGTCAACCTGGGCAAGGGGATCTCGCCCGATGTCCTCGTCATCATCAACAACCTGGACCACCCCGGGCGGCTGGCCGACTTGGTGGCCAGCAATCTGGATCTCAAGGTGGATCAGGCAGAACAAATCCTTGAGATTTTCGACCCGGTGGAGCGGCTGAGGAAGCTTGCCGAGCTTCTGGGGAAGGAAATCGAAGTCCTGGAGATGCAGCACAAGATCCAGACCCAGGCTCGGGAGGAGATGGACAAGACCCACCGGGAGTATTATCTGCGGGAGCAGCTCAAGGCCATTCAAAAGGAACTGGGCGAGACCGACGAGCGTGGCCAGGAGATCCAGGATCTGGAGCAGAAAATCGAGGCGGCCAGGATGCCCCCCGAAGTGGCTAAGGAGGCCAAGACCCAGCTCGGTCGGCTCTCCCGCATGCATCCGGATGCGGCCGAGGCCTCGGTCATTCGAACCTATCTCGACTGGTTGATCGATCTGCCCTGGGCCAAGCAGACCAAGGACAAGCTGAGCATCAGGCAGGCCCAGAAGATCCTGGAAAAGGATCACTACGACCTGGACAAGGTAAAAGAAAGGATCCTGGAATATCTGGCGGTCCGCAAGCTCAAGAAGAAAATGAAAGGTCCGATCCTGTGCTTCGTCGGTCCACCGGGTGTGGGCAAGACCTCGCTGGGCCGCTCCATCGCCCGCGCCCTCGGGCGGAAGTTCGTCCGGATCTCGTTGGGCGGCGTCCGGGACGAGGCCGAGATCCGAGGCCATCGCCGGACGTACATCGGTGCACTCCCCGGGAAGATCATCCAGTGGATCAAGCAAGCCGGGACCAACAATCCAGTGTTCATGATGGACGAGGTGGACAAGGTGGGGGCGGACTTCCGGGGCGATCCCTCGGCGGCCTTGCTTGAGGTACTGGACCCGGAGCAGAACGTGGCCTTCACCGACCACTACCTGGGAGTGGCCTTCGACCTCCGGAACGTGATGTTCATCACCACGGCGAACCTGGCCGATCCGATCCTGCCTGCCCTGAAGGACCGGATGGAGATTATCGAGATCTCGGGGTACACGGAAGAGGAGAAGCTCCATATCGTCAACCAGTACATCCTCCCCCGCCAACTGGAAGAACACGGAATCAACAGGAAGCACCTGGAGATCCCCGATGAGACGATCCTGAGGGTCATCCAGAACTACACACGGGAGGCCGGATTGCGCAACCTGGAGCGCGAGATCGCCACCGTGTGTCGCAAGGTGGCGCGAGACGTGGCGGAGGGGAAGAGAGGTCTGACTCGCGTCACCAGTGCCAGCCTGCACCGCTTCCTCGGCCCGCCCAAGTTCCTCCCCGAGCCGGAACAGGAGCAGGATGAGATCGGCGTGGCGACAGGATTGGCCTGGACTCAGACTGGTGGGGATGTCCTGTACATCGAGTGTACCATGATGCGAGGGAAGGGAGGTCTGTCTCTCACCGGCCACCTGGGCGATGTCATGAAGGAATCTGCCCAGGCCGCCATGAGCTATGCGCGCTCCCGCGGGATGAGCCTGGGCATCAAAGAGGAAACCTTCGCCAGGCACGATGTGCACATTCATGTGCCGGCCGGGGCGATCCCCAAGGATGGTCCGTCAGCGGGGATTACCATGGCCACGGCCTTGATCTCTACCCTGACGAAGACCCCAGTGCGCCGCGACGTGGCCATGACCGGCGAGATCACACTGCGAGGCAAGGTCCTGCCCGTCGGGGGGATCAAGGAGAAGGTCCTGGCGGCCCGTCGGATGGGGATCAAGACCGTCATCGTCCCGACCAAGAACGACAATGACGTGCAGGAACTGCCTACCAACATCCGGCGCGGGATGCACTTCGTCTACGCGGACCACATGGATCAGGTGCTGAAGGTGGGCCTGGCCAAACGCAGCGTCTCTGGCCGCGTGACAGCCGTGGTGGGCGAGCGGCGCATGACGGCGCGGGCCTGACGAACCGGCAATCAGGCGCTCTGGCAGTCTGGCAATTGGGAAGAACCTGAGTGCCGGAGTGACGGATTGCCAGATTGCCATTCATGAAGGAGGATCCTGTCCGTTTTGAGCCATAGCGAGCCGTGGGTGCGCATCATCCCTCTGGGCGGCCTGGGCGAGATCGGGATGAACATGACCCTCCTCGAGACCGAGGAGGATCTCCTGGTGATTGATGCCGGGCTGATGTTTCCGGAGGAGGAGATGCTGGGGATCGACCTGGTGCTCCCCGAGACAACCTACCTGCTGGAGCAACAGCAGAAGGTGCGCGGCATTATCCTCACTCATGGTCACGAAGATCACACTGGCAGTCTCCCCTTCCTCTTACAGCAGCTTTCGGTTCCCGTCTACGGCACCCCCCTCGCTCTCGGACTGGTCCAGGAGAAGCTCCGCGAATTCGATCTGGATCAGACGGCCGACCTCCGCCGCATCCAGGCGGGCGACAGTCTGCGCCTCGGAGAACTCAGGCTGCAGTTCGTCCGAGTAAGCCACAGCATCCCCGACGGCGTGGCAGTCGCCGCGGACACGCCGGCCGGGCTGCTGGTCCACAGCGGAGACTTCAAGTTCGATCAGACCCCTGTGGATGGGCGGTTGACCGACTTCCGGAAGTTCGCCGAGCTGGGGGAGCAGGGGGTCCTGGTCCTTCTCTCGGACAGCACCAATGCCACTAAAGAGGGTTTCACCCCCTCTGAGTCCGCCATGGGGCAGACGTTTGAATCGATCTTTCGGACTGCCCCTCGACGAATCATCGTGGCCTGCTTTGCCAGCCACATCCACCGGATCCAGCAGGTGCTGGATGTCGCCGCTCGCCTGGGCAGGAAAGTCGCAGTGAATGGCAAGAGCATGGCGGCCAACAGGCGGATCGCGGCGGAGTTGGGGCACCTGAGGGTCCCGGAGGACACGCTGGTACGGCTAGACGATCTCAAAGGATTCCCCCCAGATCGGGGGGTGATCATCACGACGGGCTCGCAGGGGGAGCCCCTTTCCGCCGTCGCGCGCATGGCTGTGGGGGAGCACAAGCAGATCGAGATCCAGCGGGGTGACACGGTGATCTTCTCGGCGCGCGTGATCCCGGGGAACGAAAAATCCATCGCCCGCACCGTCAATCATCTCTTTCGCCGGGGTGCGCAGGTCATCACGGAAGATGTCATGCCTGGCGTGCACGTGTCCGGACACGGGAGCCGGGAAGAGCTGAAGCTCATGCTCAATCTCACCCGACCTCGCTTCTTCGTTCCGATCCACGGCGAGTATCGGCACCTCTATTCCCACGCCCGACTGGCCCATCAGGTCGGGATTCGAGAGGAGAATATCTTTCTTCTGGAAAACGGAGAGATGCTGAAGGTCACACCGACTTGGGCGAAGGTTGTCCGCAAGGTCCCGGCCGGGAGGACTTTTGTGGATGGCAAGGGGGTCGGGGACGTGGGAGATACGGTTCTGAGGGACCGCCAGCATCTGGCCCAGGATGGGATGGTGGTGGTGGTCATCGGGTTCGACACCGCGGGAACCGTAGTAGCCGGGCCGGATATCGTCTGCCGGGGATTCGCCCACTTGCCCGAGGACGATATCCTGTTCGAAGAGGCTCGTCGACTGATCATCACCGTCCTCGAGGGGTGCAGCGTGGAGGAGAAAACCGATTGGACGCTCATCAAGCAGCGGATCCGATCCGTCCTGCGGAAGTTCCTTCGGAAGAGGGTGGACCGGCGACCGATGATCCTGCCCGTGATCATCGAAGTCTGAGGGCCGATAGCGACAGGGACAGCGACAGGGATTTCCGATGGCGGGTTCCTGGTTCGCTGTCGGCGATCCCTGTCGGAAATCGCCAACAGAAGAAAGGGCTTGGCGATTGGCTCGAGGCACGCTATAAGGTGAGGCATGCAAGAGCGAGCTGAAGGGGAAGCCCGGCCGTGGATCTGACCAGACCAAGCGAATGGCTGAAGCTTTTGGCGGCCTTCTTCCGGCACGACAAGACCCGTGAAGGGATCGGTGTCCTAGCCATGGCCATGGCCGTTCTCGTCTCGGCCAGCCTTGCGACCTTCGATCCCCGCGACCCGTCGTTCTTCAGCTATGCCAGCTCCGCCGCCTTCGAACGGGAGATCCACAACGCTGTGGGGAGGGTGGGGGCGGAGCTGGCGGGGGATCTCCTCGGGATTCTTGGACTGTCGGCGCTTCTGGTTCCACCGGTCTTCTTCCTGTGGGGCTGGATATGGGTCGGGGGGAGGCACCTCACCCATCCCGTCCGCCGGGCATTCGGCCTGATCCTGCTGACCCCGTCCTTGAGCTTGCTGGCCAGCGTCCTGCACCAGGCAGGCCTCTTGCCAGGAGGACGGGTGGAGCGTCCAGGAGGTTTCCTGGGTGACGAGCTGCTTCGCCTGCTCCTCTTCTCGCTTGGCAAGTTCGGGATGACCGTCCTGGCCCTGGCCGGTCTGGCCCTGGCCGTCATCTGTCTTTGCCAGAGGCCCCTGGCTGCCTTTCTCGCTTGGCCTGCTGCCGGATTGAGCGGAATCCCATCCCGGCTGAAAGCAGCGTCCTCCGCCTGGCGAGCCCGCCGGGCTGCGGCGGCTTCGGCCAAGTCACGCTCAGCCGTCGGATCGGCAACGACCGCCCCGGTGGGTGCGCCGGCGGAGTCGGGAGCCGCTTCAGTGGTGGCTGTTGCCGCGGCCACCGCCTCCCCGGCGCAGGTGTCCTCAACCTCGATGTCGGCGGCTTCGCTGGCTGCTCCGAGCAAAGAGGCGAAGGAGGCGAAGGAGCCAAAAGGCCAACAAGCCTTCCCGTTTGCCGCCGGAAGACACGGCTACGGCAAGCCCTCACTGAAACTGCTGGATGTCTTGTCGGCCGATCGCGGCGGCATCAGCCAGGAGGAGATGGCCCGGAATTCCCAGATCCTGGAGAAGAAGCTCCAAGAATTCGGCGTGGAGGGTCGTGTCACGGCAGTGAATCCCGGGCCGGTCATCACCAGCTATGAAATCGAACCGGGTCCCGGGATCAAGATCAACCGAATCGTGGCGCTGGCGGATGATTTGGCGCTGGGCTTGAAAGCCCTCAGCGTGCGCGTCGTCGCGCCGATTCCGGGCAAGGCGGCCGTGGGGGTGGAGATTCCCAATCAGCATCGGGCAACGGTGCACCTCCGGGAGGTGCTGGCCACTAAGGAATTCGGCAACGAAGCCCTGCAACTTCCCCTGGCCCTGGGCAAGGAGATTAGCGGGACTCCCACGGTGTGTGACCTGGCGCAGATGCCGCACCTCTTGATCGCCGGAGAGACTGGATCAGGCAAGAGCGTGTGCATCAACTCTCTGATCCTCAGCCTGTTGTACCGGGCGGAACCGCGGGATGTCCGGCTGCTCCTGATCGATCCGAAGCGCGTGGAGCTTTCGGTCTACAACGGTGTTCCCCACCTGGCCGACAAGGTGGTCTCGGACCCCAAGGAGGCTGCCAGGCGTCTCCAGCGCGTTGTGCAGCACATGGAGGAGCGATACCGGCTTTTCGCTCAGGTCGGAGCCCGCAATCTCCAGAGCTACAACCGGCGGATGGAGCTCGAGCCGCCCCCCGAGGACGACCTGACCAAGGGGTCGTATCGGGGCCGCCTCCCGATGCTGGTGGTGGTCATTGACGAGCTGGCAGACCTGATTCTCATAGCGCAGAACGAAGTGGAGAGTGCCATCATGCGGCTGGCGCAGATGGCGCGGGCCGTAGGCATCCACCTCATCGTGGCGACCCAGCGTCCCTCGGTGGACGTGATCACCGGGGTCATCAAGGCGAATTTCCCGGCGCGCATTTCTTTCCGGGTGGCGTCCAAGGTGGATTCCCGGACGATCCTGGACATGAACGGCGCCGAGACCCTTTTGGGGAAGGGGGACATGCTCTTCATTCCACCGGGGAGTTCCAAGCCGATTCGCATCCACGGCTGCAACGTGACCGAGGTGGAGATTCGTCGCGTCGTAGATTTCCTCGCGGCTCAGCCCAAGCCGGGAGAGTTCGTCTGGTCCGTGCTGCCGCTGGAGCCCGATAGGCTGGCAGAGGAAGAGGGTGAGGACGACGAGCTGTACCGCCAGGCGGTAGAGATCGTCGTCCAGACGCAGCAGGCCTCCATTTCCATGATCCAGCGGCGACTGCGGGTTGGGTTCAACCGGGCGGCTCGCATGATTGAGCGGATGGAGCGTGAGGGAATCGTCAGCGCCATGGACGGAACTCGCCCCCGCGAAGTTCTGGTTTCCCGGGCCGAGTCTTGAGATGCGAAGGGACGGCGTCCGCGCCAAGTGGAGGACGCTGCTTCTTGCAGCCATGTTCTTGGCAGGGTCCGCCGAGGGCCCGTGGATGGGCGCAAGACCCTTGGCTGCCTCGGCCGGATCGGACCTGGACCAGATCGTGGACAAGGTGCAGGCTACCTGCTCCAAGGTCCACGATCTCTCGGCCCGATTTCACCAGACCGTCAGCAGCCGCGCCGCAGGCGCGGTTCAAGAGGCCAGTGGCATCTTCCTGGTGAAGCGCCCGGGGAAGATGCGTTGGGAATACCAGAAGCCGGAAGCGCGTCTCTTCGTGACCGACGGGAAGACGCTGTGGGTGTACTCACCGGCCGACAAGCAGGTGCTGGCCCAGGACGTCAGCGAAGCCTTCGCGTCGCGCGTGCCCCTGTCATTTCTGGCGGGAGATTGTCAGTTGCGCCACGACTTCAGCATCGCCCCCGTGGAGCACGCCGGTACCCGGGCCTCGCCCACCACCAAGATCCTTGACCTTCGCCCTGTGCGCCCCGAGGCGGGCATCTCGCGCGTGCTTTTGGAAGTGAACCTCCAGAGCTACACAGTGGAGAAGACCACCCTCTTTGACGCCGCCGGAAATACGACGGTGATCACGCTGACCAACCTGAAGCTAAACACAGGCCTCGGTGACCAGCAGTTCCAGTTCACACCGCCGGCGGATGTCACCGTGATCAATCCGGCCAAGCGGTAAGCGCGCCGGGGAGCAGGATGGCCAGCGAGTGTTCGTTCGATATCGCATCCAAGGTCGATCTGCAAGAGGTGGACAATGCCGTCCACCAGACGATGCGTGAGATCGGCCAGCGGTTCGATTTCAAGGGTAGCGTGGCGGCAGTGAGTCGGGACGGCTATGCCCTTGTTCTGCTGGCTGAGGACGAATTCACGCTGAAGCAGATGCTGGACATCCTGGAGGGCAAGCTGGTGAAGCGGCAGGTGCCGCTCAAGGCCCTCAGCCGCGGGAAGGTGGAATCCGCCTCCGGCGGAAAGGTCCGGCAACGGATGGAGCTGCAGCAGGGCATTCCGATCGAGAAGGCACGGGAGATCGTCAAGCTGGTCAAGGGGGGGAAGTTCAAGGTCCAGGCCCAGATCCAGGAGGATCAGGTCCGCGTCTTCGGCCGGGATAAGGACGAGTTGCAGGCGGTGATTCAGTTCCTCCGGCAGCGGGATATGGGCATTCACATGCAGTTCATGAATTATCGGCCCTAACTAATTGCCGATTTTCGATTTGCGATTTCCGATTTTTTCTGACGAGTTCGGTGAAATCGGCCATCTGCAATCGGCAATCGACAATCCGGAGCGAAGGGTGACCAAGCGCGCCCTGGTCGTGGATAACGACCGATTGTACGTTGAATTCCTGAGTGAAATCCTGGGCCAGGAGGGCTACGAGGTGGCCAAGGCCTACGACGGGATGGAAGCTATGGAATTCCTGGACCGGGAGCCTCCGGACCTCGTGTTCCTGGACATCGTGATGCCGAAGATCGATGGGGACCGGGTGTGCAAGTACATCAAGGGCACCCCGCGCCTGCGCCAGATTCCCGTGGTGATCCTCTCGGGCACCCTGGTGGAGGATCAGGAGAAGATGCTTTCCATTGGGGCCGACGCTTACGTGGCCAAGGGACGCCTGGATGAACTGCGCGGGAATATCCTGGCAACGCTGCGTCGCCTGGAACGTGGGGTGTCGGAAGCCACGCAGGTGGTCCTGGGGGTGGAGAAGACGGTCCCGCGCGAGATGGTGAAGGAGCTGCTCGCCCTCAAGCGTCACAAGGAGGCGATCCTTCGATCAATCGTGGAAGGCGTGGTGGAAGGGGATGGCCGCCTGCGCGTGCTGTACGTGAACCCCGCAGGCCTCGCGATGCTGGGACGAACCGAGCTGGAGGTGATCGGTACTCCGTTGATGGCGATCCTCACGGCGGAACACCGGGCCACCCTGCGGGACGCGCTCGGTCGTCTCCGGACTCAGCCGGACAAGGCAGCAGAGACAGTCAGCCTCCGCTACCGGGATCGAGTCCTGCGCATTGCTTTCGCGAGCTCGGTCCCGGAAGATCCTGAGGGCGGATGCTTCATGATCATGCAGGACATCACCGATCTGGCCCGGAAAATCGAAGAGCTGTCCGCGCTGAACACGCGCCTGCAAGAGATGGAGCGAATGCGATCCGAGTTCCTCGCCATGGTTTCCCACGATCTCCATACGCCGCTCACGGCCATCAAAGGATCCCTGGACGTGATGGCCCACGAGGGGGTCGGCCTCGAGCTGTCTCGAGAGCTACTGGGGATTGCCCAGAAGAACACCGATCGGCTCTTTCGCATGGTGAGCGACATCCTCGACCTGGCGCGCATCGAGGCCGGCCGGTTCCAGATCCGTCGCGAGGTCTTTGACTTGGTGGCTGGCCTGCGGGCGGCGATGGATCGCCTGCGCCAATTGGCTCAAGATCGTGGGATCAGCCTAACCCTGCAAGCGCCTGATGATCTCCCGCAGGTGCTGGCCGATGGGCTACGAATGGATCAGGTGTTCACGAACATCCTGGTGAACGCCCTGAAATTCACAGGACAGGGCGGGCAGATCGCCGCGAAGGCGCGGGAGCTGCCGGCGGAATTGCTGGTCGAAGTCCAGGATTCCGGCGTGGGGATCCCGCCGGAACATCTCGGTCGGATCTTCGATCGGTTCTATCGAGTGCCGCTGCCGGCGGGAGAGCGGGTCGAAGGCTCCGGACTGGGACTGAGCATCTGCAAGGCCATCGTTGAGGAGCACGGGGGACGGATCTGGGTGGAGAGCGAGGTGGGGAAAGGGAGCATCTTTTCCTTCACCCTGCCCAAGGGACCCGCTCCGGCATGATGCGCGTGCGCGACGAGAGCAAGCGTGGCACCCTGGTAGGTGCAGGTGCCATTTTCTTTTTGCCGCGCTGGGATGATATTGTGTATTATGGGCGGATAGGAGACCGAGGCGGCTTGCGGATGTTGACCGACGAGGCCCAGAGGGAGGGGGACCGGTTTCCGGAGGGCAGGCGTGAATAACGTGCCAACCGTGAGCGTTGCGCCGCGGTCCACGATCCTTATCGTGGAGGACGAAGAAGGGATTGCCCGCATGATCCAGGTCCTCCTGGAGGCTCGCGGCTTCGCCACCCTGGTGAGCCATTCGGGGGATCAGGCGTTCAACCATCTCCGCGCTCATCCCGTGGACCTGGTATTGTTGGACGTGATGATGCCCGAGATGGACGGCTTCGAGGTCTGCCGGCGACTGAAAGGGGACGACCGGTGGCGCCATATCCCGGTGGCGATGCTCACCGCTCGGGATGCGATGCGGGATATGCTCCACGGTTTGGAGATCGGGGCCGACGAGTACATCACCAAGCCATTCAATACCGAGGAATTGATTGCCCGCATCAAGGTGCTGCTTCGGATTCAGCGGATGAGCCAGGAGCTGGTTCGCCGGAACCGGCAGCTGCAGACGCTGAACGCCGTGGCCCTGGCGGTCAGTCGTACCCTGAGCCCGGAGGAGATCCTCGACGGGGCCCTTGCCCGGACCCTGGAGAGCCTCGGGCTGGTTGCCGGAATGGTGCACCTGGTGGAGCCCAAGAGCGGCGACCTGATCCTCGAAAGATCGCGTGGCTCTTTGGGGGACCCTGGGAAGAGCATGCAGCGCTTGCCCCCGGGAACGGGTTGGGCGTGGCGCGCCATGCAGCAGGAGGAATCGCTGATTCTCCCCGATGCTTCCAAGGCCGAAGGGATCGGACTGCCTTATAGCGAGCCGCTCCATCCGTTGATGGCAACTCCGCTCCGTTGCCGCGACCGGAATCTTGGTGTTCTCACGGTCCTTGGTCGAGCTGGCCAGGAGTTTACGCCCGAGGATGCCGCGCTGCTCTCAGCCATCGGGCGCCAAGTCGCCATGGCCCTGGAAAACGCCCACCTGTACGCTGCGAGCCGCCGCAGGATCAGGGAGTTCGAAGCCCTGTACCAACTGGGCCAGACCATGACCTCGACCTTCAATCTTCAGGAAATCCTCAATCGGATTAGCCACACGGTGTCCAGCCTCCTGCACGCAGAGGCGATGTCACTGATGCTGCTCAGCCCGGATGGGCGTGCCCTCTCTACGGTGGCCGGGTACAACCTGTTTCAGGAGGCGCTGCACACGACGGAGGCTACTCGGGGGCGGGAGGATAGCAGCCCCAGCTTGGTTGCGGTGCGTGAGAAGCAACCGGTGGGGATTCCCGATCTCGGCGAGGACGTTGTGTACGCTCCTTGGCTGCAAACCGCTCTCGAACGCGGATACAAATCCTTCATCGCCATTCCTCTGATTGCGCAGGACCGCACCCTGGGGTGCATGAATCTCTATCTCGCCGAGCGTCACGAGTTCGATGCCGATGAGGTTCAGCTCCTCTCCACTTTTGCCAGCCAGGCGGCCGTCTCGATCGAGAACGCTCGTCTCTTCGAGGAGACGCGGCAGCTGGCTATCACCGACGAGCTGACGGGCCTGGCGAACCATCGCCACTTCTATCACCAGCTGGCGCGCGAGCTCCGGCGAGCCCAACGGTACAGGCGGCCCCTCACGCTTCTCATGCTTGACCTGGATTACTTCAAGCAGTACAACGATCGCTTCGGGCACCTGGCGGGCGACCAGGCACTGCGGGAAACGGCGGAACTGTTGCGACGGAATTCCCGAGAGGTGGACATCGTCGCCCGTTATGGTGGAGAGGAGTTCGCCGTCATCCTTCCCGAAACCGACCTGGAGCGGGCGGTCACCCAGGCCGAGCGGACGCGGGCTGCTGTTGCCAACCATGCCTTTCGGGGCAAGGACTCTAACCTGCAAGGGGACCTGACAGTGAGCATTGGCGTGGCTACTCTGAGTGCCGGGATGCGCAAGATCGAAGAGCTGGTGCATGATGCCGATCAGGCCCTCTACCGAGCCAAGGCCCAGGGCCGTAACCGAATCGAGTTGGCACCGATCCGCACCCGGACGGCCGTCCAAACCTGAGCCAGCGGGGCCCTCGAGGCTCGAAGATCCATCCCCCCATCCGGTCTTCTCCCCTTGTGTAGCGATGCGCCGGAAGGGTGACCAGCGTCATCGCGCGTGCGTCGCGATAGGGCGGCGTGGGCATGAGCGAGCCATGCAGCATCAACGACTGAGAAGGGACGGGCCGAAGGACAGTGGCGCGACGCCAGCGCGGAACAGGCAGCCGGTCAAGGTGAGCCTCGTCAGTCTGGGGTGCCCCAAGAACCAGGTGGATGCCGAGATGATGCTGGGGCAGCTTGCCGGAGCGGGCTACCAGATTGAGGATGCGCCGGAGCGGGCCGATCTGGTTGTTGTCAACACCTGCGGCTTCATCCAGGAGGCCAAAGAGGAATCAATTCAGATCATCCTCCAGGCGACGGAACTCAAGCGGACAGGCTGCTGTCAGGCAGTCGTGGTGAGCGGCTGTCTGCCGCAACGCTATAGTCGGGAACTGCCGTCCCTGTTGCCCGAGGTGGATGCCTTTGTGGGCACCGGGGAGTTTCCCCGCATCGCGGAGATCGCCTCCGCAGCACTCACGCGATCCACCCTGAAGCGGACCTGGGTGACGGGGCACACCGCGCTCGTCACGGCCGATTTGCCGCGGCGGCTTCTCAGCCCGAGCCACTTCGCCTACGTGAAGATCGCCGAGGGGTGTGATCGGCCCTGCACGTTCTGCGCGATTCCAGGGATCCGCGGCCGGATGCAGTCTCGGGCGCTCGCGGACATCGTGGCCGAGGTACGGCAACTCGCGGCCGCGGGTGTTCGAGAGATCATCCTGGTCTCCCAGGACACTACGGATTATGGGCGGGACCTCGGCGAGACCCACGGGTTGCTCCGCTTGCTTGAGGCCCTGCTGGCGATTCCATCCTTTTCCTGGATCCGCCTGCATTACCTGTATCCCACGCGGGTCACGCCCGAGCTAGTCAAGCTGCTGGCGTCCGAGCCACGGCTCTGTCGGTACCTGGACGTCCCGCTCCAGCACTGTGACGCGGCTGTGCTCAAGGCCATGGCCCGCGGGGGGGACGCGCGCAGTCTCAGGCGCTTACTCGGTCGTGTCCGCGAGGCGGTTCCGGACATGACAATCCGCACCTCCTTCATGACGGGCTTCCCTGGCGAGACGCCTGAGCAGTTTCTCGGATTGCTGCGCTTTGTGGAAGAGATGCGATTCGACCGTGTCGGGGTCTTCTGCTACTCGGATGAGGAAGGAACTGCCGCTCATGGTCTGCCCCGCAAGGTTCCACGGCGCGTGGCGGAGGGGCGGCGGGCACGCCTGATGGCGGTACAGGCCCAGATCGCCGAGGAGAAGGGGCGCGCTCTGATCGGAAGCGTCTGGGACGTGATGGTGGATGGTCCGGTCGTGGAATTCCCCGGGATCCAGTGCGGACGCACCATGGCTCACGCGCCCGAGGTCGACGGGACGGCTTTTCTTCGCGGCCCCACATATCCTCCAGGCACGATCGTGCGAGCTCGAATCCGAGAGGCGTTCGAGCATGACCTCGCAGCCGACATCCTCGAGGGTGCGGAGTAGCCATGTCCAATCGCGCACGCACGGCCTCAACCGGTGCGGGGACGGCGAGGGGAGGTGTCGTGCGACTCCTGGCCACCGCAGTGGGCCTTGGAGATCTTCCCTTTGTCCCCGGAACGGTAGGAAGCCTGTTGGGAGCGGTCCTTTGTTTTCCCCTGCTGTATCTGCCGTTGGCGGTGCAGGTCGGAGCGACCCTGCTACTTGTCCTCGTGGCGGTCTGGGCCGCAGGACGGGTGGCGGCCGAGCTGGGCCAGGAGGACCCCAGGCAGGTTGTTATCGATGAGATCGCAGGGATGTGGGCCGCAGGGATCGGCCTTCCACCAACGCTGTACGACCTCACCGCCGTGTTTCTTCTCTTCCGCCTCATGGACGTGGTGAAGCCTGCCCCCATCCCCCGCCTGGAGCGGCTGGAGGGTGGGCTGGGGATCGTTGCCGACGATGTCGCGGCAGGCCTCCTGGCAGGGATCACCTGGTGGCTGTTGAAGGCGAACTTCGACTTCCTCTGATTCAGGCATAGCCGGAAAGCCGGAACGCCTGAGCGCTGGAGACCCAGGGGGTTCGCCGCTGGCCAGCCCTCTAGCGATTGAGTGGAACAGACCATGGGCACAGAGATTATCACTATCGGGACCGAGTTGCTGCTGGGTCAGATCATAGACACCAACGCCAGTTGGATTGCCCAGCGGCTGGCCGAAGCGGGGATCGACCTGTACTACAAGACCACTGTGGGAGATAACGCCGGCCGCATCGAAGCGGCGCTCCGCCAGGCTCTCAGCCGGGCCGACGTCATCATCATGACCGGCGGCCTGGGGCCGACCGAGGATGACCTGACCCGCGATGTCGTCGCGGCCGTCCTGGGCCGCCCCCTGCGTTTGGACTCGGATGTCCTGGGCCACATCGAGCGGCGCTTTGCCCATCGCAAGATCCCGATGCCGGAGAACAATCGAAAGCAGGCGATGATCCCAGAAGGTGCGGCGGTGCTCCACAATCCCCACGGGACGGCGCCGGGCCTCTTCCTGAGGGTGAATGGGCGATGCGTGGTGTGCATGCCCGGTGTTCCCGCCGAGATGAAGCCCATGCTCACGGATCAAGTGATCCCGCGGATCCGGGAAGCTTTCGGCATCAAGAGCCGGATCGTCTCGCGGCTTCTCAAGATGTGCGGGATCAGCGAGTCGAGGGTGGACCAGGCCATCGGCGATTACTTCCGTACCATGCGGAATCCAACCATCGGCGTCCTGGCCCACGCCGGCGAGATTCACGTCCGCCTGACCTGCAAGGGAGACGATCCGGTCGCGATCACCCGAATGCTCGATGAGCTTGAGGGGAAGATCCGCGAGCGTCTCGGCGCGTTGATTTTTGGCCGGGACGAGGAGAAGCTCGAGGCGCTCGTCGGCCAACTCTTGAGAGAACGAGGAGCCACACTGGCTGTGGCCGAGTCGTGTACGGGGGGCCTGATTGCCAGCCGCCTGACGGACGTCGCAGGGAGTTCGGACTACTTCGAGCGCGGGATGGTGACCTACAGCAGCGCGGCCAAGCAGCAACTCCTGGGTGTGTCACGGGAATTGATCGGGGATCCCGGTGTCGTGAGTCTGGACGTGGTGCGGGTCATGGCGGACGGGGTGCGGAAGAGGAGTGGGACCACCTTCGGCCTTGCCACCACCGGTATTGCAGGTCCCTCAGGCGGAACATCGGAGAAACCGGTGGGTCTAGTGTGCGTCGCGCTGGCGTGGGAGGGCGGGGACATCGCGCGCGAATACCGGTTGCATGGGGGACGCGAGCTGATCAAGTATCGCGCCGCACAAATGGCCCTCGAAATGCTTCGCCGCCATCTGCTCGGCGTTCCCATTACTGAAAGCTAATTTCGGATTGCGGATTTCGAATCTTGCTGTCAGTTCTGAGAAATCCCGCATTCCGAATTCCGCATTCCGCAATGGGCGAGATGCGACTGTTCGTTGCTGTGAATCTTCCCGCCGAGATCCGTGACCGGTTGGCGGCCGTTCAGGATCGCCTGCGACGCGCTCAAGCTGACGTGAGCTGGGTGCGTGCCGAGAACCTCCACATCACCCTGAAGTTTCTGGGGGAGACCGAAGAGAAACGTCTGGACCGAATCCGTGACGTATTGGCCGAGGTGGCGCGTGCGTATGCTCCGTTCTCACTCCAGGTGACCGGTGCCGGTAGCTTTGGCGGAAGGGTGCCGCGCGTCGTCTGGGCCGGCGTGTCAGAGGGAGCCGATCTCCTGACGCGGCTTGCTTGGCAGGTCGAATCGGCCCTCTCCCGGGTCGGCTTCCCAAAGGAGAAGCGATCGCTTACCGCGCACCTCACGTTGGGCCGGGTGCGGTCGCCCCGAAACGTGGAGGCGCTTCTCATGGCGCTTCGGGAATTCCAAACGGACTCGTTCGGGACGGCCATGGTGAGGCAATTTGACTTGATGCGGAGCGAGCTTCGGCCCAGCGGATCGGTGTACACCATGCTGGAGGGCTTCATCCTGAGTCAGCCTGACGCGAGGCCGGGCCGCGAGGGAGGCCATGCGGGTTAAGGAATTGAGATGGGCCGCACTCAAGATCTTCAATGCTGCGGTCCGTGCAGTGGATCCGATGGAGGCGATCCGCTGCCATGTCACGCGAGAAGGATCGCATCTGTACCTTGGTCACGAGAGGCTTGACCTCGCCGCGGTCGGCCAGGTCGTGGTGGTCGGATGCGGAAAGGCAGCCGCGCCCATGGC
>Ga0315314_1002179_pt1 | contig 16414 bp, 22 predicted proteins | sample TDP9_MG_FD_203631 | JGI IMG/M metagenome (GOLD analysis project Ga0315314, IMG submission 203631) | Freshwater sediment microbial communities from Lake Towuti, South Sulawesi, Indonesia - TDP9 | ecosystem: Environmental > Aquatic > Freshwater > Lake > Sediment | place: Indonesia: South Sulawesi...
TTTTAGCTTTTCTTTCATTTCTTTGGATATGATTTTCTCTTTTTCCAATTTTTCGAATAGATCTTCCTCTTCGGCCGGAAGACCAAGCCTCAAACCTTTCACTATTAAAGCGCATACGTCTATCACGCATTCTATTAGGATGTGCAAAAGTCTTTCGCAAGACCTCTTTTTTTCTATCGAGCTTATGTATTCTTCATAGCTTTTCGGCATTACGCTTTCGAGCTCGCTTAGATAAGTATCCAATTCGTCAAGCTTTGTTAAGATTCTGTTTTCGTCAAGCATGCAAAACGCCTTCTAGATAAGAAAGATACCTGGGCTTGAAATATTCAAACTGTCTTACGGTGGAAAAACTCAAATCGTACAATAAGTCTTCGTTTCTACAGAAGATAATCTTGCCATCTCTGAGGACTCTCATCTTTACGTACAGGGGAAGCTGTTGGAATATTTGTATGTCTAAGTTTGGGAAGGCAGTCAAGTATTCAAGCCTTTTCTTTGATAAAAATAAGGGATCGAATTTTCCAGGTTTTAAAATGACGCAGATGTCTATGTCAGAAAAGTTTTCGTTCCTTGCATAACTTCCGAATAGCATTACGGCTAAGACATCTTCATCGTTCTTTGCCTTCTCTGAAATTTTTCTTAACGCGTTTTTCACTTTTGCCGCTACACCTTTCATCACATCCCCTCACACTTTAATCCATATAACGTTTTGCAATACGAAGTTGTGAGGGAGTAATGGGATCATCGTCTTAGCGCGCGCAAGAGGCAAAACATAAATGTTTCATCATGAAAAGAAATCGCAGGGTAATGAGATGTGAGCCAGGATCTAAAGATTAGACGTGTAATGGAGAAGTTGAAAGACGAAAGAAGTAAGAAAGTAATCTTTGTTGCCCATTGCATCCTAAACGAGAACACGAGATGGCTAGGTGGAGCATTTAGAAGAGGATGCATCGATGAAATAGTTGATCAGATACAGGATCTAGGAATCGGAATAGTCCAAATGAAATGCCCAGAACAACAAGCTATGGGTGGCGTTGTGAAGACTGGGGAGTGGCGGATGCTTGGAGCAAAGGACACTTTGCTTTACAGATTGAAAGGTGCTGTGTTGCCCATATTCATCGGGAACATGAAAAGAATATATCGGAAAATCGCAAAAGAAGTTGTAAGAGACATTAAAGATTACACAGAACACGGTTTTGAAGTTGTCGGTATTGTCGGTATCGCGGGATCACCTTCTTGCGGTGTTAACATAACCTATGATGATTTTGAGGGATTAACGGAATTTCTCGCAAACACTGACATAGAGCATTTAGACAGGGAGAACTTGAACAAAACACTCATTGGATTGTGTACTAAAGGAAAAGGGCTCTTCATTAAGGCACTGGAAGAAGAGCTACAAAAGAAGAACCTAACCGTCAAAATCTTTGAGCAGGATTGCATTGCGGAAATGCGCGGAGAAAGAACTCCGATAGAATTAGAGTGACATACTATTATGTAGCAAGATCATAGTGCCGCACGCGCCTGAAGTTGGGCGTTTGTGACCAAACACAGCGCACTCTTATTTTGATAGGAGCCAGCACACGCGTGAGCATGCGCGTCGCCCTCTCATTAGGTCTTTCAGGATGACGATGCCCACTATTTCTCCTCTCTCCTCGACCAAAAGCCTTCTGACACCTTCGTCGGTCATTAGTTCTAGTGCTTCTCCGAGCTTCGCTTCTGCCTCAATGGTCGCATCTACAGGTTCTTGGGGCTCTATAGAGTCGGCGATTATTACGCCTCCGAATTCCATCTCCTCTAACGGAGTTTTGACCAAAGTCCCCCTGACTTCGCCGACAGAGAAAGTGAAGCTGTAGTCCTTATCTCGATAGGAAAGGGTGAACTCTCCAGGGAGATGAACCAACGTATCCGAGAGTGCCAAATAGAAACCATCCTCAGCATAGACGACATAAGGGTAGACCAAGAAGTCTGGTGCATGAGGAATGAAGATATAAGTGGTGACTTAAGGCTGTATCTCTTCAGATCCCTTGAGCTCCTTGAGGAATTCTTTGTAGCTTCTGACCCTTCCAGCTTTCACGTCTTCCTCCGCTTCTTTAATGGATTTCATCGCGTCCTCATCCTCTAGGTAATGTCTTCTTGGAAATCTTGTCGTTCTTCAGTTTCAACTTTTTACCTTGAACCTAATTAAAAATATGATAAATCCACCGGACATATCACCTCAAACTTCCGGTAATACCAAGTAGTACACTTTATCTGCAAAACACTCCTGTTAATCTCTAGTTATACGCAATCAGCTCGAAGGAGGCAAAGCGGTATGAACCATGAAGCTAAAATAGAACAACTAACTGCTTTGGATAAACCGGAATTGATCGATCTGTTCAGTGCTGCTTTTAGAGACACTCAACCCATTCCGGTATTCAAGGTCAAACCAGAGCTAGAAAAAAGGTACATGAGAGCCACTTTTGATTACGTTATGGGCAAGAAAAACACCCTGTTGTATGGAATTCGGGAGGATGGTAAGATTGTTTGTGCCTTGCTTGCTTCCGACTCTTTGGTAAAGCCCTCCGTGCTGGCGTCGATAAAATTCTTCATTCCTATGATTGCGTTGGCCGGCATTTCCCTACCGCGAGCAATGGGATGGCGTAAAGCAAAAGAATTTGTGGCCTTTATTAGAAAGGTATACTGGGACGAAATGCCCAGGTATGAAGAACGGTATTTTATACTGGAATTTTTTGGAACGTTACCAGCGTACCAGAGGAGGGGTTTCGGACGCAAAGTGCTGCGTTTTCTCTATGAAAAAGCGAAGAACGAGGGGTGTAGGGGGATAATCGTATCCACCAGCCCTGCTATACCTGGTTTTTATCTGTATCGGAAAGAAGGGTTTAAGGTGGAGAAGGAGTTTACACTGGGTGAAATAACCCTATGCTGGATGCGATTTACATTCTGAAACCTCAGAGGCGGCTGCATATAACAGCGTGTTTGCGGTTCGCTTCGCTTATCCAAATGCTCTACACTCAAAAATGTTGCTCCGGCCCTTATTAGAGGAGAAGCATAAATTTAGCAGGTGAGCATGGAATTGGTAAAGCCACTCTTTGCTGAGAAGAGGGGGTAAAGATTATGCAAGAGCCCGTGGTTTCAGACACGCTTACTAAGAAGAGGTTAGGATCGTTGGATCACCTTCGAGGACTGGCGATTTTTCTCATGGTTATAGTGAACGCTTTGTCTGAGTACAACGGTGTACCTTCCTGGCTTAAGCACGCCGAGTGGGATGGATACACCATCGCTGACTTGGTGGCGCCGATGTTCGTCTTCGCGATGGGTGTTGCCTACAACCTCTCGTTTTCCAAACGAGTGTTGTCGCAGGGTAAAGGGCGTGCGATCCTTCACTTCATAAAACGCTACTCAACGCTCTTCGTCTTCGGGCTTATCGGAAGCATATTGGTGGCGAAGGAGGTAAATCTCTCTCATAACGTGCTTCAAATGCTTGGTTTTGTTGGGCTCTTCTCTCTGTCGTTTATGCTGATAGAGCCGAAAGTTAGGGTGCTCACAGCCTTCGCTTTAGCAGTGATCTATCAGGTAAGCGTGCCTTTTGTCGCAGATTCTGGCATGTTTGATCTTTTAGCTACGGTTTCATGGAGTTTCATCCTATTGTTCGCTTCTGCTCTGGGGAAATGGGTATACGCTGGGGAAGGTTGGCGTTCTATAAAGATCCTAGCGTTCTGGGGCGCCGCTCTCGCTCTCCTCGGAGTTCTCATCTCGTTTATTCTTCCGCTCAACAGATCTCTTTCATCGCTTTCTTACGTGTTGTTCAGCGCTGGCTTATCCACTTTCATTCTACTGCTCTTTTACGTGTTCACAGACCTACTGTCACTCCGTATCTCAGTCCTAGACGCGATGGGGAAGAATGCGCTCTTGTTGTTTATGGTGAGCAGCCTCTTAACGCTGGTCGAAAACGCTGTCATTCCGAGCACAGCCTCGCTTTTGTGTGTAGCCGGAGGCTCCGCATCGATTCTCCTGGTCTGCATCTTTATAGGTGTGATCCTCGACGCAAAAAGAATCTACCTCAAACTCTAGTCAACACTCTTCTAACCGGATGAAGATAAAATAAACTTGCATAAGGGGCAAATAAAGTGCAAATAAGCTTGTTATCACAAGTAGCATGCTGGGACGAAGAGAGTGGTTGCGTCGTTGACTTTTATTTGCCCCCAAAAATCTTTTGTGATGACGAGGGCTCTTTTTGTTTTGTAGGATTTGGTGAAGCTTCTCATGCCCCTTGAAACTTTGGGCGCTTTGAAACTTTGATACTTGACTTCTACTGGAATTATTTCGTCTTTTATCCTGAGCACGAAGTCAACCTCTGCCTTTGCTATGGTTCTCCAGTAGTTTATCGTTGCCTCTTGGAAACTATTCTTCAAACTCAAAAAAACAGAATTCTCTATTAACGCTCCACAGTCGGTTCTCTTTTCAAGGGGATTGAAATTGCCCATTATGTAGTTCCTTAAGCCCATGTCAAAAAAGTACACTTTCGGAACCTTTTTTAATTCTGTTATGGGGTTTCTGTAGAATGGTTGAACCAAGTTTATTATGTAGGTTTCTGAGAGTATCGAAACTATTCTTTTAAGTTCTTTATAATAAGTTTGGCAGGTCGAGCAGACTTCATTGTAATTTATCAGGTTCCCAACCAGTACTGCCAAAGCTCTAACAACATGCCTATACTTCAAAGCGTCGGTGACTTTAAGAAACTCTACCACGTCTCTCGAGATATAAGTATCATAAATATTCTTCAATATCATTCTTCTTGTCTCAAAATCTTCCGCTTTTATTACAGCTGGATAGCCACCAAAAATTATGTACTGATCAAAGAGCGGGTCAAACTCCTTGAGGAAAATGTCTTTCTCAATTTCAGTTTCGCCGCTCAGCAAAAATTCTTTAATCTTCTCGTTTTTCTCTTCATAGATTTTTGCCAACCTTGGATCTTTTGCGATTAAAAACTCATGAAAACTGAACGGAAACAATTCGAAGAAGAACACTCTTCCCACCAGAAACCTCGCCATGGCGCCGCTAAGCTCTAAAGACGAACTGCCAGTAACAATGAACTTAACATTCTCGAAAGCATCGTACAGCAGTTTAAGCTTCTTTCCTGGATCTTTTACGTAATGGTATTCGTCCATCATAAAGCAATGTCTACCCTCCTTTAATAGAAAGCTTTTAACATACTCCTTCGGATTTGCTTCAAAAGCCTCGAGTACATCAGGATCTTCGAAATTCAAAAAAACGGTGTTTATTCCTCTCTTCTTTAAGGTTTCTTCCAAAATCCTTAACAGAGTTGTTTTACCGCTTTGTCTTGGACCTTTAATCGCGTAAGCTTCTCTCCTTTCCACCCATCTCAGGAGGTTCGCCTCCATGTCTCTGTGAAAAATTAAGTCCTTTTCCATATTAATATTAGTAATTTTTACTATATTTAAATTTTACTAAGATTAACGCTGATGAAAAACAAACACAACATTACTCACGAATTTTCTGATTTTGGCGAAGAAAGGTTCATGATAAAAGGGTGAAATGGCTTGTCGAAAGGCAAAGAAAAACGGTGATTGTAATAGTCCTTCTCCTTTCGGAAATAGAACAAGCGTACTATTTCTCATGACAATCAAAGCTTCGCTAGTGATGGCACGTTATTTGACCTTCACCGTGTCGTAGCCCTTGAATTGGACACCGTTGACGGTTCCTATTATCTCTACGGTGTAGGTTCCTGGGCTTGGAAGGAGGACCTTCACCTCATCCCTGCTGAACTTCACCATGAGGTCTGGTATGGCGTCTTCATCGTAGTCTCCCACGCTGGGCACAGGCTTAGATAAGGCTTCGATGGTCTCGTTGAGCCTTATACTCCTAACATCTATGCCAGCCACGAAAGGTAAAGAAAAACGGTAAGCGGGTCAGAAAGTATTAGAAGAGTTGGCTTGGGGTATAACCACCTGACCCTTATCACTGACTACGGTGACATCAGGTTTCTCGTACCTAGCCACGGGTTCACCAAATATATTCTTACTTTCTTACCTTGAAAAGTTGTCTGTAAGGTCGATAGATGCGCTGGAAAAATAACGGTTAACCTATTTTGCCAGCTCTACTGCAACTGGCTTTTGTATCTCAGCCTCTTCTTGCTCTGCTATCTGTAAAGAAAGTTGAGTTTCGTATTCTCTAAGCATGTTCACCAACGGGTGCTTAAGATTGATCTTGTAAAGCGTAGCTTTACCTATCCTTCGGGATGGAATCACAATCCCGTATCCCTCTATGTCAGCAAAGTATTTGTAGAAGGTTTGTTTGCTCATCCCCAAAGCCTCTATGACCTCCTTCTTGGTGAAGTCGAACAGCGGGTTGTCTAGGAAAAAGTCTATTATCCTCAGCTTTGGAGATTCTCCAAGCGTCTTCAATAAGATGGATTGATATTCCTTTTTTGTGTACAACTCTTCAGGCATGGTTATCTATTTAAAATTGAATGAGCAAGTATTTAAGTATTAACTTCCAAAGGTATTATAAATGAACTTTATGGCTAAGCTGGAAATAACCGACGCGGAAATCAAAGCCGACATAATGAACAGACTTCTTAGAAAACATTGCTGGGGTGCCAAATACCTGCCTATTGACACAATCATTAACTGGCTTAGTAAGCAAACAAAAAAGAACGGTAAACGAGTTAGAAAGTGTATAGAAGAGTTGGCTAAGGAAGGATATACCTTGCTCCACAAAAAGGGTAAAACCATCTCCCTAAATCCGGTGAGGAGTAGAGAGGTCGTAGAATACGTCAAGGCAGTTCTGAAGTCTTGGGGGTAAAACTCATCCAGCTTCCTTCTGATCCTCCGAGTTGCCAACGTTACATTTTCTAATAAATTTCTCAAACCATCTAGTGGGGGAGCCTCAAATACCCCTAGAATTGATGTAACCCACAGGGGTTGCCACGATGATGAGCTCTTTACTCTCGCATTTCTGTGTGAATTTTCCACGAAGCGGAACATGGTCGATTAAAGACTCAAATATGTGCTTCGTCTAATAGGTGGTTTGCAAGAGGGAGAGTGTGATCGACTATGAGAGTTAGCGCTTGTTTTCTGTTCGTTGGGTTGGTTGTCCTATCTCTCCAGATAAGTACAGCGTACGCCCAAGTTCTTGCAGATGGATGTCAAATGGCATACGAATACCTGCCATATGGCACACAAATACCGCCAAAGGGTTCCCCCATCGTTGACCCCGATTCCGGCGCCACGATCACAAGGATCACCGACAAGGCTATTGACAGGTACTCCGGTCCCGGCATAGAGAACGAGTACTCGAGGACGGACCCTGAGAACAGCGACGGAACCCTCATAGTGTTGAGGGGAAACGACGGAGAGTGGTACCTCTACGACGCCAACACGTTTCAGATGTTGAAGCACCTCACGGGCATCGTGGGTGGAGGCGAGGAGCCGGAGCCGAGGTGGGATCCATCCGACCCAAGGGTCTTCTACTACCCCTATGGCACGGAGCTCAGAAGCTACAACGTGGACACAGACGCCTCTGCCACAGTCCACGATTTTAAAGGCGACTTCCCCCTAGCGGCTTACATCACGACGAAGGTGGAGGGCGACGCCTCCCTCGACAGGAGATACTGGTGCTTCATGGTCGAAGACGCCTCCTACAACGTTCTCAGGGTGGTCACCTACGACAAAGCCGGAGACACGATACTGGGTCAGAAGACGTCCTTCCCAGACGAGATAAACGGGGTTAGCATGGACATGTCCGGGAGCCACTGCGTCATAAACTACGACAGCCACATTGCGCAGGTTTTCTCGCTCGACTTCGAGACCTCCATCGATCTCCCCACGGGGGCGAACGGTCACATGGATCTCGCCCTCACGTCCGACGGGAGGGATGTCGCGGTTTACCAAAACACCGCGACGGATTGGATAGCCATGGCAGACTTGGACACGGGGGTTGAGACGCCGCTGGTGAGGATACCCTTCGACGTTAATCTCGACATAGGGCTGCATGTCTCAGGCAACTCCGCCGACAGGCCTGGATGGGTTTTGGTCTCGACTTATGGTTCCATGATGACGCCCATCGGGTCGCGCCACTCCTGGATGGACAACCTGCTCTTCATGGTGGAGCTGAAGCCCAACCCCACCGTCATAGAGGTCGCGCGCACCTGCTCGTACACGTCCATAGTCTACAGGGAGAGGAAGAACTACTTCGCCGAGGCCTTCGCAGCCATAAACGCAAAAGGCACGAAGGTCTACTTCGGCTCCAACTGGGGCAGGACGTTCAAGCGCGATTACACGGATACGTATGTGGTGATACTGCCCTAATATACTCTGGTCCGCAGAGGAAAACAGGGTTTGGAACAGCGGCCGGCTACGGGGCTATGGAGCAACAATGGGCCTAAAGAACAGGGGATACGAAGTAGGTTCAAAGATTAGCTCCGAACCTTCGGCATAAAATCTGACTTCATATTTCCTCTTACAAGACATCTCTTTGCTGTTCTTTCATCATTCTCCCTATCTCTTTTAGCGCGAGTTCAACAGTCATTTCTGCAGACTCTTCAATGTTTTTGTCCACATGTTTGTGGTGTGGGAAGGTTTTAACGCTTGAGAAATGGGGCGCATTACCCATCTCACTATCATTCTGTTTCTATAGAAGATGTGGTAGGAGTATCTTCTTAATCTTGGAGCCACATGCTCCCACACATCCATGAGCCAGTCGTTCCTCAGCCTAGCCCTCGCCTTTAGTCTGTAGGAGCCGCCGACCGCGTCAAAATCAACAGAAACGATTTCCTCTACTAGTTCCGATTTCCTCAGGGCTTCCAGTGTTTTAAGCTGCACTTAGACCAATCTCTCTGCTTGCCCTCTTCCACGCTTCCAGCATGTTTATGGCTGATTCCCACTCCATCCATTCATTTTCAAGCCTGGGGGTGGCCTTTCCCTCAAGGCTCTTAGTGAACTCAGAGAAGCTCATCTTATGCTTGGATTCAAATCTCCTAACTTTCCTCTCATACATGCTTATCCTACTCTTAGCTAGATTCTCGATCAAGTCCCTCACAACCTTTTCGGGGGAGTCGTAGATACCTAGATCTATGAATGGCTTCACTAAATGCTCGATTCTCTTAATGTACTCAGTCTTCGCTCCCACACCCCCACCCTATCAGAAATCGTTCACGAGAATATTTAAGGATAAGGACCAGTGGAAGCCCAGCGTCCCTGATCCCAAACCCGTGCCCATCCAACCGAACTCACTCCATCGACCAAATTTTCTCCTCCTTTCCAGCAAAGCACTCATCCAAGAGCTTGTTTAAAGTACTAAGGACTCTTCGGACCAATTCCAGAACTAGCCGAAGAATTCCAAATCTCGGAAAACTTTATGAGAAAAAGGCTTGAGTTTGAAAAGTGATTAAAGGCAAGTGAAAAAGAGCTTAAAAAGGTCAAAACATTTAAACTTTAATGGGAATAAATATGAAAAGTGTTGGAGAGATAAAACAGATTTTAGTAATGTGTAAGGGAGAATTGAGGACAAAATTTAAAGTAAAGGAAATAGGAATTTTTGGCTCTACCCTTAAGGGAGAAAGAAAGAAAAAAAGCGACATTGATATTCTGGTTGATTTTGAAGAGGGGGCAGACCTTTTTGACCTTGTTGGACTTTCCCTATTTCTTGAGAGGAAACTAAAACAGAAAGTAGATGTCGTGCCGAAAAGAGCATTAAGAGAAGAGATTAAAGAACTGATTTTAAAAGAAGTTGTATCTTTATGAGAAGAAACTATAAAATTTACTTAAAAGACATCTTAAAGGCGATGGAAAGCATTGAAAAATTTATTGAGAATATGAGTTTTGAAGAATTCAGAAGAGATGATAAAACTACCAGTGCGGTTGTAAGAAAATTTGAAATCATAGGAGAAGCGACAAAGAAAATTCCTCGGGAAATAAGGAAGACATATCCAAATGTTCCTTGGAAAGAAATGGCAGGAATGAGGGATAGACTGATTCATTTTTATTTCGGTGTTGACTATAAACTTGTTTGGGAAACAATTAAGAAAAGGATACCAGAAGTTAAACCGCTGATTGAGGAAATTCTGAAAGAATATGAAAAAACTTGAAGAAATAAAAGAGATTTTGATAAAACATGGGAAGGAATTAAAGGACAAATATAAGATAAAGGAGATAGGAATTTTTGGTTCATACGCAAAAGAAGAACCAAAGGAGGAAAGCGATTTAGATATGATTGTGGAGTTTGAGGAAGAAGAATCAATAGGAAGTTTTGAGTTTATAGGATTAATGATTGATTTAGAGGAACATCTTAAGAAAAAACTTGGCATAAAAGTGCATCTTGCCTCTAAAAGGCAGGCGATTGATTCAGATAAATGGAATTACATAAAAAATGATTTAATCTATCTGAGAGGTTCCAGAGGAACTAATAAGAAAGGGGTTTGGGTTCAAGAGTAGATTTGGAGATAAACATTTTTAATCTCAAATTAACTTCCTTCGATTTCAAAAATTTCTATGAAAAATGCTTTGGCTTATGCCAGAGTTTCAACTAAAGAGTAGGCTGAGAAAGGGTTATCCATTCCCGCTCAGTTGAAAGCGATAAGAGAATATGCCAGTTCTCATGGTTTTAGGATTTTAGAAGAGTATGTTGATGAAGGTGAATCAGCTAAGACAAGTGGCAGACCAGAGTTTAGGAGAATGATTAAGAGATGCACCGACCTTTGTGAGGTCGATGATCAAGGCTGGAACAATTATGTGGCTGAGAGATGAGAAGTATTCCGCCCAAGACTTGAAGGGCTACAATGTGGAGCAAGACCCTTGCTTGTAGAGGCGCTCTTCTTACGGCTTCTTCAGAGAGAGGGGCATGGCGTCTCCCTAAGTTAGTTGGTCTGGAGATACTAGGGTGTCTCTCAGTCCTCTCTCACGTATGAACTCTTTGAGCTCGTTGTCTAGTGTTAGCAGTTTGAGGTTGAGGCGGGTTGAGCTTGCGTAGAGTATGTTGTCTACCATGTCCTTGTGGCCAAGTGTATACAGTTTTAGGGCGTCATTGAACGTTTCGGAGTCCTCTTCCACCCTCCTGTATCTGCCGCCCTCGATGATGCTCCTCAGACCGAGGCTGAAGCTTTCTCTGTCAAAGGTTGTGCTTGCTGAAATTCTGGCTGCCACCCATAATGATTCGAGGATGCTGAAGTGCGAATAGTATATTTCGGCTTTGACGTCGGCAAGCCCCCTGAGGCCTTTTGAGACCTCTCCACCAACGTCGATCCCTAGGGAAGGAAGTATGAAGGAAGTGTCAAGGAGAACCCTTAGCGTGTCTTGCTTGCTCTTCAAGACTCATGGCCTCAACCTGTTCGGGTTTTATTGAGGCAAACTTCCTCCCGGAGAGAGCCAGTTCGATGGGGTCCCGAAGGCTTTCCAGGAACACGGTGTTCCCAGCGACTCTCAGCAGCACCCTTTCACCCTCCCGGAGACCAACGGCTTCAACCACGGCTTTAGGCAGGTAGATGGCGTATTTCTTGCCGACGCGAGCCTCAACCGTCAGACTCACCAGTTTTCACCAGAATTTTTATCATAAATCAGACTTAAAAACTTATCTCCGACTTCTTGGCTAACACTCAGCATGTCCCCTCTTGATCCTTTAAGGAGTTCATGCTCAAAATTCGTTTGCATATTTTCACAGAAACATCGGCTTCCGGGTTCGGAGGCATGAAACGAAGTTTTCGAATCAGAGTGGAGAAGCCAAAATTGACAGGCAAGTAGCCACTCTACGTGTCAACTCAATCGCGACGTGTATATAAGCTCAGCAACCCTTAATTATCGGCACACCACATACGTGTTTTCGTGATCTAAATTGAGCGAGGAAGAGGTTGTTTGGGTTGCCAGAGACTATCTCAAATGCACCGGATGCAGGAGGTGCGAGATCGCTTGTTCGCTGCACCACGAGGGGAAGATTTGGCCTGAAGCCTCGAGGGTGAGGGTCTTCATGCTCGTTCCAGGAGTTGAAGTCCCCCACCTCTGCGCCCAATGCTACGATTACCCCTGCGTTGCTTCCTGCCCAGTGGATGCCTTGTCGGTTAGCAAGGAGACTGGCGCCGTTTTGGTTGACAAGGAAAAGTGCATCGGCTGCAATAAGTGTATAGAGGCGTGTCCCGGAAACGTTCCTTTCCTCCATCCAGCCGACAAAAAGGCAGTCATCTGCGACCTCTGTGGAGGGGACCCACAGTGTGCCAAGGTGTGTCAAGAAGCCGAGTTCAACGCCCTTTGGAAGGTCAGGGAACCGAAGACTGGCTGGGGAAGCTCCAGCAGGAAGCTCTTCGCTCGAACGCCTGAGGACGTCACGAGGGATGTCGCCGCGAACCTCTACGGCGAGAAAGCCGAGGAGTTGACCTAGATGCCAAGGGGCTACGCGGGAAAGTTTCTAGAAGTAGACCTTTCGTCCGAGAAGGTCAAGGACACCACCTTCAGCGAAGACGTCCTGAAGAACTACGTCGGAGGCAGAGGACTGGCGGCGAAGATCCTCTGGGACAGGCTGGGCGAAAAGTGGGAAACGGTTGACCCCCTGGGACCCGAGAACATATTCCTAGCCCTGACAGGGCCATTGACCGCCATTTATCCAGGGGCTCGGGTGTGCGTATCCGGGAAGTCGCCCCTGAGCAACGGTATAATAGGCTCGACAACGAGCGGCGAATTCCCCTCGGAACTCAGATTCGCCGGGTACGACGGAGTCATCGTCACGGGTAGGGCGAAGAGCCCGGTCTACATCCTCGTCACGGACGACAAGGGGGAGATAAGGGAAGCGAGCCACGTGTGGGGGAAAGAAGCCTTCGAAACCATAAGAATGTTGAACAACGAGGTCAGGGAGGAGCTCGGAAGAAGAGCCCCAAACGTCGGAAAGTGGAGGGAGCCTGGCATGATATACTGCGGTCCGGCGGGCGAAAACAGGGTCAGAACAGCGGCTGTGATGCAGAAGGTCAGCCACGCGGCCGGCTACGGGGGCTACGGAGCGGTGATGGGCTCGAAGAACCTGAAGGCCATCGTGGCCAAGGGGAGGAAGCCGATGCCCGACGTGGCGAGCCCGGGCGCTGTACAGGTTCTCTGGCGTGAGGTTGACAAGTGGCTCGTAGGGAGGGACGTCTTTAGACGCTGGGGAACAGGCTACGGAGGATACGAGGTGGGTGCAAACATGAGCTCCGAGCCGGTGAGGAACTGGCAGGAGGAGTGGCACGATGAAAAGAGCTTCGCCGGCCCGAGGTTCGACTTCAGGTACTGGGTGAAGAGGTACTGGAGCGACTTCAACTGCGCCACGTGCTGCATGAAGCTCGCAGTTATCAAGGCGGGTCCGTACAAGGGAGCCATCACCGACAACCCAGACTACGAGCTGGAGGCCTACCTGGGACCCAACCTGGGAGTCTTCGACCCGGGCGAGTGCATATACCTTTCAGCGCTCGTGGACAACCTCGGCTTCTCGGGGATCAACGGTCCAAACACCTTCGCCTTCGCAGCCGAGCTGTATCAGAGGGGCATACTCACCAGGGATGACTTGGGGTTCGACTTGAAGTGGGGAGACGCCAGGGCTTTCGAAGCCCTAGCCAGAAAGATCGTGAGAAGAGAGGGGATAGGCGACGTGTTGGCCGAGGGAACGTACAGGGCTGCCTTGAAGATCTCTGAGACGAAGGGTGTAGACGTTACCAAGTACGCGGTGCACGTCAAGGGCGTTGAGATAGGGGCCCACGGCACGAGAAGCGGGCTGGACTACAAACCGATCGGATATGCGTGCTCGGTCCAGGCTGGAGACCACACCTCGGGGGTCTACGACGCCTACCGGGACATGGAGACGGTCTTCGTGGACTCGGCTGTCGTCTGCTCCTTCAACACCTTCGGAGCGACCCTCCTGTGGGACTTCTACAGAGCCGTCACGGGGTGGGACACGACGGAGGAGGAGTGGAACCGAACCTTGGGGCACAGGATAACCCAGATCCAGAGAGCCGCCCTGCTTCTCGGGGGACCCGACATAACTTGGGACCCCGAAGTCCACGACGACAACCCGCCGAGGTACTACGAGCCGTTGCCCTCGGGACCGTACAAGGGTCAGACAACGGACAGGAAGGCCTTCGAGGAGATGAAGAAGCACTACTACGAAGCCATAGGCTGGGATGAGAGGGGCATACCGAAGACGGAGGTTCTGGAGAAGCTGGGGCTGAGCGATGTCGACAGAGTTTTGAACAAGCTGAGAAAATAGCTCCCCCGAGCTTTTTCTCCCATTTTTTGAGCGGTGACCCACATGAAGGTCAAGGTTAGAGTCTTCGGAGAGCTTGTGGCGCTCCTCGGCAAGGAAACGGTTGTCGAGCTGGGGACAGATGCTAGGCTCAAAGACCTGGTGCACAGGCTCACGGAGAAAACAGGAAGCCCGCAAAAAGGCTTCTTGGGACGCTACAGCGCGACTGGACAGGATCTTGTGGTGCTCTTGAACGGTCGCAACATCTACACCCTTGAGAAGTTCGAGACCCAGCTGAAAGACGGCGACTCTGTGACCATTCTACCCCTGGCTGTCGGCGGTCGATGCTGTTGTTGCGGGTAGCCCGGAGATAACGGTGGTCTGGACTTTCGTATATTTTTGTTACTTCGAGGCTGAGGATCACCTGCCTGATATCCGCGTCTGCTGGGTAGACCAATCCAGCCTTTGCGTCAGGTAGATCATGAATAGATTTTGGCATAATTTTGAAAAATCTTTATGTAAGAGGGAAGTTGAAAGGGAAAAGGGGGACGATGATATGGAACATATTAGGAACTTCCCTTGGTGGTTCGGCGGCCTCCTCGGTGCCACCATCATGTTTCTGGTCTTAGCTGGACTGCTACTCCTTATCTCGAGGCTGATATTCTGGGGGACATGGCGTGCTCACCGCAGGCCTTGGTGGAGATACCGTGATGAGGCTTTAGAGATTCTGAAGGCTAGATATGCGAGGGGGGAAATAACAAAGGAACAGTATCTGGAGATGAAGAAGACTCTGGAGGAGAGATAACTTGAATAGGAAAACAATCAGAAGTAAGGCCATACTCCCAGATAACAAACTCAAACCATTGAATGAATGATAACCGGGCTACCATTCAATTTGTGTGTTGAAACATGTCGGCGAGGCTACTTTTCCGGATCTTTTTATGTTTTCTGCTGCCTCTCCAATAAGTTAACTTTCAAAAAATCAAAAAATGGGGATGAGGTTATTCGTGCATGTGTATTGGTAGCCCGGAGGAAACCGTGCTCTGGAGTTCCATATACCCTTTTGTCATGCAGTCCTGAACTCCTTGTGGATTGCATGTTTCGGTGCCGCATTACAATCGTATTTCTGCGTTCAGGTTTTTTGGCTTTCCATAGACCTCTCTTAAAAGCATGACATAGACGCATGAAACTGATATGCTACTCGATTATTTTAAGTCTCCAGTAGCCTAATAAGGTTTGAAAACGTTAATTCCAAATATTTGTGATGAAACAGCTGCAGCTTGGAGGTGGAAGCCTGAAATTCATTCTTTACACAAATGATCCATCTAAAGAAGAGGCGTTGATGCTTGATGCAGAACTAAAGATCAGAGGCTATGCCTCAAGGATCTGTACAACATGGGGCGTTGACCTGCCTCATGGAGAACGAGGGCTCCCCGAAGCTGATCTAGTCTATGTGGTGACACCTGTCTTGTACAATGGCAGCGCGTTTGAGCTAGCCAACAGGCTCATAACCTTAGAGGCGTGGAATCGCACAGCAGTCCTCATCAATCCTCTTCCATCGCTTCTCTCCGCAACGAAAGCCCATTTCACCAACTCCAGCTCTAAACTTGGGATTCCCCACCCTAAGACTTTAGTCACGGAGAACCTTGAGAAGGCCTTGGATTTCGCCCTTTCGCTGTTCAGCCAAGGCCGACAAATAGTGTTGAAGCCTGTAGCCCGAGGGGAAGGGGTCGGCGTCAAGCTTCTTCAGCCCATGGATTCCGAGACGACGCTCAGGTATCTCCTTTGGTACTCTTCCGAGTATGGGAACAGGGTCTTCTATCTCCAAGAGTTCGTGGAGAATCTTGGCTACGATGTCAGGCTCTTCGTCATCGATGGCAGAGTCGTCGCGAGGATGAGGCGGAGTAAACCCGATGATTTCCGCTTCAACCTAGCTCAGGGTGGAATAGGAGAGCCCTTCCGAGGAAGCGAACATGATTCATTGGCCTTGAAGTCTGCACAAGCTTTAGGCGCCAAAGTTGCAGGCGTCGATGTCATGCCCACCAAGGAAGGCGCTGTTGTCTTAGAGGTCAACGCTCATCCGGGCTTCACAGGACTCGTTGCAACGACAGGTATCCAGATACCGGAGCTTCTAGTGGATTACTTTGAGTCGTTTAGATAAGAACCTTAAAGATATCCAACTCAACCTTAAGTTAGCATGGTGCAA
>Ga0315314_1002180_pt1 | contig 16413 bp, 14 predicted proteins | sample TDP9_MG_FD_203631 | JGI IMG/M metagenome (GOLD analysis project Ga0315314, IMG submission 203631) | Freshwater sediment microbial communities from Lake Towuti, South Sulawesi, Indonesia - TDP9 | ecosystem: Environmental > Aquatic > Freshwater > Lake > Sediment | place: Indonesia: South Sulawesi...
AGATAGCCTTTTACCGTGCGGACGACAGCTCGCGAGTGCTGGCGCTATGGGCCACCGGCGGCGTCACCGTCACGGCGACGGTCAGCGCCACTGGCGAAACAGGGCAGCTCTACTGGATCGAGCCAACCCCCTCTCCATTAGGCACCACCGGCATCAGCCGCACGCTGACGCTCACGCCCACCGGTGGCATTTACACCCTGATGCTCTCCCCAGCCACCAATCATAACTCTGGCGTGCCCGGCGATATCAACTATTACATCGGCGGACGGCCTTTCATTTTGGTAGAAAGGGACACCTTGACGCCCACGGCCCAGGTCGAGCCCCTGCCCTCCTGCACTCCCCAGGACTTCACCGTCCACTGGAGGGGCAGCGACGATGGCTCCGGCATCGCTGGCTACGACGTTTTCTACAACGTGGATGGAGGGCCGCTTATGGCCTGGATCACCGAGACTCTGGACACCAGCTCCCCCTTCACGGGCACGGTAGGTTCCACCTACGGCTTCGCCGTCCGGGCCAGGGACAGGGCGGGCAACGTGGGGCCGGAGCCGAGCGAGCCTCAGGCCCAGACCACAGTCGTGGCGGGGGCCGTGGCCGGGGGGCGGGTGACCGACAACGCCGCTAGGCCCGCGGCTGAGGCACAGGTGACCCTGATGAGCGGGGCGGGCATAACCTACACCGTTGTCACCGACGAAGAGGGCCTCTGGCGCACGGAGCGCTTGCCCCTGGCGACCTACACCGTGACGGCCAGCGCCCCTGGTTACGGACAGTGGCCTCCCCGTTGGCTCACCTTGAGCGGTTGGGACATCCTAAACTTCGACTTGAACCTCCCGCCCCTCACCAACCTCGTCCTCAACGGCGACTTCGAGGCCGGGCTGGAGGGCTGGGAAAGCACTACTCCCACCAAGGCGATAACGAGCACCATCGCCTTTGACGGCCGGATGGCCCTCCTATTAGGGCAGGACCTTGCGGTGGACATTCAGGATCCAGTGAGCGGCTGCTGGGGTGGCAACTCGACTGTTCGTCAGCAAATCAGCATTCCCGAGGAGATGAGCGATCCCCGTCTTTCATTTGTGTACAAGCTGGATACCTCACAGACAACTGAGGGAAAGAAATGGTTTGAGGTCATCGTAGCTGAGGAAGGCACTCCGCCTGAGTATCTGATTGAGCCGAGAAGCCTGTGGCAAGCCACTGATTGGCAACAGAGGTCCTTAGATCTGAGCCAATTCCAGGGCCACACCTTTTATCTCATTTTCAACTTGTGGCAGTGTGCGCAAGATCCTCCTAATCCCACTCTGGCCTTCGTGGACGAGGTGAGCGTGGGCTCTGCCAAGCTGCCATACCGCATTTTCCTCCCCCTAGTGATGCAAGGTGGAGAGATCTTTTGATGTTGTGTTGAAACCGAACCAGATCTTGAATCCTTCCGCCTAACGTCAGCTACTTGACAGAGGACGCGGTGGAGCTGGCTCATCAAACAGGGCTGGCGGTTAGCACTTGGACGGTCAATGATGGCTCGCAGATGCGGGATTTGGCCAACATAGGAGGCGATTCCATCGGCACCAATCACCCGGATTTAGTAAGCTTTGCCTCGCGGATTGAAACCCTGTATTGAAGGATCTGAAGGATGAGGGAGTTGCCTATCTCGGAATTGATCTCTTTCACCAGCAGCAATGTCGGCCACCATCTCCTTCGCCTAAAGGTGGGGCAGTTGGCCGATGGTTCCACCTTGGGCTTGCCCTGCGCCCTCCTCATCGGCGGTCAGGAGGGGCCGCGCTTCTGCATCCTAGCCGCTCAACATGGCAACGAGTGGAACGGCGTCTACCTGATCCACCGCCTCTCGCAGGCCATCGCTATCGAGGAGGTGTTAGGCACCCTCATCCTCCTACCCATCGCCAACCCCTTGGCCTTTGGCGAGAGGAGACGCGTCTCCAGCCTCGATGGGATAGACCTTGCCTGGGCCTATGGGTCGAGCACCCCCCGCAAGCCGACGGAACATCTGGGCCGAACCTTGTTTGAGAGCATCTTCTCGCAAGTGAATTGCCTCATTGATCTCCATTCTGGCGGCCCTGGAGAGTACATCCCGCATATCCTCACCGCCCGTCCAGAGGACGTAGGGCTCTTGGCCTATCTGAACATCCCCTACATCCAGGTGCGTGACCCCGGTTACCGCGGCCTCATCGCCCTCTGCTCCGAGCGAGGCATCACCGCTTTCCTCATCGAGGTGGGAAGGGGGCATAGTTTGGATCTCCGATACCTGCCCCGGCTATTGGATGGACTGGTCAATTTCATGCGGGCTATCGGCCTCCTGAGCGGCCCAGCAGAGGAAGGAGTCGAACCATACATCTTCACGAAGAAATATATCCTGCCCGCCCCTGCGGCCGGCTTCTTCCAGGGAGCCGTGGAGCTGGGGAGTCGGGTGAAGCGGGGAACGTGCCTTGGCCACATCACGCCCCTTTTCGCCGCTGATATCCCTATCCTATCCCCACAAGCAGGCATAGTGCTCTACTTGCGAAGGGAGCCGGTCGTCAACGAGGGGGATAGCTTGGTTCACTTGGCGTAAGGGGACTTGCTTCCCTGATCTCCTTGTAGTTCTGAGCGATGGAGGCCAACAGGACCGCTGAGGCGGCGAAGATGTTGACCATATCCTCCTCTTCGAGGCGGACGGTCTTGAGGGATTGCTCGTTGAGGCCCAAGCCCCGCTTCACATCTATCCCTCCATAGCCCGAGAGGTTGACCACCATGCTCTCTTTAGTGAATTGGCCGGTGAAGGGCTGGAGGGCGATGCGGAAAAGGGAGCCTAGGGGGATGAGTTGGTCGCCCTGGCGGACGACATAGATCCGGATGTCGTAGTTTCGCAGGGAATCCCGCCATAGGGCATAGCGAGGGGTGATCTTCTCACAGATGGTATAAGGGAAGGGGTTGCGCTCCTTGCCGAATTTCTCTTGGAACTCGCTGATGCTCTTCTCGATGACGGTCGGCAGATGCGCGTCAGGAAGGACGGGCAGGACGCCGGCGCCACCGCTCCCTTGGAAGGGCTTAATGAGAAGGGCCTCCATCTCCTTGACCTTCTCCTGACAGATGCCTTCCAGCTCGGCGGCGGTTTCGGCCCTCCAGAAACGCATGGGATAGACCTTATAGCGGGCGAGCTTATCCATCGCCCTCTCCACAGCGCAGTAGGTCATGTATTTGTCGTCGGTGATGGGGAAGGTCCAGTTGGCCAGGGTGACCTCCATCCCCTCGCCCTTGCTCAGCAGGGGGTGGCGGCGAGCGACACCATCGCCGATGATAGCGCTGATGGGCTGATCCAGGAGGTACGCTTTCCGGCCAGATACCTTGATGCGGGGCACGACCTTGTTATAAGGGCCGATGACCACCAGGCCCTCGCCCCTCTCCAGTTTCCCAGGGAAGTCGTCGAAGGGCAAGACCTGTGCTCCCTCACAAAGTCCCTTCCTGACCAGGGCCTCGGCGAGACGATAGGCGACGTGGATCTTCTCGGTGATGAGCTTATCCACCTCCAGGCAGCCGATGGCGATGAGCGGCGATTTGTCCTCGATGAACCTCAGCATCTCGGCGTAGCCAGCGGCTATCCGTTCGGTGTCCTCGGGGTGGAGGAGGGAGAGCCCACGGCTTGAGCCGCCGTTGGTCTCTAGGACGGCGTAGCTCAATTGACCCGTGCCCTCCTCAAGACGCACCATCCAGTCTACCGAACCGACGAAAAAGGCTGGTCCTTCGACGGCGATGTCGGCTTTATCCTCTATGAGATCGAGGGCCTTTTGGCGGATGTGAGCGGTAAGTCTGCCGTCCTGCCCATACCGGATCGGCGCCAGGGTGACAAGTTTCTCGCCCAGGAGGGGGGAGAGGGCGATGAGGCGTTCCAAATCCTCGAGGGTAATTCTCTTTTGAGGTTCGAGATGATTCATCACGGCCCTCCTTTCGCCTGTTCTACAATTGAAAGCGATTATACATACGGGAGCTTGATTAGTCAAGTGCGGATCGCAAGGGGAGATACGGTATAATAAAAAGTCAGTTTTTTGTCGTTTTGCCTGCTCGCCGACGGTCCGAAGGAGGTTCTTACGATTAAAGTGTGTAGGCTAGGTAGGCTTCTCTTTTCATTGAGGATGAGTTAGAAAAGCGTATAAGAAAAGCTACCTGCGTCAACCGCGCAGGTAGCTTTTCTCTTGAGCAGGAAGCTCTATACCTCTGGGTGATCAACCTAGGTCCAAATGCTAAAGCAGTTCATATAATCAAGACGCTAACCGTATTGCCTCCCCTAGCTTCGGAATGTGCACCTCGATGCCTTCCCCCTCCAGATGGGCGGCAAAGTATCCCGGATCCAGCGTATGGATGGGGATCAGCACCTTGGGCTTGATGCCACGAACTATCCTCAATAGATCCGGCCCGCTGGCATGGCCAGAAGCGTGCAAACCATCCTCTCCCCCTTCTGGATCGCCCACGAGCTTCATCCCGAAATGATCGAGCCAGTTGCGCAGGCGCTTCAGGTCAATCTGCTGCTCCTCGGTGTAGGCCTCGCTCGAGGAGTAGATGTATAGCCCGCCCTGCGGCTCGATGTCGATGAGGTCGTTGATGTCCCAGAAGCTAAAGCAGAGGATATACTCTCCCTGATTAGTGCGGACATCGGCCCCGCAGATCGTTTTTGAGCCGTACTTCTGACGCAGCTTCTCCTCCCAGAAGGGCAATTTGGCCTTGGGGTCCCTGTAGATCAGGATGTTGGAAAGCGACCCGATATCGGGGACATCATCGGAGACCAGCCGCATGGCCTCCAGGAGGTAGGCGTCCTTTCCCAGGATGACCAGCTCGCGCCCTGTCTCCTGGGCGATGCGATAGAAGGTAATGAGGCGCTCGACGTTGCGCGGGCCGAAATCGGCCACCACAAGGCCCTTTGCTTCACGCACCTCCTCCAAAGCGTTGGCGAAGACCTCCTCTTCGGCCACGCGCTTTGTGCTGTCCACGTGGGTGCCCTCGCAGATGAGGGCCACGGGCTGCAATTGGCGCATCTCCTCGATGAACCTCTGGGTCTGGTGGCCTTTCGCGCCATGGAGCCTCAAATCCCCTGTGTAGCCGACCCAGCCCTGGCTGGTCTTCACGGCAAAGGCTGCGGCGCCGAAGATGGAATGATCTACGGAAAAGTATCGCAGCGGCAAGCGGCCGATCCTATCCGGCGGAACCGTCCTGGCGCAGGGCTCCAGCGGCTTGGTCTTGGCTGGCGAGCAGTTCCAGAACGCCTCGGCCTCTTCGGACGCAGGGCATCCGTCCACGAGTGCGAAGGGGCGTTGCCGGTAGCATTTGCCTGTGCTCAGCACCCCATCTTTCAGCTCTCGGGGGTTGCCGTAGCATACCTCCTTCTCGAAATCGGACTGACCGCTGTCTTGCATGGCCTTGGCGATGAAGGCGGTCATGGCCGTGGCGTAGATGGGGATGTTGGTGTCCAAAAAAGAGATGTAACCTGAGTGGTCTATATGGGCGTGGGAGAGGAGAACTCCGTCGAGGGCGAGTTCCCTATGCAGTGGAGAGTCTCGCAAGCTAGGCCATAGGTCATCGGTGGGGACAAGGTCCTGGCGGTAGATGCCTTCCAGGGGCGGGAGCAGCTCCATTCTCAGGAGGTCCAGCAGCCCCACCCCGGCGCGTGGCTTGAGGTATTCCTCGAAGAACAGGTATCGTTTGCCGAAGGAAGTGCCGAAATCGAAGGACAGGCAGGTATCGCCGTCCTCCAGAAGGATTTTGTTACCGCCTATCTCGTTGATACCCCCGTAGCAGGTGATGGTTACCATCGGTTTTTTGGGCCTTTATTCATCAGGAAACCGTGAAGGGGCAGCGGAAATACCCCACATCTTCCTGCCTTAGCCCCTTGCTGAAGATGTGGTAGAACGCCACGTCCTCGCCGTCCACCACCAGTTTGGGGTGCAGGTTCCAGCCTATCCTGGCCACCGGGAAGAGAATGACGGGGCTGTGCCACATGAGGGTATCACTGGCGTCAGAGAGGAGGCGGCGCAGGAAACGTCCAGACTCGCGGTCTTGCATGCGCAGCAGAAGGCGGTCCAGCCCTTCCACCTTCACCTGGCGAGGTGGCGCTTCACCACAGCGCAACAGCCGCAGGAAGGCGACGATGCTCATGGCCTCCTCAATGTCCTCGATCTTCCGGCCTAGCAGGTTGCGCTCTACGAAGTTGTATCCAGAACGCAGGCTCTTCTTGTCCATGCCTCTCGTCCTTTCACGGGTCTGGATTCAAGCTACAGCGTGGGCGATCTCGACCATGCGCTCTGGGCCAATGGCCGCGCGTAGGAAGCGTGAAGCGTTCAAGATCTCCACACCGAGCAGTTGTCCATCCTGGTCTAACTCCACATTGACTCCTTCAGCCACCTCCACAAACCTCTCTTCCTCTCCCTCCCGCACCAAGAAATAGAGCACATCGCTTCGCGGGTCGTAGTGAACTGTTGGTCTACTCATAGGTCCATCTCCCTGCGAGCACTCGCTCGCTGATCTGACGTTCTTCTCTCTCCGTTGTCCTGCTGGCTTACAAGAGTGGCCTCGTGGTTGGGACCAGTGAGCTGCGGGTCAGTTCGGCCAGGCTGCGCCAGGTCCGGTCGCCGCTCTTGCGGTAGAGGTGTTCGAGGACGGCCACGAGCTCGTCTCTGGTCCAGCGGCCCAGAAGCCACTGCACGGGTTGCCCGGCCTTGTAGGTGGCGTACAGGTGATGGGCGACGTCAATGAGCGGCAGGTCTCGGTCGCGTTCCATCTCCCGCTCGATGAAGGCCATGCGCTGGCCAGGAGTAGCCACCGTCATCTGCTTGCGTTTGGTGAGCAGGTATTCCCGTTTGGTGAACAGGTCCAGGCTGCCGCCGCCAGTGACCAGCCGTTTGCGCAGTTCATCGGCGCTGACCATTTTCTGGCCGGCGATGTAGAGCAGGTAGAGCTTGGTGGTGTCGTCCAGGCTGGCCGGCAGGAGCTTGAGCTCGTAGGATTTGATGAGCGAGTCCACCAGGTCGTCCAGGTCATCCACGGCCTGGTCCACGCACACCTGCTCGCCTTCTTTGAGCACGTTGGGCCAGTGTTTGGAGTACAGTTCCAGGCAGCGGCCCATAACGATGACGAACAGGTCAGCGTCCGAGATGCTCCGGCCTGAGGTCTTGATCCGCTCCACCGACTCCTGGGCGGCGAAGTAGATTTCGTCCTTGAGCGCTTCCCAACTGATCGGCGCTGCGTCTCCGCTGCGCTTGCGACAGACGAATGGGATATCGTAAGAAATTCCCTTGTGGGTGCGATCCGGTGACTCTGAGTTGATTGGATAGACGGATGTAACGTAGAATCCAGCCTCAAGTATCGACCGTAGAACAGACTTCCAAGCCCATGTCTCCGCGTGGTGAAAAGTGAACACAAACAGACCGTCATCTTTTAGTACACGTTCGCATTCCCTGAACGCCCTTGTCAGAGCCTGAAAGAAGAAGCTCTCATCTTTCCCTTGGACCTCGTTGGCAATAATTTCCCTGGCTCTTGGCACTATCTCGGGTTGGAAGCATGGATACTTGTCAGCGAGGGCGAGTCTCAGCCATACGTAGAAGAAATCTGACAGTTCTGAATACATCACGTTATCGCAGTAGGGTGGATCGGTCACGACAGCATCTACACTTCTAGGCTCCAAAATGGACAAATCCTCTGCTGTGTGACAGTAGAGCAACGCATTCTTGTTTGCCAACTCCTCTGGTCTGTCTACAAGTTCTCCCTTGACTGCATCCCATGTAAAGATCTTAGATGTATTCCCCTTCAAATCCACAGCCTTTTCGAAAGGCTTTTCGCAATACATCTTGGCTTTCCTAACTTTTTGATAGCTGTTCACAAAGGTTCCTTTGCCTAGTTTTGCCCCCCATACATTGTTCTCCGTCGGCATTACAGTTGGCCAATAGGCATGCTGGGCAAACAGGTTTTGCATGTTCCTGTAAGGAGCATTGTACTTGCAAAACATGTTGTTATAGTCAGCCGCACCCGACAGAGCCACCAGTAGCGACTCTTGAACGTTCTGATCGTCGAGCTCACGAATTGCCTGCAGTATTAGTGAGAGACAAAGGAGTTGGCGCTCATTGAAAAGATGGTAAAATGCTTGATAGTTGTAGTTCTTGGCTTGCTTTGTGTTATATCCATCCGGTATTCGTTGTCGTGGAAAGAGCCACTCGTTTTTCTGCCGCTCAAATTCCCCCTTCGCCTCGGCGAACAGGGCTTGATCTTCGTTGGTGGCCGGCTTGTAGCCTCGATAGTGATAGGGACTGTCCTCAGCCAAGCCAGACCGCGTCTTGCCTTGCTTCTCGCACGTGGGGCAATAGTACTCGATAGCGAACATCTCGGCTGCGGGAGGGTCCACCTTGCGTCGCACGGCATCCAGCACCCGCTCGCGCTGCCCACAGGCCGGACAGGTGTAGTAGCCACCACTGGAGTAGCCCTCACCAGGCACGAAGGCGTGGCTGCATTCCTCACATCGGGCCTCATCGTGCAAACTGTCTACCTGGAAGATGTGATAGCACTGCGGACAGAAGACGGTGTGCTCCTTGCCTTTGGTCGCCAGGCGAAACGAGGGAAACAAGCGCACATCCTGGCCGCAGCCCACGCAGGTCACTTTCTTGACCCAGAAGACGTACATCACCTCAGCTTGGTGACCCAGGGAACAAGTAGTGCGGTAGTAGTGTAGAATCTTCGGGGCTACCGTCTTCTTCAGGTGCTTGAAGGCAGCGTCCAGGGCGTCCAGGTCAACCGGCTCGATCTCCTTCTTGGTCACGAACCAGGCCACGGGGTTGAGGTCCACCCCGATGACCTTGCAGCCCAGCCGCAGGGCCTCGACAATGGTCGTGCCCCCGCCCATGAAGGGGTCGAGGATGATAGGTGGCACGCGCTTGCCGTCCTGCTCCACGGTCACTTGGTTGCGGGAGTAGAAACGCCGCCACAGTTCCGTAGGGTGGATGTCCTCCTCGGCAAAGGCGGCCAGGATCAACATCCGGAACACGCTGCTCAACCGCCTAGCCCACCATTTGTGAAGGTTATACAGTGGCTTTCGGCCTCCTACAGGAGCCTCTTTCTGTGCGATTCTGTTCAGTTGTTCGATGGGGAAATCGTATTCGATGTAGGCCATGCTGGTCTCCCTATAGTGCGTTGAACTCCTCTATCGTCAGCCCTGCCTGGCGAACGATGATATTATACAACGTACCGCGAGGGATATCACGTCCCCTGTGGACCGGCACCACGGCAACGCGGCCGGTGTCATAGCTCTTTAACACCCGGTGGCTGCCTTTGCGGTGGATTTCAACAAAACCAGCCCGCTCCAGTTTGTGCAACACCTGACGGGCTTTCATTGGGCGGAGCCCGTCGCTCACGCTCTGCCTCCGGCCCATTCAGCGTCAGGCACTCGCAGGAAGGTGCCCTCGCGTTCTTCCCTGCCTCGGGGCAACGGTTGACCCTCAGCGAGCAGTACCTCTAGATAAGCTGCAACCGCCTCCATGATGTTTTGCTCAGCTTCGGCAAAGTCGGCCCCGAAGGATGAGACGTAGTTAAGTTCAGGCACCATGGCCATCACCTGACCCGTCTCCTGGTCGAATTCATAGATTACACGATACTCGGTCATTTGACTCCTTATCACATTTCTTGAACTGCTCCGCCCACCAATTGCTGGCTAAGTGTTTTCTCTTCGTCAGCCATCACTCCTCCCTCCTGATCCTAATCACTGGCACCAGACACTCCATCAACGAGATGCCCCCGTGGGCGATGTCCGAGGCTGGCCCCTGCACGCTCCAATGATAGCGCCCTCGCACGTAGCACCCTTCATCGTCAAAGAGGGCGTAGGTCCGAGGTTTGGGCACCTGGCGCAGGCTGTCGAACTGTGTCCCTAAGTCTCCGGCGGGTACAGTCCGGCGCCCGCCGAAAAGCTGGCGCAACACCTTCGTGTCCCGTCCCGCCGACCAGAAAAGTGTCGCGTTCTCCACGTACAAATAGCCGTGGTCTGAGGTCACCAGGAACTCGTCAGCCTCCAGGCCGTCCAGGGTGGTCAGCAACATCCCGGCCGTCTTGTCGAACGCTTCCTGAGGGGTCAACGCCTCGCCCCGCACCTTGTGCAGCAATTCGTCAGGGTACGAGATCCAGACCAATACCTCCGGTTCCGCAGGGAACAAGGCAGGCACTTTCCCAGCCTCGATGGACACCACCCGGTACTGACGCCACCGGCGCAGGCTGGCCACCCGGGCCGTGCCGAACACGGTTTTGCTAAAAGTCGGTGTGTCCGAAGGCACCTCAGATAGAGCATAGCCGTAGTCGGTGGCCTCGTAGCCAGCCTCTTTCAGCCGCACTGTCAACAGGTTCGCTTCGCGGATGCTGCAGCCGTCCAGGATGATGATCGGGCCGGTTGCTCCCTCGAAACGTGACTCACCGCGTTCTTGCCGGGCCCGGGCCAACAACAGATCATACACATCGAAGAAGGTCTCCAGCACGAAGCGTTCCAGCCGGTTGGTCTCCCTCTCGCATCTGATGAATAAGGCGTTAACATCGTGAACATCGTCCGCTCGCCACACTTGGTTGAGGGCGGCGAACAGCACAGCCAGCGGATCATCAGCAGTGATGAGCTCCCTGGCCAGCGCAGCTTCGTCAGTTGTCCTCATCGCTCTCCACCTCCAAGGTGGCGCTGACTTTGCCCTCCACAGGGATGGGCAGACGATCCAGGAGCTTCAGGATTTCCTGCTTCTGCTGCGGGCTGGCAAGCGTCAGCTCCAACTTCAGGCTGGCCTGGGTTTGTCCCCCCTTGCCTCTCAACTCGGATAACAGCTCACTCAGCGAGCCCGCCTCTTCCAGGCCCTGCCCCTCAATTGTCACCTCCAGACCAGTCACACGGTCGCCGCTCCGCAGCTTGCCCTCCACATCGGTTTGCAAGCTAAACGGCGTGGCATGAATGTCTGTTGGCACTAGCACTCGCCTCTTGGGCGGTAGCTCCTTTATCCCGACTTCAGCGCCGACTTCAGTTGGCTTCTCCTCAGGGTATTCGACCGGGGGGCCTTCGACTTCGGTGATTTCGACTTCTGTCGGTGGGGTGGGGCCATACTGTGCCAGGTAGAGCACCACATCCTCAGAGAAGTTGGTCGGGGCAGGGTTCTGCTGGCTGTAGAAAGTCTTGCCTCGTACCATCACGATGTCGCCAGCGTCGTTGCAAAGGGCACGGGCTCGCTTGCGCAAGTCTTCAGGTTCGACCAACACGGGCCTGCCCAGCAGCTTGAAGAACGAGAGCCGTAGCTCATCGAATCGCTTGCCTTCTTCGGCTGCCTCGACCAACTCAGCGCGAATAGCATCATCCAGAATCTCAACCCCGAAAGCTTCACGCACTTGTTGCAGGATGGCCGTCGTATCCAGGCCGCACTCGATGGGGCGGAAATAGATCTTGTCGCCTCGTCCCCCTGGCTTCATCCACTCCCCGTAGGCACTCTTGAGCTTGCTGCGCAGGTCGCCCTCTTCACGCTGGCGGTATTTGTCCAATTGAGGCAGCTTGTCTTTCTCCAACTTGCTCTTGAGGTCGTCGCAGACGAGCAGACGCTGGGCGCTGATCAGGAAACTTGCGTTCTCGGTCAGGTCCCCAGCACTTTTAGGACGGACGAAGACCAGGGTGTTGCGCCATTCTTTGCCAAAGTAAACCTTGTCGCGTATGGCCTCGTCATCCATGTACTTCGTGGAGATCACAACCTTCATCTGGCGGCTGTCTGGAATTTCATCGAGAGGGTAGACGAAGGTGTTGAGGCTGGTACCGCCAGCCAGATCGGCGATTAGCTCTCGCAGCTTGAGGGCTGCTGCCTGCGGTCCTTTGTCCTGCAACTGCCGCGCAGCCCGGGAGTTGATGCTGACCGGCAGGTTTTCTTCGGGTCGAATGACGTACCGGTCCTCGCTGCGCCACAGGTACCAGGCGTTGGCCTCCAGTTTGGCCAGCACACGATGCAATTCATTGACGTTCAGCCCGGGACGCAGGCAGCCCAAGGAGACCTGGGATTCATTGGCGCCAGCCATCTCCGGTACAAACGAGCGCAACAAGATGGTAGACAGGATGTCCCTAGCCAGCAATTCGTCCTTGTTGCGCTGGATATCGTCAATGGCCCTGGCCAGCAGAATGGGATCTAACTGATACAGGTCATCGTTGACCTCGCTGAAACCGGGGTCTACATCCGATGGCAACAACAGATCGCGTTCGCCGGCGCAGCGGCGCAGCACGCCGGAGAGGATATAAAGGATGCCCCTGGTGTTCTGCCGATCGCTGCAAGCGCCATACACTTGGAACAGCACATCTACCAGTTCGGGGTGCAGGGGATAATAGGCCAGCATTTTAGTGCGATATGCATCGAGGAGACCGGTGGCAGAACTCAATTGGTCGCTCAGAGCGCTGTACATCTCAATGTAGTCGTCCACCGTTTGGCGAGCCTCATCATCATCGATCTCCTCAAAGAGGCGGAAAAGCACCACCCGTGCTTTGTCCTCCACCTTTCCCAAATCCTTGAGGAACATCCTTTCGCGGCCCATGCGGCCCAGCAACTGCTGGTTGCGGCCATAAAGAGAGACCAAGACGATGAGCTTGAGGCTCTGATCCTCGGCCACCTCGGTCAGGTTTTGCAGGAAATTCAGGTTGCGCTCTCGCCTTGCGGCTTCCTCGATGGAGTTGTACCACGACTCCAACTCATCCAAGATGACGATTAGGGGCCTATTGCCCAACAGGCCGCAGATTTGAGCGCCAGTGGGGAAGTCGCGGACTTCAGCTAGAAGGTCATCATGACCTAACCGCTGGAATACTGGTTCCCACGCGAAATCAGGGTCTTCGATCAGCAAATGGGAAACTGCCACATCCACTTCATCGCGGCAACTGAAGGACAAGTTCCACTTGTCTAGCCATCGCTCTCTATCGTCTGGGGAGGTCAGAAGGTGATAAAGCACCAACAGGCTATGGGACTTGCCCGTGCCGTAGTCACCGGCGAAGACGAACGTGCCGTGTGCGCGTTCCCCTTCAAGACGCTCCTCAATGGCCGTCATCGCTTGTTGCAGTGCCTGAGTTGGGTACGTCATCCCCAGGATCCGCTCGGCAGAGCTTTCTATCTTGTTGGAATCATATATGTTGTATATCTTTACGCTGCCGAAAACCTCTCCACTAAGTGCCTCTTTAGAAATGACTACTGTGTCCTTGATCATCCTTGACATATCGGCCCCCCTTGTATTATCCACAACTGTTTATATCTCCCTGGCTATATCCCAGGCCTTGCCAGCTCAAGGTACTTCTCCTTCGTCTCCTCGTTCCTGCTCCCCGGGATCAGCCCAAGCTTCTCAAGAGATTCATCCCCCCAATGAGGGAGAAAAACCAAAAAGCCATCCCTCTTGCCCAGGAAACGGCTTTGTGGGCTGTGATTTCTACGGTCCCATCCCCTGAGCTCAGGAGAGAGGCACAGGGATCACCAGAGCGGCAACTCTGTAATCCCTTTCTATCTGGTTCCTAAGTATAGTATAGCACATTTCAGCCCGTTTGGCATCTGTAATCCCCTTTTTATTTGGCTGATAAGTGCCTATCTGGAAAGGCCCATCCACAATTGCAAATTTCCTCTTCTCGGCTATTTCTCCTAGCCGCACCACCTCCCACTCCACCGGGATGGGGCCGATCTCGGTCTCTTTGAAGCCGGTCAGGTCAGCCATCACTCATGACTCGTAATCAATCAGGATCTGCTGGAGATGGGGTCTGAGCCGTGGAATATCTTGCTTGACCACGTCCCACACAATGCGCAAATCAACGTTGTCGTAGCCGTGAATGATTCTGTCACGCATCCCGGCCATATCTTTCCAGGGGATGTGGGGGTATTGCTCCCGAAAGGTCAGTGGCAGGCGCTTGGCGGCCTCGCCTATGATCTCCAATGCCCTCGTTACAGCAAAGGCTGTCCGTAGGTCGGCTTCAAACTGCGCGTAACTCATCCCCGCTACAAACATCTCCGCCTTGTCCATCGCGTCCAATATGTCGTCTATGTAAACCAGATAATCCTTCTTCATAGCATCACTACTTCTTGCAGAATGTAGGGACTGAGCCGGGGTTTGAGGTTCTTTTTGATAGCAACCTGCACTTTAACACCAACCAGGTCGCTCAAGTAGTTTTCCAGATTCACTAGGCCCAAGAGGCTGATACGCGGTGGGTCTTCCAGTTCGATCAGAATATCCAGGTCGCTGCCGGGGCGCTGCTCGCCACGCACGTAGGAGCCAAAGATGCCCAGCGATGTAACGCCATAGCGCTCACGCAGTTCGGGCAGGTGTGCCTGGAGCGTGTGCCGGATCTCCTCCAGCGTGGGCCGAGGTTGCTTCGTCGTTCTGTTCATGGTATCCTCCATTCGTGCTATTCTTAATGCACCTTGTATTTTACGTTTCCTGCCATCCAGCAAAGCCCAACTGGGTCAGCAACGCGTCCAGTTCCACATCAGCCTCGGCCCGTTCCTCCTCAGCCTGGGCCAGCAGCACCAATGCCTCCTCCAGGGGCAGGGGCGGCTCCTGCTCGTCGCTGGCCACGTAACGGCTGGGGCTCAGGTTGTAGTCGTTGCGAGCCGCTTCTTGGGTGGTGATGATAGCACTCAGGCTCTCCTCGGCCCGCCAGTCCCGGTAGATCTCGTAGATCTGGCGGATGTGCTCATCGGTCAGGTCGTTCTTGGGCCGGCCCTTAGCGCAGAGCTTGGAGGCGTTGATGAGCAGGATCTCGCCGGGGTGAGGCTTGGCCTTGTTAATGACCATGACGATGCCCGGCGCAGTGGTGTTGTAGAACAGGTTCTCAGGCAAAAGGATCACGGCCTCGATGAGGTCACCCTTCGTCACCAGGTCGCCCTCGACGGAGGCCCTGCGGATATCCCGTTCCTTGTTGCTGCCCTGGTTGCCGCTGCCCCGGGAGACGGCGCCGGTGTCTAGCACTACCGCCATCTTGCCTCCCTCATTCAGGGAAGCAACCATGTGCTGAATCCAGCCCCAGTCGGCGGAGCTAGCCGGGGGCGTGCCTCGGGTGAAACGACCATAGGTGTCGTTCTCGTACACCTCAGTGTTGAACTTCTGATTCCACATGGGGTTGGCCGTCACCTTGTCGAAGGTGCGCAGGGTGCCCTTACCTCTCCCCCTGCCCCCTCCCCTCTCCCAACGTTGGGAGAGGGGAGGGGGTTTGGGGGTGGGGTGAGGGCCAGTGAATCGCGGATTCTTTATGGTATCGCCCAGGGCGATCTCGGCCTCCATGTCGTGGACGAAGGCGTTCATCTTGGCCATGGCGTAGGTGACGTGGTTGATCTCCTGGCCGAAGAGCTGGAGCGGGCGCTGCACGTCGCCGGGCTGGAGATCGTGCACGTCCTTGCCCAGACGCTGCGCCACCTTGTCTCTCAGGCGCAACTGGGACTTGATGAGCAAGCCCCCGGAGCCACAGGCGGGATCGTAGATGGTTTCACCCTCTTCGGGGTCGAGGATGAAGGCCATCAGCGTCGCTACCTCCATCGGTGTGTAGAACTCGCCGGCGCTCTGGCCCGAGCCCTCGGCAAACTTGCGCAGCAGGTACTCGTAAGCCCGGCCCAGGATGTCGGGCTCCACGTCTTGCAGACCCAGCCGCTGCCGGTTGAGGATCTCCATCAGCCGGGCTAGGGTATCGTCGTCTAGGATGCGCTGTCCGGCGGCGGTGGCGTTGAAGTCCACGATGTCAATGACGCCCACCAGTTTGGGGTTCTCCTTGGCGATGGCTTTCATAGCATCAGTCAGGCGCTGGCCCAGTTGGGTGGGGTTCTTGCGCACCTCAGGCCAGGTATGGCCGTTGGGGATGTAGAAGCGGATCAGGGCGCGGTCCTCCTGAGCCAGTTGCCGGGCTAGGTCCTCGTCGCCAAACTCCTGGCTCAGTTTTTGCAGCTCGTCCTCGTACACGTCGGACAGCCGCTTATAGAAGAGCAACGGCAGGATGTAATCCTTGTACTTGGGTGCGTCCAGCGGCCCCCGGATGCTGCACGCTGCCTCCCAAAGCCAGTTCTCCAATGTCGTGATATCCATGTTTGTCCCCCAACTCTAGCCTTGCCGCAGTTTGAAAATACAAAAGAAGCCGCCTCCTACTTGCCCAGGAAGCGGCTTTGTGTGCTGTGATTTCTACGGTCCCATCCCCTGAGCTCAGGAGAGAGGCACAGGGATTACCAGAGCCGTCAACTCTGTAATCCCTTTCTATTTGGTTCCTAAGTATAGTATAGCACATTTCAGCCCGTTTGGCATCTGTAATCCCCTTTTTATTTGGCTGATAAGTGCCTATCTGAAAATGGGGTGCTGTCCCGTTTAGACGGGAAAGGCTTATCGGTGTATCATCTGCGCATCTACCTAGACAAGGTGATGCGCGATGGAACCCGAACGACAATGGTGTGGCCATGA
>Ga0315314_1002181_pt1 | contig 16413 bp, 13 predicted proteins | sample TDP9_MG_FD_203631 | JGI IMG/M metagenome (GOLD analysis project Ga0315314, IMG submission 203631) | Freshwater sediment microbial communities from Lake Towuti, South Sulawesi, Indonesia - TDP9 | ecosystem: Environmental > Aquatic > Freshwater > Lake > Sediment | place: Indonesia: South Sulawesi...
CCGCTCCAGATTCTGCATCGTGATCGTCATTCACCCGCAGCATCGCATCCTCCGGATGGCGGCCCGATTTCAGGCTCATCTCGCGTTGGAAACAAACCTTCGTTTCAGGCTCATCACGCATTGGACAATTCTGCCCCTTGCTCCGTCTGTTCCAGCGTGTGATAATGAGGTCTCCGCGTCCGCCTGGTCTTGCTCCTCTCGCGCATCATCGCAGCTCACGACGGGCCTCCTCCGATCACGACCGGCAATTCCTCCGCTGGCGAGGGAGCCGCCACAAAACAGGAGAGTGGTATGCGTACGGTTGGGCTGACTCTATCACTGCTTGTGTGTTCCGGTATTGGCGTCGCACGCGCCCAGACTTCCGTGGTTTCCTGTTTGGCGTCGGGCGTGCCCGCGCAGGTACGGGCCGAAGGGCTCACGGAAAAGCTTGGCGACATCGTCCTGACGTGCAGCGGAGCGCCAGGCGCCGCCGCCAGTGGAAACGTGTCGATTTTTCTTCCGGTGAACGTTACGAACCGGGTCGCGGACGGCAAGAGCGCCGAGATCGGTTTCACGGTGGACACCGGCGCCGGGCCGGTCCCGGCGGGAGTCCCCGCGCTGGTCTCGGCCAACTCGGTGCAATTCAACGGCGTGACGTTCACGCTTCCACCGGGCGGCACGGCCACGCTCCGCATCTCGAACGTGCGCGGGGCGGCGAGCCAACTCCGTGTTTCCGCCGGTCAACCTCAGACGATCCAGGCGTTTCTCTCCGCGGCCAACCTTGCCCTGGCCAGCAACCAGGTGACGGTGGGTGCAGTCGTGCCCGGGTTGTTGACGGATTCGGCGGTCAAACAGGTCACTTTGTTTTCGTCAGCCCTGCCGGGCACGATCAACTTCGACAACCTGCTCGGGGCGGGGACCGCGTTCGCTTCCACCCGTGTGACCGAAGGCGCGTCGAACGCCTTTCAGAAACGCGGCCCCGGCGAGGATACCGGCACGCGAATCGCGGTGAGGTATTCGCTGTTTCCGCGGGAACGCGCGCGGTTGTTCCTGCCCGACGCCGTGGCCGGGTCTAACGCCATCGAGCCGACAGCCGGGGGAGACCTGGACCTGCCCGCCTCCGGCGGCAAGTACGCTCCAGGCGGCGCCGGCTCGCTCCTGCTGGTTCGCGTCCTGTTCCCCAACGAGGACGGCTCCGGCGGAATCCTGGCCTTCATGCCCGGGCCGCCGGGTTCGGGCGCTGTCAGCCTGAACTCGGTCAGCGAAGTTCCGCTGCGAGATGGCGCGGGGCTGGCAGTCTATGAGGTGGTGGACGCCGATCCGTCGGTAATCGAAAGCGCGCAGTTTCCGACATTCATTGGCCTGGAGCGGAGCCCGATCGGCGTCCCGACGGCGGTGAGCTGGAGCGCCTCTTTTGCGCCGGCTTCGACGGTTGCCACGGCCGACCGGTCGGCTCCCATCCCGCGCTTCACGGTCGTCACCCCGCCCACGGACACCGGGGGAATGCCGCCGAAGCTGGCGATCGATCCCGCGCAACTCCAGTTTTCCGCGCCCGTCGGCGGCCGGATTCAGACGCAGTATCTCCACGTCAACAACGCAGGCGGAGGCTTCCTGAAGTGGACGGCTGTAGTCACTTACCAGAGCGGTTCGAACTGGTTGCGCCTGGATGCAGACGTGGGCCTCAACACGGCCACAATCCGGGTGGATGCGCTGCCCGGGAACCTGGCGGCAGGCACTTACCGGGCCAGCGTCACCATCAACACGTTGTCCGGGGCGGGCAGCCAGACGGTGCCGGTGGTGTTCCAGGTAACGGTTCCGCCTCCTCCCGCGCCGCTGATCGACAGCATCACGAACGCGGCCACTTTCCGGCCCGGCCCGCTGGTTGCCGGTTCGCTCGCCACGATCAAAGGTTCGCGTCTTGCCGGCGCCAACGTCTCGGTGACATTCGACGGGCTGACGGCCCGCTTGCTGTACACCAGCGATCAGCAGATCAACTTGCAGGTGCCCCCGGAGTTGGGCTCGAAAGCCACGGCCCAGGTGGTCGTCACCGCGAACGGAGTCAGCAGCGCGCCGCAGCAGGTGGCCCTGGCGCCGATCGCGCCCGGGATCTTCGGCATTTTGAACCAGGACAACTCCGTGAACGGCCCGGCGAGCCCCGCCGCGGTCGGAACCATTATCCAGATCTTCGCCACCGGATTGCCCTCGCCGGAAGCCGCGACCATCACGGCAAAGATTCACGACCGCAGCATTGCGGCGCCGCTCTATGCCGGTCCGGCTCCGGATGTGCCGGGAGTGCAGCAGGTGAACATGGCGATTCCGGCGGACCTGCCGGCCATGACCTCCGAGGTGCTGGTCTGCGCGCAGGCCCGGGCCGCCACCGGCGGAGCGGGTCCGGTTTGCGGCCCGCCGGCAACGGTGATCCTGAGCAGGTAGAGACGGCGCTCACGCAATGATCTTCTTCCTCACCGCATAGAGCACGATTTCGGCCGTGTTGTGCAGGTTGAGCTTCTGCATGATGTGCGTGCGGTGAGTCTCCACCGTGTAGAGGCTGAGATTCAGCAGGGAGGCCACTTCCTTGTTGGACTTGCCCTCGGCCAGCAGTTGCAGGATTTCCTTTTCACGGTCGGTAAGGAGGTCGTAGGAATCCTGTAAGTTACGCTGCTGGAGATAGCGCATGTAGTCTTCCAGCAGCGTCTTCGCGATGGAGGGGCTGAAGAACGGCTTGCCTTGCGCGACCACCTGAACGGCCCGGATCAGGTCAACCTCGGCCGAATCCTTCAGCAGGTAGCCCTTGGCCCCGGCGCTGAGCGCACGCAACAGGTAGGCCTCATCGGAATGCACGCTCAGCATGATGACCCCGACGCCGGGGTTGCGCTTGACGATCTGAGCGGTCGCCTCGATGCCGTTCAACCGGGGCATTCCGATGTCCATCACCACCACCGAGGGGTTGAGTTCCTCGGCGAGCCGCACGGTCTCGCGGCCGTCCGCGGCCTCGCCGACCACCTCCATCTCGGGCTGGCGTTCCAGCAGGAAACGCAACCCCTTACGCACGATTCCGTGATCGTCCGCCAGCAAAATGCGTATCTTGCTCATACGGCAGCGGCCTGTTTCTGGAGAGGGAGCTCCACCGAGAGGACGGTTCCTTTCTCGGGCTGCGAGAGGATTGTGAACCTGCCCCCCAGTTCCCGGACCCGCTCGTCGATGCCGATCAAGCCGAGGCCGCGCCCGCGCGATTCGGACGCATCGAAACCGAGGCCGTCGTCCTGGATGGTCATCGAGAGCGCGTCGTCGCGCCCCTGAACCGCGATGCGGATGTTGCTGGCCCTGGCGTGGCGGGCGCAGTTGGTGAGCGCCTCCTGGACCACGCGGTAGACGCAGGTGCGATGGGCATCGGGGAGGGTATCCAGGGAACCGTCGAGCTGAACGGTGACCGGCACGCCGAAGCGGCGCGAGAACTCGCGGGCCTGCCACTCGACCGCCGGACCGAGCCCGAGGTCGTCGAGCATGGAGGGGCGCAGGCCCATGGCCAGATCGCGGACCACCCGGAGAGCCTCTTCCGCCTGTCGCCTGCTCTCTTCCAGGTGCGCACGGAATTGATCGTCGGAGGCCATGCGCAGCTCCTGAAGGTTCCGCAACTCCACCCGCAACGCCGTCAACATCTGGCCGACCTCGTCGTGCAGTTCCCGGGAAATGACCCTCCGCTCTTCCTCCTGCGCCTGGACCAGTTGCTGCGACAGCCGGCGCAGCTCCCGCTCGGCCCGTTCCGCCCGCCGCCATTCCCCCTCGGAGCGCTGCTCGAGCCGGTTGATCCGGTAGATGCTGGCGCCGGCCACCAGCAGGCCCAGCACGAGAGTGACCGCGAGCATCCTGCCGAGAAAGACAGGCAACTCGTTCTGCTTCCGGTCGATCTTCTGCCGCTGGCGTTCGAGGTTCTCCTGGTTGAGATCGCGAAGCTCGCGCGCCAGGGCCAGCACGGCATCGCGGCGGGGCAGCACCTGCTGGCGCAGGAACATCGAACTGAAGGCGATCTTCTGCCGGAAAGTCCAGGCGAAGAGGGGCTCCAGTGAATCCCAATAGCGCTCCAGCTCCTCTTTCAGCCGCCGGAGCTTCGGCGCGTCCTCGGTTCCCATCAGCCGGCCGAGCTCGTCCAGCTCTTTGGCCATCGAGGAGCGCAGCCCCAGCAACTGCTCGCGATAATAGCCGCCGACCAGCGGGGAGGGATCCAGGAGGTAGTCGCGGACGAGCACCCCGGACAGGTGGATCTCGGTGCGCACTTCGCTCAGCGTGCGCTGGCTGCGCTGGTAATTGTCGTGCAGCGATGAGATCTCGGCGTAGATCTGCCGAGCCCGGTGCAGCGCCGCCAGCCCCGAGAAGGCCACCAGAACCAGAAGAGTCCCAAAAGCGATCGTCAGAATGGGCCAGGTGCGGGTCCTCATAGGATTCCCTTGCCGCTTAATGTCATTTTCCCTCAGTCTTACAGCGTTGGCGGGATCGAACGCCGCGTCGCGGGTGGTCTAAGCTCGGAGCATGCGGATTGTCTTCACGGACCTGGACGGGACTTTGCTGGACGGCGACACCTACTCGTTCGAGGCGGCGCGTCCCGCACTGGCCCGGCTTCGGGAACTGGGCATACCGCTGGTCTTCGCGAGCAGCAAGACGCGCGCCGAGGTCCAGATGTGGCGCGAGCGGCTCGAGAACACGCATCCGTTCATTGTCGAGAACGGCGGCGCCGTTTTTGTGCCCCGCGGCTACCTCCCCTTTCACCTGCCGGGCGCGGGCGAGCGGGACGGTTACGAGGTGATCGAGTTCGGGGACCGCTATGAAGACCTGGTGCAGGCGCTGCGGGCGGCCGCCGCCGAGAGCGGCGCCGGCGTCGTCGGGTTCCACCAGCTCAGCGCGGAGGAAATCAGCGCCCGTTGCGGGTTGCCGCTGGAGCAGGCCCGCCTGGCCAGGCAGCGCGAGTACGACGAGCCCTTCGAGATCCTCGACCCGAGTTGTACCGACTGCCTGATCGGCGCGATCCGGAAACGCGGCAAGCGCTGCACCCGCGGCGGCCGTTTCTATCACATCACCGGAAACAACGACAAGGCAGCCGCGGTCAGGCTGCTCGCCGCGCTTTATCGGGGGATTCACGGGCAGATTCTGACCGTCGGGTTGGGCGATGGATGGAACGACCTCGGCTTGCTGGAGGCGGTAGACATGCCGGTCCTGATTTCGTCGCCGCAGGCCGCTGAAATCCACTCCGCGCTCCCGCGGGCGCGCCTAAGCACCCGCGCGGGAGCGGCCGGCTGGAACGCAGCGCTGCTCGAGTGGCTGCGGGAGTGCGCCGCGCCGGCTCAGAGGTGATTCCACAGCGACTTTTCTTTTTCTTCCTCGGCCGGGGACGACCCTCTGAGGTGGCGCTCCACCGCCGAGTGCGCCCCAATACCCAGTGCGATGCTTCCCGCCAGGACCGCTCCGCCCACGACCAGGACAAACGCAATGAGAAAGACGTGGCGGGCGAAATTGAGTTGGTCGGCGGCGGCCACCACCGAAGCGAACACGATCAGGATGCGGACGGTCGCGGCCAGCCTGCGGGGGTAGGGAAGTCCCTCGTTGCACGCCCAGACGAGCATGCTCCGGCCGAGATATTGGCCAAGCCACACGCCCGCCAGCACAATCAGGCTGGCCACCACCAGGTTTGGCAGCAGGAAGACAACGGTCTCGACGATCCGAGAAGTCAGGGCAGTATCGAATGCGCTCAGGCCAGTGAGCAGGCCGATGAGCAGGATCGCCCAGTATGCCGCTCCTGCGACCAAGCGGGTGGCCCGAAGCCGCCCGGAACGGCCGAGCATCGAGGCGAGCCCACTTTCGAGGAGAAACCGCTCGATGCCCGCCGTCTTGATGATTCGCGTGAGCATCCACCGGATCAAGGTGGCGATGACGAGAGCACCGAGGAAGATCGTGAGCCCGGCAAGCAGCGGCGGCACATAGGTGGTCGTCGTGTACGCCAGGCGCTCCAGGGCCCTCTCCAGGATTTGCCGCAAGGTTGCAACCATGGCTTAAGTCAGCAGTCAGGAGTCAGGAGTCAGAATCGCTATCCCACACCAGTGAGGAGGAGAGTATCCGGAGCGCTCGTCGCCGCTCCTTTTCTGGTGGTTTGCAGATGACCCCGATGGGAAGGATCGCGTTCTGGCTCCTGACTCCTGACTGCTGACTCCTCGCTGCACTTGTCCTCTTCGACCGCCTCGAGCAGGAGATCGAAGAACTCGGGAACGGCCGAAATCACCCGATTCCAGTTGGGGATCTGGGGAGGGCCCAGCGGATCTTCGGCGAATTCCTCGCTGGCCTGGCGCAGGCTTCCCGCAAAGGTGGCTACGGCAAGCTCCTCGGCGTGCCGGTCGAACGCCAGGCCGTTCAGGAGGGCGTCAGCGTAGTAACGATTGATGGTGTCCTCGGCGAGCCGCACGTAACGGACTTGCAGGCTCCGGAAATGATCTTGGGTGAGGATGAACCCTTCGCCGGCCATCGTCCGGAAGAGCGACTTGGCGATATCGATCGTCATGCGGCGCAGCCCTTTGCTCGGGTCGTCGGCCGAAAGGCTCTGGTGCTTGTGTTCGTAATTGTCGGTCAGGTCAACCTGGCAGACGCGGGAGACGGCGCAGTTCCTGAAGACCTCGGCCAGCATGCCGACCTCCAGGCCCCAGTCACCGGGGATGCGGTTCACACGGGCCAAATTGGCCTTCATGGCGAACTCGCCGGCCAGGGGGTAACGAAAACTGTCCAGAAACTTCAGGAAGGGCGCTCCAGGCGCCATTCCTTCCATCGCCCGGATGAGCGGAGTGACGAAAAGCCGCGTGACGCGCCCGTGCATCCGGTCGGTGACCCGGGCGTAGTAGCCTTTGCAGAACTCGAACCCGAGATTCGGGTTGGCGACGGGATAGCAGAGGCGGCCCACCAGCCGCCGGTCGTAGTTGAGAATATCGCAGTCGTGGAGTGCGATGATGTCGCACTCGCTGGTGGCCAGCAGATAGCCGTAGGCCAGCCAGCAGGACCTTCCCTTGCCGTCTGGTCCGGCCGAGAGCCCCCGCTCTTCCAGGAGGCCGAGCAGGCTGCGGATTCGCGGGCTGTCCATCCAGAGGATCGTCACCGGCTGCCGAGAATCCCGGAAAAAGCTCCTCGCCTGTTCGTACTGACCCCGATTCGCGCGGCCGAGCGTCACCACCACTTGCCGGAGGTAGCGCACGCGGGCCAGCTCTTCTCGAATCCGGCGCATGGCCGGGGTCTCGAATTCCGAGTAGAGCGCCGGCAGCACCAGTCCGATCGGCGTCTCCCGAGAGAACCTCTCCAGCTCGCTTTCCAGCCTCACCAGGCCGTTCGGATTGAGGCGGTGCAGTGTGGTCACGTTGCCTGTCTGATAGAAATCTGCCATCTGCCTGTACTACCCCATAGGCAAGTGTAGAGGGTGGGCTAATGGGGAACCATACAGGCAACAGGCGAGGTTGCGACGGAAAACAGGGTAACCGGGTTGAGCGGCGCAGCTTAACGCCGTTTCAAGCAGCTATTTCAGGGCCCGCTCGAAGAACGCCAGCATGATCTCGTAGAAGTGCTTGCGCGACCCGGGGGACACGCCGTGGCCCTTGACCGGGTAGATCATCATTTCGAACTGCTTGCCGGCCCGCTGGAGCGCGTCGGCCATCTGAATGGTGTTCTGAAGGAGCACGTTGTCGTCTTCCAGGTTGTGGACCAGCAGCAAATCCCCCTTCAGGTTGGCCGCTTTGCTGATTAACGAGCTGCGCTGGTAGCCCTCTTCGTTCTCCGATGGCAGGCCCATGTAGCGCTCGGTGTAGATCGTATCGTAGTTTCGCCAGTCGGTGACCGGAGCGCCGGCCACGCCGGCCCGGAACACATCGGGGGCGTTCAGCAGGGCATGCAGCGTCATGGTGCCGCCGTAGCTCCAGCCATAGACCCCGATGCGGGCGGGATCGACGAACCCCAAAGAGGTGAGGTGGCGGGCGCCCTCCTTCTGGTCCTCCAGCTCTTTTGCCCCGAGGTTTCGGTACACGGTCACCTCGGCCCGGTGCCCGCGGCCGGCCGAGCCCCGGTAGTCCGCCTGCCAGACAACAAACCCGCGGTGCGCCAGCACCTGGTCGATGCCCAGGCCCGGCCAGGCATTGCGAACCGCCTGGGCGCCGGCCGCACCGTAAACCGCCACCACCGCCGGGTACTTCTTGCCCGGCTGAAAGCCGGCCGGGCGGATCAGCCGAGCGTACAGCAGCGCACCGCCGGAGGCCTTCACCTGGACGATCTCGGCCGGCAGGATGTCGTATTCGGCCAGCGGCTTCCGGTCCGGCTCGCGGAGCACGGCCAGTTCCGCCCCGTCCTGTTTGTGCACCGTCGTCGCGGGCGGCGCGGAGAGGCTCGAGAACGTGTCCAGGTAGAACTCGGCGGTCGGACCCATGGAAATGCTGTGCGTTCCCGGCCTGCCGGTGAGGCGGCGGGGCTCGCCGCCGCCCAGTCCGACGCAATAGAGGTGCCGCTCCAGCGGGCTGTGCTCGGTGGAGACATAGAAGACCTGGCCGGCTGCTTCATCCACGCCGGCCACGTCGGTCACTTCCCAGTCACCGCGGGTCAATTGCGCCAATTGCCGGCCGTCGATCGAATAGCGGTAGAGGTGCGCGAAGCCGTCGCGCTCGCTCCCCCAGAGAAACTCCTTGCCGCCCTTCAAAAACCGGAAGTGGTCGTTCACATTGATCCAGTAGGGATCGGTCTCGCGCAGCACGGCGCGCGCAGCGCCCGTCCCGGCGTCGGCGATCAGCAGATCGAGGCGGTTCTGGATGCGGTTGAGCCTGAGGGCGGCGATGCCGCTCGAATCGGGCAGCCAGCGGAAGCGGGCGTAAAGCTGATCGCGTGTCTGGCCAAGATCCATCCATCGCGTGCCGGGCAGCCCTTCAACCGCGATGACGCCGAGCCGCACGTCGGCGTTCGGATCGCCCGCCTTCGGATAGCGCTCCGGCTCGTATTTTCCGCGCGGAGAAAGCAGCTCCACCTGCGGATAAGCCGGTTCGCGGCTCACGTCGAATTGCAGGTATCCGATATGCCGTGAGTCGGGCGACCACCAGTGCGCGGTCCCCAGTTCCAGTTCCTCGGGGTAGACCCAGTCCAGCTCGGCGTTCAGTAAAGTGGGCGAGCCGTCGTGGGTGAGCCGGGTGACCTTGCCGGATTCGATCTCGAGCACGTAAAGGTCGTGCTCGCGGCGGAAAGAGATGCGCCGGCCGTCGGGAGAAACCTTCGGATCGCGCTCGGGCTCCGGCGTGGCGGTCAACTGGTTCCAGCCGCCGGCCTCCAGCCGGAACCGGAACAGGTCGCCACCGGCGCGGACCAGCAGATCCTTCCCGGAGGGGAACCACTGAATGGTCTGCTCCTGGACGCGGCGGTTCTGCCAGGGATAGCTTTCCGACGGCGGGGTCTTTGCGGCTGCCGAGGCCAACTGCGCGATCGCGACTACTTCGCGCCTGGCGCGCGAGGCGATGTCATAGACCCAGACCTTGCCGTCCTCCAGGTATGCGAACCGCTTGCCGTCCGGCGCCCAGACATAGGAGGCGGGCGCCGGGGGCCGCGAGGCCGTGATCGCCTCGATGGTGACGGGCTTTTTCTGAGGGAAGATCCCGGCACAAACCAGGAGCAAGGCAATGCAAAGCCGCAAGCACATGGTGTTCTTGATTATAGCGGCGGGGGAGCCGCCTCACTTGCCCAGCGACGCGCGCACCTTGGCGGCGAATTCGGCGGCTTTGGCCAGGATCTCGGGGGCGTTCAGGGTCAGCGGCTGGCGGTCCCGCAGCACCAGTTTGCCATTGATCATCACATCACGCACGTCGCACCCTTTGAGCGCGTAGACCATCTGTGAGTAGACGTCGTAGAGCGGGACCGCGTTGGGCTGGTCGAGGCGGACGGTAATCAGGTCGGCCTGCTTGCCGGCTTCGAGCGAGCCGATCCGGTCGGCGAGGCCCAGGACTTTGGCGCCCAGCACGGTTGCCATTTCCAGGGCCTGCCGTGCGGGCAGCACGCGCGGATCGCCGGTGGTCACCTTTTGCAGCTTGGCCGCCAGGTCCATCTCCTCGAAGAGGTTGAGGTCGTTGTTGGCACCGGCGGGCCCGTCGGTGCCCAGGCCGACCGCCAGGCCCAGGTTCAGCATCTTCACGACCGGGGCCACCCCGCTGGCCAGCTTGGCGTTGCTCGAGGGGCAGTGCGCGATGCCCACGCCGCGGGCTTTCAGAATCCGGAGGTCCGCATCGTCCACCCAGACCGCGTGGGCGGCGACCGTGCGGCCGTTGAAGAAGCCCCAGGAATCCAGCACCTCGACGGGGCTCTTCTTCCATTTGGCGACCGCCTCATCGCGCGCCGGCCGGGTCTCCAAAAGATGGGTCATCAGGGGAACCCCGTACCGGTTAGCCAGCGCGCGACACGCCCGGAGCGTCTCCTCCGAGTTGGTGTAGTAGGCGTGCGGCGCCACCGCCGGCACGATCAGCGGATCGTTCCGGAAGCGCCGGATGTAACCCTCAGTGAACTTGAGGGCGTCCGCCGGCGTCCTGGCGTCGGGAACCGGGAAGCCGATGATCGTTTCGCCCAACACCCCGCGCATGCCGGCTTCGCGGGTGGCCTCGGCGATGGCGTCCTCGAAGTAATACATTTCGGCGAAGGTGGTCGTGCCGGAAAGCATCATTTCGAGACAGGCCAGGCGTGTGCCCCAGCGGACGAATTCCGCGTCGAGGTTCTTCGCTTCGGCGGGGAAGATGTACTTTTCGAGCCACTCCTGGAGGCGGAGGTCGTCCGCCAGGCCGCGCAGCAGCGACATCGGCGCGTGGGTGTGGGCGTTGACCAGGCCGGGCGCCAGCAAGGCCTCGGGCCGGTCCAGGCGCTGTTTCGGCTGGAACTTGCGGTCGATTTCGGCTCGCGGGCCCACGGCGACGATGCGGTCGCCGCGCACGGCCACCGCGCCGTCTTGAATGACGTGCCGCTGGGGGTCCATCGTGAGGACATATCGCGCGCTGAGGACCCAGTCAGCCGGCTCGGCCCAGGCGCTTAAGACCAGCAGGAGGACGCCGCCGGTGAGGCTACTCAAGGAACGACGCATCGAACGGCCTCGGGAAAAGGTCCTTCAGGCGGAACGACTCGGTCCTGCCTTTCAGGTTGACGAGAACCAGCTCCAGATCGCCGCAGACTTCCCAGAGCACCTGGCGGCAGGCGCCGCACGGCGGCGCCAACAGGTCGGTGTCAGCGGCGACGGCCATGCGAGTGAACTGGCGGGCGCCCTCGGAGACGGCCTTGAAGAGAGCGACGCGCTCGGCGCAGATGGTCAGGCCGTAGCTGGCATTCTCGATGTTGCAGCCGGTGTGGATGCGGCCCGCCGCGTCCTCCAGGGCCGCTCCCACGCGGAAGTTCGAAAAGGGGGCGTGCGCGCTTTCGCGCGCCCGGAGCGCAGCCTCGACCAGCGGATCCATCATTCCTCCAGGCGCGGCAGCAGCGCCTTGAGAAACCACACCAGGGCGCCGCGGACCATCTCGCCGGTCTCGAGCACCTCCTCGTGCGAGAGCTTCTTCGGCAGCAGTCCGGCGGCCATGTTGGTCACGCAGGAGATGGCCAGCACGCGGAGGCCCATCTGGTTGGCGACGATCACCTCCGGCACGGTGGACATGCCAACCAGGTCGGCGCCGATCGCCCGCAGGCAGCGGATCTCGGCCGGCGTCTCGTAGCTCGGGCCCAGCATGGCGGCATACACCCCTTCCGAAAGAGGGATGCCCAGCTCGGCGGCCACCTCCCTGGCGATCTGGCGCAGCCGCAAGCTGTAGGCTTCCGACATGTCCGGGAAGCGCGGCCCCAGGCTGTCGTCCTCAGGCCCGACGAGTGGATTCGAGCCCTGCAAATTGATGTGGTCGGAAATCAGCACCAGGCCGCCGCGCTCGAACGAACGGTTAATGCCTCCGGCGGCGTTCGTGAGCACGAGCGTCCGGACGCCGAGCCTGGCCAGCACGCGCACCGGGAAAGTGACCTGGGCCTGGGTGTAGCCTTCGTAGAGGTGGACGCGGCCGGACATGACTACCACCTCCAGCGCGTCGAGCCTCCCGAATACCAGTTTGCCGGCATGGCCCACCGCGGTGGAGACCGGCCAGTGAGGGATCTCGCTGTACGGGATCTCGATCGGGTTGCACAGTTCTTCGGCAAAGGCCCCGAGCCCGCTTCCTAACACCAGTCCGATGTGCGGCTTGCAGGCGGCACGGGCCTCCAGGAAGCGGCGGGTTTCTTCCAACCGGGTCATACCAGCATCCCGGCGATGCACGCCGACATGAAATTGGCCATCGTCCCGACCGCGACCGCGCTCAATCCCAGCCGCGCCAGGTCGGATTTGCGGTTGGGCGCCAGCGCGCCGATGCCCCCGACCTGGATGGCGATGGAGCTGAAGTTGGCGAAGCCGCACAGGGCGTAGGTGGCGATCGTGAACGAGCGCGGGTCGAGCTGGCCCTTGATCGGGCCCAGTTGCAGAAAAGCGACGAACTCGTTCAGTACCAGCCGCGTGCCAAGCAGGTTGCCGATGGCCGAGGCGTCCTTCCAACTCACGCCGAGCAGCCAGGCCACCGGCGCGAACAAGATTCCGAAGATTTTCTCCAGCGTGGGGGGCAGCCAGCCCATCCCTGGCAGCGTGTGGGCCCAGCCGAGGATCCCGTTCGCCATGGCGATCAGCGCCAGGAAGGCGATCAGCATGCCGGCGATGTTCAGGGCCAGCAGGAGACCGTCGCCGGCGCCACGGGCCGCTGCGTCGATGATGTTGACGCCGGGCTTCTCCACCTTGATCTCGACCTTACCGGCAGTTTCGGGCTGCTCCGCCTCGGGGATGAACATCTTGGCCAGCATGATGGTGGCTGGCGCGGTCATGATTACCGCCGTGAGCAGGTGCTTGATCTCGACCCCGGCGATCTTCACGTAGGCGGCCATCACCGCGCCGGAGACGTGCGCCATGCCGCTGACCATCACGGTGAACAGCTCGGATTGCGTCAGGCGCGGAAGAAAGGGTCGGATGGTCAGCGGCGCCTCGGTCTGGCCCATGAAGATGCTGGCCGCCACGTTGGTGGATTCGGCGCCGCTGGCGCCCATCACCCGCTGCATCAGGATGGCCATCCCACGGATGATCACCTGCATAACGCCCAGGTAATACAGGATGGCGAAGAAAGACGCAATGAAGATGACGATCGGAAGCACCTGGAAGGCGAACACCACTCCGAACGGGCCGGACTTGGCTCCCAGCGGCCCGAAGACAAATTCGCTGCCGGCCTCGGCGTAGCGCAGCAAGGCGTTGACCGCCGCGCTGGCCGCCTCGAACAGCCGGCCGAAGGGCGTCTTCAAGACCAGAAACGCGAAGGTGAACTGGAGACCGAGCCCCCAGAGCAGGAGCCGGGCTGAGATCGTCTTCCGGCTTTTTGAAAACAGATAGGCGGACGCCAGAATGACCACCAGCCCGAGCACGCCGGTGAATCGACCCATGCGGCAGGTCCTAGCCGACGACTTCCAGAATCAACTCGCGTTCCTCCGGCGGGTGCGCCGAGATGCGGAAAGCATCTTCGACCAGTTGGGCCGCTTCGTCCAGGCGGTCTTCCTTGGTGTAATAGAGCCGGCAGAGCACCGAGCCGGCCTCGATCCTCTCGCCGGCCTTCACCTCCAGAATCAGGCCGACGGCCGGATCGATCTGGTCATCCTTGGTATCCCGGCCGGCCCCGATCATGCCAGACGCGCGGCCGATGTCTTCGGCGTCGATGGCGCTCACGAAACCGGAGCGCGGCGAAGTGACCTCGCGGGCGCCGCTGGCGTTGGGGAGCAGGTCGAACCGGTCCAGCACGTTAGGGTTGCCGCCCTGGGCCTGGATCACTTCCTTGAGCTTGTGATATCCGGAGCCGTCCAGGAGCTTGCGCTGAGCGATCTCGCGGGCCTCCTCCAGGGCTTCGGCCGCCTTGCCCAGGTAGATCATCCGGGCGGCGAGTTCGAGAGAAATCCGCGTCAGGTCGGCCGGGCCGGCGTTCTGAAGGGTCTGTGACACTTCCATCACTTCCAGCGCATTGCCGACCGCGAAGCCGAGCGGCTGGTTCATGTCGGTGATGAGCGCCTGCACCCGGACATCCATGCGCCGCCCGATGCCCACCATCATTTGCGCCAGCTTACGTGCGTCCACCTGGCGTTTCATGAAGGCGCCGGAGCCGACCTTCACGTCCAGCACCAGCGCATCGAGGTCCATGGCCAGCTTCTTGGACATGATCGAGGAAGCGATCAGCGGAATCGAGTCGATCGTTGCGGTGGCGTCCCGCAGGGCGTAAAGCTTGCCGTCGGCCGGGGCGACCTCGGCGGTCTGGCCGATGAAGCAGAGCCGGGTCTCGGTCAATTGGGCCTGAAACTCATCGACGCTCAGGCTGGTGCGGAAGCCGGGGATCGATTCCAGCTTGTCCAGAGTTCCGCCGGTGTGTCCCAGAGCGCGGCCCGAGACCATCGGAACCACCACCCCGGCCGCGGCGGCCAGCGGCGCGGCAATCAGGCTGGTCTTGTCGCCCACGCCGCCGGTGGAATGCTTGTCCACCTTCACCCCCGGGACCGAGGAGAGATCCACGGTCTCGCCCGACCGGATCATGCAGTCGGTGACCGCGGTGACTTCGCGGTCGCTCATGCCGGCGAAGTACACGGCCATAAGAAAGGCCGCCATCTGGTAATCGGGCACGTCGCCCCGGGTGTATCCTTCCACCAGCGAGCTGATTTCCTCTGTGGTCAGTTCTTGGCCGTTTCGTTTCCGCTGGATGAGATCAACCGTTCGCATGTCCTAACCGCTGTCTTGAGATCCCTAGGCTACCATCTTAGTCGGTTGAAAGTAAAGGCTATAGGTGGAAATTGGACAGGGGCTCCGCCCTCTTACGGCCTACGCCCTGGCTCTCTCGATTGCCTCGGTGAGGGCGGGAACGATCTCGAACAAGTCGCCGACGACGCCGTAATCGGCGACTTCGAAGATTGGCGCTTCCGGGTCCTTGTTGATGGCGACGATGGTTCTCGCGCCCTTCATGCCGACCAGGTGTTGGATGGCGCCTGAGATGCCCACGGCGATGTAGAGCTTCGGCGCGACGGTCTGGCCGGAGCTGCCGACCTGCCGCTCCATTGGGAGCCAGCCCGCGTCGCAGATCGGGCGCGAGGCGGCCAGCTCTGCGCCCATCGCGCGGGCGAGCTTCTCGACGATCGGCAGATGCTCTTTGTCCTTGATGCCCCGGCCCACCGACACGATGATCTCGGCCGACCCCAGATCGACCGTTTGCCCGGATTCCTGGAATGGCTCGAGCGGCCGCGTGCGGATGGCGCCGGCCTGGAGCGCCGGAGTGAAGCGCTCCACCGGGGCCGTGCCCGGCTCCAGCGCGTCCGCCCGGTAAGCCCCCGCTTGCAGCGAACCGAAGCACGGCGGCGCGCCCAGAAAGCGCGTGTCCGCGTTCAGCTTGCCCTGGAAGAGCTGACGCACCAGGAAAAACTGGCCGTCCTCGACCCGATGCCCGATGGCGTCCGCCAGCAGCACCCGCTCGAAGCGGGCCGCCAGCCTTGGGGCGAAGTCACGGACCTGGTAGGTATGCGGAAACAGAACCAAGTAGGGCTCCGTCGTGCGGATCAGGGTTTCCAGCGCGGCGCAGTATCCATCCGGCGTGTATTCTTTAAGGAGCGGGTGTTCGACCGCATATACGCGGTCGAGGCGGTACCGGGCGGCCTGCCCGGCCAGTTCGGATACGGCATCCCCCGGGACAGCGGCGAGGACCGGCTGGCCGAGGTCTCTGCCAATCTGCTGCGCGGCCGCCAGCGTCTCAAAGGACATGCGGTCCCAGGCGCCTTTCCGTTGCTCCAGGACCGCCAGAACGCTCATAGGACCCGCGCTTCAAATTTCAGCCGCTCGACCAGCCTGGCGGCCACCTCTTTCGGGCTGCCCTGGAGCATTTCGGTTTGCCTGGCCCGTTGCGGCGGGTACAGCCGCGCGATTTCGATGGAAAGCCCCGCGCTCACGCCCAGTTCTTCCGGCGTGAGCCTGCGGATCTCCTTGGATTTGGAGCGCTTGATCCCCATCAGGGTGGCGTAACGCAGCTTGCTGATGCCGGACTGAATGGTCAACAGAGCGGGCAGGGGCAGGTCCACGAATTGGAACCAGCCGTGCTCGAGTTCGCGCTTCACGCGGAGCGAGCCCTCCCGTACCTCCACCTGCATGATGATGGTCGCGTGCGGCAGTCCCATCAGTTCGGCCAACAGCACGCCGGTTTGCCCGTAGCCGAGGTCTTCCGACTGGAGGCCAGTCAAGACCAGGTCCGGCTTCTCGGGCTCGACTACCCGCGCCATCAGCCGGGCAAAGCCCAGGCTGTCCAGGGCAGTCAGGTCAGCCACTTCAATATGGATGCCGCG
>Ga0315314_1002182_pt1 | contig 16412 bp, 10 predicted proteins | sample TDP9_MG_FD_203631 | JGI IMG/M metagenome (GOLD analysis project Ga0315314, IMG submission 203631) | Freshwater sediment microbial communities from Lake Towuti, South Sulawesi, Indonesia - TDP9 | ecosystem: Environmental > Aquatic > Freshwater > Lake > Sediment | place: Indonesia: South Sulawesi...
CGTTACCCAGTACATGTCAGCGATCTCCAGCGAGAGCTATGGTCCGGGCAGCGCAAGGACGTTCTGGAATCAGCTTTGGAGAAGTATCAACGCAGAAAATCTTTACCAATATCATGAGGTTCTACCCTTTTTTAGGATTTGCATCAATTCGTCATCGGTCAATACAATTGGGTTGCCTTTCATGCTGCTGGAGTTTTTGGCCTTTGCCACAACGGCTGGGAAATCCTGCTCTTTCAATCCAAATTCAGCTAACGCTGGCACAGCCAAGTCCGCGCAAAGTTTTTGCAACCAGGCCAAGCCATCCACAGCTCGCGCTGTGGCCTTGTCAGCCAACAGTTGCGCTATCTCGTCGTAACGAACTAATGCGGGCAAGTCAGCCGCACGACTTTGTAAAGCCTTCACATTGGCCTGGCAAACAAACGGCAAAAGCCGGGCACATATCACCCCGTGTGGTGCAGAAATCATACCACCCAACGGGCCGGCAAAACCATGCACCGCACCTAACCCCGCGTTAGCCAAAGCTAATCCGCTAAAAAGACTGGCCAGAGCCATATCATCACGAGCATTCTTGTCGCTGCCATCCTCATAAGCCTTTCGCAAAGAACGACCGGCTCGCTTTATACCTTCCCGGCAGATACCATCTGTTAGCGGATTTGTCTTATTGCAAACGTATGCTTCTATGAGCTGGGTAAGCGCGTCCAGGCCGGTGCTGGCGGTAATAGCCGGCGGCATCGAATCAGTCAACGCAGGGTCAACCACAGCCACACGAGGCTGCATCAACGGGCTACGCATGCTTACTTTGACTTTATGCTCGGGTACACCAAGAACCGCATTGTGTGTGACCTCGGCGCCCGTTCCCGCAGTGGTCGGAATCGCGATGTAGGGCAAGGGATTCACTCTTATCGGCTTGCCTGCGCCGACCACCTCCAGATATTCTTCGAGCTGGCCTTTGTTGGTCAGCATCGCTGCGACAACCTTGCCGGTATCCAGAACGCTTCCACCGCCGATGCCGATGACTAAATCAACCCCTGGCCGCCGGCGGGCGAGCTTTACCTGATCCGCCGTGGCGGACTGGACAGCTTCTTTTGCTATCGTCGTGGTCGGCTCACCAGGGACGCTAAACGTCACGTACTTGATTTCACGTTTGGCCAACTGTTCGAGGAGCAACTCAGCCCGCCGGCCCGTTCGGCCAGTAATCACAAAAGCAGAATGTCCCATCTCCGCCGCTAAGGGCCCAACCTCCTGGATTGTGCCCCGGCCAAAAATTATACGTGTAGCGGTTGCAAATTCGAATCTCATATTACTTAACGAAGCGTTCAGTTTCCTATACGCTGTACGCTATCCGCTAATACTCGTCGGGAAATACATTAGTATATTTAACGCTGGTGCGTGGTTCAGCCATCATATCGGCTACGGTGTCACGCCATTTTTGATAATGCGCCGTTTCCTTATGCTTGGCGGGATCATCCACGGTACGATAAACCTCCACCAGCACAAAACGCGTGGGGTCATCCTGCTGCTGGATGACATCAAATCGGGCGATGCCTGGCTCCTGTATGCTTTTGCGAGCATTCTCCAGAGTAGCAGAGCGGAAGGCATCCACCTGCTCCGGCTTAATATGGGCGAAAACATGCACTATAAACATAATATCCTCCTTGCTTGGTGGTTGGTAATTGGTGATTGGTAATTGGTAATTACCAGTTTCCAATTACCAATTACCATTTAACCATTCAGCACCCAGCCTTGGCGGTATGTTTTCTCGATGTATTGGTCGGCATCGGGGCAGTTGGTAGCCTTGAGATTCTCGGCATCCCATTCGAGTTTCTTACCCACACGGTATGCGACCAGAGCCAACAGATTGTGCTCGATCAGTGCGCCCGAGTAATCGAAGTTGCAGAGCGTGGGCTTACCCGTCTTGCAAGCGATGAGCCACTCCTCGTGGTGGCCAGGCGACGGCGGAATCAGCTCCTGCGGCTTAGGTGACTTGTAATGAGTCATATCCCCCTTTAGCATCAGGACACGGTAATCATAGTCAGCAATAAGGAGGCCTTTATCTCCGGTAAAAATGACGCCCTTGAACATCTCATCGCGGTTGAATATTTTTGACGGCATGCCGGGCTTTTTCCCGCCATCATACCAAGAGACCTTCACCGCTGGCCGCCAGTCGTTAGCCGGATGGTCCCACTCCGCTGTCAGCCACTGCGGGCACGTGTCCGGATGGACGGGCGTACCGCTGGCCTGGCAGGTCGTGGGAAATTGCAGGTCAAGCGCCCAATAGGCCATATCCATCATGTGGCTGCCCATATCCCCGATCTGCCCGCTGCCGAAATCCCAGAAGAGGTTCCATTTCAGGCAGCTGCCAGCGAGGTACTCTGGATTGTACGGATGGAATGGCGATGGACCAATCCACAGGTCCCAATGAATATGCTCCGGCACGGGCTCGACCTGCGGCAGGTAGTTGCCGCCTTGCGGCGTTCGGCTGCACCAGACGCGAGCATCCGCAACCTTCCCAATTGCACCGTGCCGCACCAGCTCGACCATACGCCGAAAATTGTCCGAGGCGTGTATCTGTGTGCCCATCTGAGTTGCCAGCTTGTTTTTATTCTTCAGGTACGTCTGGCGAACGACCCGCGCCTCGTGCACCGAGTTAGCCAGCGGCTTTTCGCAGTAGACGTGCAGGCCGCGGTTCATCGCCCAGACATTGATGAAGGCATGCGTGTGGTCGGTTGTTGAGCACAGGACCGCATCGATGTCCTTTTGCTCAAGGCACTTTCGCCAGTCAACGTATGTTTTGGCTTGTGGAAATTGCTCAGCAGCCGAAGCCAAAGTTTTTTCGTCAATGTCACACAGAGCGACAATATTTTCACCCTGGACAGCCTTAGTGTTGGCACTTCCGCGTCCGCCACAGCCGATGACGGCGATATTGAGTTTTTCGTTCGGCGACCGACCGGCCTTGAGGATGCCTGACCTAAGCACTACCAGTCCTGCTCCAGAGGTAGCGCTTCGTTTTAGGAACGTACGACGATTGATTTTAGAACTCATAAGTCACCTCCTTTACTTGCAACCCTAAAATGCATATCTGCAAAGTTCATATACTGCTGCCAGTCGTACTCGGTCAGGGCATGCCCACCGGAGCGGATGTGGTAGCCGATCGCTCCTTTTCGTATAGGCTGGTCCAGGCCGGGCATCTGCTCGACGCCCAGTCCAGCGACTCCCAGCAGACGATAAACAGGCTCAGCGCATTTGCACGCTAAGAACTCGCCTCGCGGGTCGGCCCACAAATCCTCATCGGCGCTGGCTACATATACCGGACGCGGCGCACACAGAGCGATAAGCTCATGCTGATCGACCGGCAGGTCATCTTCTTTGCCGTTGTATTTCTTGAAATTCTCACAGAACCAATGTGGAAAGTTTTTATTGATGCTCTCTACAGTTTCCCCGAACCGCCGTAGGCTTAGCGCCGCTCCGCCACAGCCGGAGTTATTAGAGATCACGATTGCAAATCGCTCATCCTGCGCACCAGCCCAAAGGGCGGTTTTGCCCAGACGAGAATGTCCCAGAACGACGATACGCTTATGATCGATGTCACTATCGGTCTGGAAGTAATCCACAGCCCCGCTCAATCCCCACGCCCAGGCGCCGATAGCACCCCAGGCATCGGCTGCGCGCTTGCCATCGACCAATTTATCAAAGGCTACGTGCACTCCATTTTTGAAATCATCGTGAAAGTCCGGGTCGAGGTCGCCATAGTAAATCGTGGCCAGGCCATAGCCTCGCTGGAGAATCTTTTCGAGCGGATAACTTGAGGAGCCCCGGCCGCGTGACTCCTCGGTCGCACGGTTATTTACGACTCCTGGGCCTCCCGGGCGCATCCAGCTTTGCGACAGCTTTATAGCTGGGTCAGTATGTATGGTTTGGTTGCCACCGAAATTCAAGATGACAAATGTAGGAACCGGTTTCTTGGCAGCGTTGGGCAGGTAGATAAGAATGTCCATACTGGGCCCATCTTTTTTGCCGGTAAAGTTTACCGTCACCTGCTTACGCGTAGCCAAGCCATCCAGAGCTTTTTGCTCTAGGTCGAAGACCTTGAAGGTCATATTTTCCGGTCGCCCTATAGGTGCTCGGCCATAAACATAGGTTCGGAAAAACTCCAGTAATTCTGGCCGACGCTTTGTCCGCCACATTTGACCATCGGTCACCTTCATCCCGTCACGCATTATCAACGGGTCGGGCAGAGTGTACTTGGGGACTTTATCCTCATAATAATTGATCTGCGGACGTTTTTTGGTAAGTGAATCGGCCAACTCTGGTGAGGCCTTCCAACCTTTGTCCTGGCTACTATTGAAAGCGAGGCCCTCGGCACCAGAAGAAACGGTAATAAAAACTGCCAGCAATGCTAAATTTAACTTACTATTGCTCATACGAACCTCCCATTATTAATAATATGTGGCTTAAAATAGCCGGCTGCTATCGAGTAAAAAGTTTACAGGCCCATCGTTGATACTGCTGACCTGCATGTACTCGCCGAAAGTTCCTTTTTCGACATTTACGCCTTGCTTGACGATCAGCTCGATTACTTTTTCATAAAGCCGTTGTGCCAATTCCGGCTCAGCGGCAGTGTCGAAACTGGGCCGACGCCCTTTTCGGCAGTCGCCGTGAAGCGTAAAATTACTGACCAATAACATATTGTATCCAACATCGAGCAGGCTGCGATTCATCTTGCCAGCTTCGTCCTCAAATATCCGCAGATTTACCAGCTTCTCGGCCATAAACTCGGCATCTTTCTCGGTATCTGTTTTGCCCACGCTGATATAGACCAGCAGTCCCTTGTCGATCTTTCGACTTCGCTCAAGACAGGTTTTGCCTACCAATTGGCCATTAACTTTGACTTCTGCCTCTAAAACCCGCTGTACTACTGCTCGCATAATTATTCACTCTGGTTAGTAGAAGTAGGGTGGGCTGTGCCCACCATTTCTTTTTTGGTGTGCGGAGCACACCCTACATCTGTCTTCTGAATTCTGAGTTCTTTTAGGTGGGACGAATATGGCGTTGACACCAAAGGCCATGTCATCCCAGCCGTTTTCGTGAGCGCCCATATCCGGCGCGACACCTGTGTAACCATCACTGAAGTTCGGGATCAACTCACCTGCATCATAACCGGCGCTTGTCTTATCTAATTGGAAGTTACCTATCTTTGTGGCGAAATCAAATCCTGCACCCGGCACATAAGCTGGTATGCCTTTGATGCCGTGCAATTGGTGCCCCTCGGGGACACCTTTGCTGTGCAGATCGTAGTCGAAATCATTGTCCCCACCTCGGTAGGAAATAGAAACTGAATCCGTCTGGCGGACATGCAGAATGTTGTTGCGTGTTGTGCAGTGATAAATATAGCGGGCAATACCGCTTTGACTGCGAGCGCAGCCCAGACCACCGAATCCCTTTCCATCCGGCTGAAGGATAGTGTTATGGAAAACATACATATAGCCGGTCATCCACCTTACGCCATCGGCGTATCCCATTTTCAGAAGATTGCCATATTCGTACTTAGGGCAGTAACTTTCGCCGGAAACATTGCGCCAGATATACATCGGTCCGATAGATACAGGGGCGTTTCCGATGGCCATAAGGCATCTTTCTATGTAATTGTTCCATATCCGCACATTCTGGCACCCGCCTTCAGCCTCTATACCATCATCCCAACAGTCAGCCACATAGTTGCAGTAAATGTCCGAATCGGAGCCGGGAAATCCTCTATAGCTGGCATTGCTTCCATAGCCGATGGGGTCGTTGAAATAATGTTCAGCATCTGACCAGCACTCGTTGTATCGAATCACGTTGTTTCCTGCGCTATTTGAGAAGGCTATACACTGAGGACCTCCAGGATGATAGCTATTATTATGGATTTCAGCCCAGCTATTGGTATCATAACGGGGATGGTGAATTTTGCACCTCTGAATGATGACTCTTTTCAGTTCCGAATTGCGTGAGAAAATGCCTGAGTGGACATTTACGCCGAAAGTGCCACCGTCATCGCTGTCTCCCCAATTTGAGATGTCGCAGTCCTCAATAATAATGTCATGTCCACCATCGATATATATGCCGTGTTTACGGGCACCCTGCAAGTTAAAACCACGAACGACCACGTAAGAGGCGCTGATGAAGATGCAATAATCGGAATTATTTTTGACGTTGATAGTCGAACCTGTACCATCATAAAGACGATAGGCATCTGGCGTCCCTGATACGGTGATGGCATACTGGCTTCTCTGGTTACCGACCGCAACTTTTGCTGCGATGGGAAAATCCTCGCTCCATGTCTTCGCTTTCAGCGTGCTGGTTGTGGATGTTCCTTCAAGCGCCAGATGGATCTCGTACTCTGTGCCTGGTGTAAGGTTAACGATACTACCACGATAGTCGGCTTTGTCTTCTGTGGTTGTGCTGATGGGATTATACCGCATCGGCAGGGCTTGCAACCACTCGGATGTGCCCCCGCCTGCGCGGGGGCAGGCCTGCCCCTGCGGAAGCAGGGGACGATAATTGACCAGCACATCTCTATCGGCAGCTCCCCCTTGGGGCGACCAGTATATACTGATGCAGTGAAATGTCGGGATAGCAAAAGGGTTATTACCTGTCCCATCATTGTAATTGCTGGCAGCAGTGGCAATTCCAAACTTGTCCCCTCGACAGGCTCGGGGCAAGCTCTGAGCGAAGTCGAAGGATGTGAAGAAAAACCAAACACTGGAACAAATCAAAAATAAAAATGCAAAATGCAAAATTAAGGAGGTCGTTGCCACATTGCGGCAACTCCACAATTTTAATTTTTGATTTTTGATATTTAATCCCACCTCAAGACTACTCCTTTGGTAATTAGTAATTGGTGATTGGTAATTATTTAACCAGTTACCATTTACCAGTTACTACATCGAGTATCCATTATGGCATCTTGCAACCTTCATCCGTCGCTCGTCGCTCGTCGCTCGGGTCACGGGACACAGACGACGGGACACGGCTGAGGTGCCAACTCAGGTTCAATTGGTGCTGGGTGCGGGCAAAGATACCGTGGCCTGGTAATTAGAGTAATTATACAAAGGATTTCGCTGCGGCTTGTAGAGCCGACCGGACTTGGGGCTGTCGTGCTGTGTATAGACCCAGAGCTCAAAGGGATCCCAAACAACAATTTCGTCTCTGCAGTCGCCCGTCACATCCAGCACCGCGTTGCACATATCGGGATGGCCATCGGCAGGAAACTTAACTACGCATCGCCCCCAACCATCGAACAGGCCTCCTTCCTCGGTATTTGCCGAAAGCACGAAATATTCTTCTGATGAACCAGTCCAATTTATGGGCAGACACATACTGCCGTGCTGGTATGGCTCGAAATCATGGTAGATGTCCCCGTCAGCGTCATAGAAATGAATGATCCCCTGATTGCCCCAGAAGTTGATCGAGACAGCCTCCAGGCCAGGCAGATCGTCACGAAAGTTGGCTACTGTGGGATTCTGTACGTGGCCAAGGTAATGGTGTTTTAGGATATTACCCTTCATATCGGTGAAAAAGATGCCCTCGTCACTGGCTGCGCAGAGCAGGCGAAGCTCGTCACCCCCTCGACCCGGCTCGGGGCAGGCCTGCCTAAACCGAACGATAGCAACGCCGTCTGCATGGTCTTTTAGCTTGTTATCCAATGTCCAAAGCAATGTGCCGTCATCATCAAAAAGTGAATAACCAATCGCAATCTCATCCTTATCATCGTCGTCGATGTCGTAAGCATAAGGGTAATGGCCGGTATTACAAGCAGCAGACCATAGGACCTCCAGGCGGTCGTTCAATACCCAGAAATGGCTGTACCGTGTCTTGATAATGATGTCTTTTGGATGACCAGTACCGCGTACGTCACAGAAATAAAGTGCGTCCCCGAGTATTCTGGGAAACTTGTTATATGGAGGTTTTATATTCTCTGGCGTTTCAGGAGTTGCGGCTCGGTATTTGGTTTTCCCAGAAGCTCCGTCGGCGACGATGATCTGCATACCCATGCAGTAGATCACTTCGGTTCGACCATCCCCATCCAGGTCGTGCACCTGGAAGCCAACGTCGTTTGTGAGATGGTCTTTCCAGTGGTCCGGTTCACCAATTTGCCACAAGATGTCACCATCAAATGTAATAGCGGTCAGACAGCTAAGTTCACTATTTGTGTCTTTGGGCCCGTGATGTATTACCTGGCCGATGAGCACATCAATCTGACCATCGTTATTCAGGTCGCCAAAACGCAGATTCCGGCCGACGCCAAATCCCTCTGTGTCGATTTTCTTCCACAAGACCGGACGCGGATTACCGGCGCCAAGACGATTGGCCTGCTCTTGGCGCTCAGCGATGCGTTTGACAAGAAGCTCCTTTTCTTCTGCCGTCGTAGTGACCTTTATGTTTTTGTAACGCGTGGGGACGTCGGACATCAGCCCAATTTTTCCAAAGGCGTAGGTAGAATCTTTTGCTTTCAAGACAACCCCATTTGCGAGCCTGGCCAGAATATGATTATCGTTCACATCTATCTGGGCGGTCAAGTATCCCCGCTTCCGCGGGGACAAGCCTGCCCCTGCGAAGGCAGGGGTCCAAGAACACGCCGTCTCAGCCAGGACCTTCTCGTAGGGTTTGTGGAATCCGCTCTCGTGGCGAACCATCTTTAGAATTGCCTTCGGGCCGTCAACTCCGAAGAAATAGTAGCAACGGTCATTTCGATATCTAAAAATGATGCCGCTTTGACCCTTGTCGGAGGCCGGAGAAAAATCGGCAGTGATTCTATAATTATGCCAGAGAGGGTCACCTGCTATGAGCATAGGATGGGTGTATTTATCTTTGTTATTCTCATAGGATTGAAGCATCACTCGCTTGCCATTTTCTTCGATTAGCCGCCATGCACGTTGGGATCCGTAGGATTTGAACGCTGAAACTGCCCAATTACCTTTGGGTGCAGCTTCCGACAGGTAATGGTATTCGGCGTGCGCGCCCACCGCGTTCATAAATAGACCCGTTCGAATAGCCGAGAAATCATCATCGAGCAGCACGGCGGACAGTTCATCAGCGGACCCCGCAATAAATTGCGGGGCTAAATATTTAGCCCCCAAACTTGCCCTGAGCAAAGTCGAAGGGTTTATTTGGGGGTTCTGAGAGTTCCCGCGGAGCGGGGTCCCTGCAATTATGACCAGCACAAAAAGCCTGCCCGCCGTACAAAACTTTGGGCGGGCAGGAGAGAATTTGTATCTAAATATATGATTTTGCATCCACATACTCCACTTTGACTATTCCTACAACTGCCCACACATTATGTGACTGTCCCCCCCGCACCAATTGAACTCGCGTTGACGCCTCAACCTCACATACGAGACAGGCTTTCGCCGGAGGACAATTGGTGCGGGGCTGTTTTTAGCGTCGCAGACGCTGGTTTTCCTCCTCTAAAAAATACAGCTCCTGCCCGCGCAAATGTTCACCGGGTATCCGTTCTCCCAGACGCCTATCTTGCGGTGATCTTTGCCCCGGGGTGTATCTACCACGTTGCCCCGGCAGTCCTATTCTTTCTCCCCCCATTCTGAAGGTAAGGTCCTCGAACCGCTCCTGCCTATCCAGCAATATGCCATCAATTGCCGCCATCGTCTTTTTCGCTCCTTCCTCAACGGCAACTGCTCGTATAGACATATATTCGCTTGTAATTTCCTCGTGCACCGATTTGAGCAAATTATTTTTGTTATCAGCGGTGGTTTGCAGCCATTCGCTGATTTTTTTCTCGGTTTCGGCATCTGTCTGTTGGCGTTCGTCTAATCCACCTCTAAGCCTGTCCGGCCTGGGCAATACACTATCCCGTTCATTAAACGGCCCTGCCGTGTCGTCTATAGGCTGCTGTCCTGGTGGATACCTGCCTCTGGTACTGCGGCTGGGGGGTCTGACCCGGCTGCGGCCACGAAAACTCGTTGTGTCTTTTAGGTCCCTCTTTTGCACTAATAGCTCCCTATGAACTTTCTCGTACTGCTGCTGCCTTTTCGATAGCACATCATCGATTGCTTTTGTGGTTTTTTCAGCTTTTTCTTCAACCGCGATCTTGCGTACGAATGTGAGCTCGCCTTTGACCTGGTCTTCTATTGCTCTGGACAGGCTGGTCCTATTATCAATTTTACTTTGCAGCCAAGCACCTTTTTCAAGCCGGCTTTTGCTGGTTACTTCCTCCAGTGCTTTTTCCAGGCCTTCAACCGTCTTGATCCTGGCCTTAATCTCGTTCGGGTCAGCAAGTATATCTAATCTACCATCTTGGCTGCTTCCGCGCTGTAATTGACCCCCATAACCCGGATATAAATCTTGCCCTTCTATTGCCGCTTCAACACCGTAAAGCTGATCCTCCATTAAATCCAACGTTGGCTCTTTAGCACCGTGTTTGAGTAACAGGTCAACGATTTCCTGGTGTCCCTTCGCTCGCGCCAACGACAACGCGTTCTGACTACCGGCTTGGGCATTGACATCGGCGCCCTTAGTAATTAGCATTTCTACTATCTCTTTGTGGCCATAGTCCGCAGAGAGGTGCAGGGGCGTCTGCCCAGCCGGATTTTTTACATTGACATTAGCACCTTTATCAATAAGCAGACCTGCCGCGTCACTACGGCCCTTAATGGCCGCCAGGTGCAACGGTGTATAGCCGCGCTTGTCCTTCACGTTGACATCGGCGGATTTAGCAATAAGCTCTTCGGCAATCGCCTTATGCCCCTCCCAGATCGCCACATGCAGCGGCGTCCACGTTTGTCTATCCTTAGCATTAACATCCGCACCTTTTGAAAGGTATAATTTAACCTGGTTTGCGTCACCGTCCATTACGGCGCCAAACAGCGCCTCAGTCGCTTCACTTAGTTTAGATGGTTGGGTCGGTTCGGCTAATTCGCTCTCAATCTCGCCGGATTTGTGCTTGCTCAACAGTTCAACTATTTCGGAATGGCCTTGTGCTTTTGCCATCGCCATCGGAGTCCCGCCCATAAGGTTCCTTGCGCCGGAATTTGCACCTTCGTCGAGAAGTAGCCTGCACACATCATAATGACCACTCACCGCAGCATAATGTAATGGCGTATTACCAAGCTGATCCCTCACATTAACATCAGCACCACCTGCTATAAGAAGCTCAGCCACATCTTCTTTTCCATTCTGGGCTGCGTAGAACAGTGGTGTATACCCCATGGCGTCTTTTGCATTAACATTAGCGCCTGCCGAAATGTTTAGCCGGACTTGTTCAACGTCATTATCAACCACAGCTTGGTGAAGTGACTTGGTTGGTTTCTCCTCTGCTCTAACAGAGATCGGGTTTAGGCTGAAGGGCAGCAGTAACAACAAAAGTGACATTGAAGTAATCAAACGCTTCATGGTATATCCTCCAAAAGGTAACAGTTTCAAATTTAATTACTGGCCGGCTTGAACGCACCCGGCTTGATTTACATTATACAGTAGTGTTTTATTCTTTGCGCCAAAAATTGTCGGAATTTGACTCTTTAGGCATTATTTTACACTTGCTCCACGGTTGCCAGGCCGAGCCTTTCCGCAATACTATCAAATTCATCCAGCGAGTGAAATTCGATAATTATTCTGCCTCTTTGGCCATTTTTGCGGGTCTCGATGCTCACCCTGGTGCCGAGCTGTCGGCTGAGTTTGCTTTCCAAATCCACAATATGAGCCGGTTTCGAGTCCCAACCGGTCGCAATGGTTTTAGCCTGACCGGTGCCTGCAAGATACCTTCGAACCAGTCTTTCAACCTCGCGGACGCTAAGCCGCCCTGCCAGCGCCCGATTAGCCAGTTTTCGGCGAAGCTCATCGGTCGGCAGGGCCAGTATCGCCCGAGCATGACCCATAGTTAGCTGACCAGCCATTAACATCTGCTTGATTTCATCTGGTAAATCCAGTATTCGCAAGTAATTAGCGATAACAGAGCGGTCTTCACCCAGCTTTTCAGCGGCTTCAGCTTGAGTTAGACAAAAAGTACTTAAATAGTTTTGATAGGCCTTTGCGCGTTCGATGGGATTAAGGTCGGTCCGGTGTATGTTTTCAACCAGCGCCAATTCCAGCAATTGTTCATCGGTTGCATGACGGACCAGAGCCGGGATGGTTGTCAGCGAAGCTAATTTAGCGGCTCGGAATCGGCGTTCGCCAGCGATTAATTGGTAACCCGGCCCGGCTGGGCGAACAATAATTGGTTGAATGATGCCGTTGGCCTTGATGGAATCAGCCAATTCTGCCAGCTCCTGCTCATCCCATACTATCCGTGCCTGGTAGGGATTTGGCGATATGGCATCAATGCTGATTTCCCGCAATGATTCGCGTAACTCTTTATCTGGCGGGAACTTAGAGATAGCTACAGTGTCAGGCAGCAGCTGATTTACCTCTGTTAGGTCTGATGTTATCGGACCTAAAAGTGACTCAAGCCCTCTGCCGAGATGTCTTGGTTTCTCTCTTTTTTTGTCAGACATAATTAATGCTCCTTCACAATACTGGCCAATTCTACTTCCTTCGTTCTCTTGCGTACTTCCCCAACGATTATGGACATCTTATGGGCCTGAGGGACCGTGCCCTCTGGCTAACCTGATCTGCAATGGTTGGTGGCAAAATACCCCGCTGCATTGCTGCAGCAAGGTTTTTGCATCAGGCGCTGTAGATATTAGCCCAATTGATATTTCGGAATCTTGGCTGAAAATTCTTCAACTTTACCGGATTGAAAATTGCTTTTTTCTCAAAAAATGTTTCACGTGAAACAATGGGGAAAGGCCGGAAAACAGGTCTGACTGTCCAAAGTCGTTTGAAGGTGCTCTGCATATAACTGCTTTTGTTTCAAAAGCTACAAAAGCATAACCGTGTACGCGGGCTCCAAGAGAGGATAACAAAACCATATTCACCGGGGAACTGCCCTGGGTAGTGTCAGAAGACTGACCGATTTGCAGCAGATATATCACAATTTAACGTTTTGAGAGAAGGCATCTAATCTGTTGTGGAATAAGAGTATTTGCTGAATTTACCGTTTGTGACCGGATTTTATAGCGGGTCCTTGTCATCGCAAGCCCCGCTGGTTTGCTTTGCAAACGCAAAGTAGCGGGGCATGGCAATCCGACAAAGTCGTTGCGAGGGATTTTATCCCGAAGCAATCCCCGAATCAGCCGGGGATCCCCACGGTTGCCTTTCGGCAATCTCGCGACACTGCGTGAATTGCTTCGGTCGCGGAGTTTACCCTGAGCGAAGTCGAAGGGCTCCATCGCAACGACAACGATAGATGATATCCTCTCAGGAATGCCGTTACACAATGCCACAGAAATTAGCCACACACAATTTACCTGTTTATCTAAGGTGTTTTCGTACAAAGATATGATCTATCGAATGCTTATGGTGATAGCAGTATAGCCGGTCGATTTGCAGGCGTGTCCGGAGGCAGGAGGGCAGGTCAGGATGTTTCACGTGAAACAATGGTAACATTAGGCATTGTTAAAATGGAGAACTTAGAGCGGCAAAAGAATCATTTTGCAATTGAAATTGTTAGTTGAAAATACATCAAAATTAAGCAGTTATTTATTAAGCCTTTTGGGCAAAATTTTTATAAGTGCTTGCGAATAAAAATCTTAAGAGAATAAATCCTGCCCCCTCGGCAGGCTCAGGGCAGGCTCTGAGCGAAGCCGAAGGGAGCACAAGTACAAAAGTTGGCAAAAATCGGCAAAAATTTGTAAAACTGAGTCGAAAGATTCAAACAACTATATAATGCGGAATTTGAAAGGCAACCATAGATTTCCAGTAAGCCCGGGCATTCAATAGCACAGTTTAGCTGGATTTTCAAACATCGGCTCTGAGACTTGGATGAAGGCTAATTTAGGGGCGATAAAATTGAGGATTTTTCTTGAAATAAAGGCGTCTGTTCTGGTATAAATAACATTGTGAAGGTGTGTGGTTTTTGCCTCTAAGATGCCAGATTTTTTACGATTTTTACTAAGAAGCAGAAGTTATACGATGTAAGGCACAGAGTTTTAGCGGAGGCTTTCAGCCGCAGGATCAAAATCTTATAGTTCAAAATTTAGATTTTTTACTTCGTCTCGGCGGCCCGCTCCGGCAGAGGCCTACGCCGAGCCTGAGAGCGAGCCGTAGCCGGGAAGGAAGGAGGTAGAAAGAATTCAGAATCTTGAGAAATAATCCGCATGGGCAGGGAATCCTTCGACTCGCCCGCCTTACGTCTGGCGGGCAAGCTCAGGACAGGCCTGCCCATCCTACAATTGGTTAAATGGTTGAATAATTTACCAGTTACCATTTACCAATTACCAATGTTTGAGAAAGGAGAAGGAACAAAATGTTAGCTAAGAAATGCCTTTTCGCGGGGATTTTCACTTTGCTCAGCGCCAGTTTGGCGATTGCGGCCCCACCTGCAGTACACCCAACAACTGGAGAACCACTGGTGATAACGTGTCTGCGGGGTACTCCTGATGCAATTGACGGGGATCTGAGCGACTGGAATCTTGAAGCTATGACCCCAGCCGTTCTTGATACGCGAGCGCAAATATATCCTGGTGCCGCCCAGGGAGTCGCTGCTTGGAACGGCCCTGAGGACAGTAGTGGAAAGTTTTATCTGCTATGGGATGACAAGAACATCTACATCGCAGTGGTGATGAAAGACGATAAGTTATCCATGAATAAAACCGGCAGCAGTATCTGGAATGCGGACTGTATAGAAATATTTTTCTCTACGACAAACGCAGTTGCAGGACATGCGGAACATTACCAGTACGGCTTCAACGCCAATAACCAGAAATGGAACTGGGACAACATGGATGGTAGTGGTGCGCGCGAGCCCGATTACCTGCAGATAGCCTCCTCCAGAACTGCCGATGGATACATCTGCGAAGCCTCTATCGAATACGGACGAATACTTTCATTAAACTTTGCAGTAGGCAACACCATTGGATTCCACCCTGTATTCGACGACGCCGACAATGGTGATAGAAAACTTCAGATGACCTGGACTAGCCGTGAAGCTCATGACCAGAGTCAAGGATTTGGGCATATGATTCTATCGTCCGAACCTGCAATCGCGCCGGAGCTCAGTAATCGTCCGAGTCCTGCCGATGAGGCGACAGACGTGCCGCGGGATGTGACCCTTAGCTGGACGCCGGGAATCTTTGCCAATAAACACGATGTCTATCTCGGCACCAATTTTAACGACGTAAATGATGCAAGCAGAACCAGTCCACGGGGCGTGCTGGCTAGTTTTGGCCAGGACGCTAACACATATGACCCTACTGGCATTCTTGACTTTGACAAGACCTACTCCTGGCGAGTCGATGAGGTCAATGGCCCACCAGACTTTACAGTACACAAAGGGGATGTCTGGAAGTTCACAACCGAGCCGTTCGCTTATCCCGTCCCTGGCACATCTATAACTGCCACGGCCTCCAGCCAGTTCAACCCAAACACAGGGCCTGAAAAGACCATAAATGGCGCAGGACTGGATGATAATGACCTACACTCAATAGAGGAAACAGGCGTGTGGCTTAGTAGCATGACCGGGCCGTCCGCCATTGGCGGAACCTGGATACAGTATGAGTTTGACAGGGTTTATAAACTGCACCAGATGTGGGTCTGGAACTTCAATCAAGTCTTTGAGCCGGCTGTCGGTTTAGGCTTCAAAGATGCTACCATTGAGTATTCGGTCGATGGTGTCAGCTGGACAGCATTGGGTACTACTCACCAATTTACTCGGGCACCCGGTGCGGCTGGTTACGCACACAATACCACGATTGATTTTGGCGGTATCTTAGCAAAGTATGTTAAGATAAATGCTAATAGCAACTGGGGTGGCATCATTCCGCAGTACGGCCTGAGTGAGGTTCGCTTCTTCTCCGTACCGGTCCTTGCAAGAGAACCTGACCCAGCTTCTGGCACAACAGATGTGCCCATAGGAACGATAGACGCGCCTGTTGATGTAACTCTGAGCTTCAGAGCGGCAAGACAGGCGGTTAAGCACAATTTGTACTTTAGTGACAGTAACCAGGCTGTGATAAATGAAACTATTAGTCCTGTTAGTATCCCTGCTGGCAGCAGCTACGCCAGTTATGGTCCCTTGTCCCTTGATTTAGGCAAGGCTTACTACTGGCGAGTCGATGAGGTCAATGAGGCCGAGACCCCCGCCACCTGGCAGGGCGAGCTCTGGAACTTCAGCACACAGCAGTATTTTGTCGTGGATGATTTTGAGGACTACAACGACTTCGAGCCTGACCGGATATTTGATACGTGGATAGATGGATGGGCCGACCCCGCAAACGGCTCACAGGTAGGTTACGCTGCGCCTCCTTTTGCTGAGAAAACTATCGTTCACGGCGGCAAGCAGTCTATGCCGTTTGATTATAACAACACCGCTGGCGTGGCATACT
>Ga0315314_1002183_pt1 | contig 16409 bp, 20 predicted proteins | sample TDP9_MG_FD_203631 | JGI IMG/M metagenome (GOLD analysis project Ga0315314, IMG submission 203631) | Freshwater sediment microbial communities from Lake Towuti, South Sulawesi, Indonesia - TDP9 | ecosystem: Environmental > Aquatic > Freshwater > Lake > Sediment | place: Indonesia: South Sulawesi...
AAACATCTTCGCCTATGGCAAGACCGGCACCGGAAAGACCGCGGTTATGAAATTCGTCTTGAGCAAGCTTGTTCAGAGAACTGCACAGTTCAATTCGCCCGTGCAAGTATGTTACGTTAACTGCAGAACAACCGGCACCGAGTACCGAGTTTTTTCAAGTCTCTGCGAAGCTGTAGGGGTGCGAGTGCCATTTACAGGCTTGGCTTTGGGCGAAGTATTCGATCGTTTCAGAAGGGGCTTGGACTCTCGACAACAGGTTTTCATAGCGGTGTTGGACGAGATCGATGCACTGATCAAGCAGAGAGGCGACATTCTGCTTTACGAGCTTACACGCATCAACGAGGTCCTGCGACACGCCAAGACAACGTTGGTGGGCATCTCAAACGACCTGAGGTTCAAGGAATTCTTGGATCCGCGGGTTTTGAGTTCACTGAGCGAAGAGGAAATTGTGTTCAAACCATACAACGCAGCTGAGTTGCAGGACATTCTTCTTGAGAGGGCAAGACTCGCCTTCAACGAACACGTTGCGTCCGAAGGAGCCGTGGGCCTTTGCGCTGCTCTGGCGGCTGCTGAGCATGGCGACGCCCGACGTGCCCTCGACCTTCTGCGCGTCGCTGGAGAACAGGCGGAGCGTGAGGGCGCCTCGATACTAAGTGAGGAGCACATTAGACAGGCTGAAAAACGTATTGAACATGATCGCATGACGGAGGCACTGAAGAACCTGCCGATTCACTCGAAGCTTGTCCTGTGTAGCGTTTATTCGTTGTTTAAGGCGCAGGCACTTGAGGGCAGTATCACTGGCAGTATATACGAAGTCTACAGTGAGCTGTGCCAGCAATCTGGAATGTCGGCGCTCACGCAGAGACGGGTCAGCGGCTTAATCAACGAACTCGACGTCATAGGATTGCTCAACACTCAAGTCGTCAACATGGGTCGATACGGAAGAACCAAGAAAATCCGTCTGGGCATAAGCCCTAGGCTCTTCAAGAATATATTCGAGGACGATGAGAGACTGAGTCCACTTCTTGAATACTTCCCCAAGCTGACGGCTGCTATGGCGAGAAGTAGACCTTAAGGAACGCGCGAAGATTCGGGTGTCTATTCGGCGTTGAAGTTCAGTGTTGTCACCTGCAAGGTCTGAAGGTTGACAACTGGAATTACTGCTGGAGTTGGGTGCAACCCAAGCATATTCATGTACTCTGTCTTCCTCTGCCAAGCGCCTGAGTTCACTACCAACACTCCCCGGTATCTCGTACAGCCTTGAACGTGAACGTGTCCAGCGTGAAAGATGTCTGGTACACGGTCTACAACTAAGAAGTCGCGTTTTCCAGGTGCTATGGGTGTGCGTTGACCGTATATAGGCGCCAAGTGCCTTCCTCTGAGCAGCAATTTCATGGCTTCTTCTGGTGCACTAAAGCTTGCGCTGGGCGAGTTGGCAACAACATCATCGAGGCTTCGTCCATGGTACATCAGTAGCTCAACTCCGTGGAGGCTTATTGCACACGGATTCCCTAGAGAGTGCAATTTTCTAACTTCATGGAGTGGCTCGGCATATTCTTCAGGTAAAGCCGGCTGCGGCAAAGCCTTCCTAGAGGCATCGTGATTACCAGGTTGGATTATCAGTTCTATGTAGTCGGGAATCTGTTCGAGAAATTTGGACACAGTCGCGTATTGGCGGTAGATGTCTCGTATCGCCAACTCTTTTGTTTGCCTTGGGTATATTCCAATGCCGTCTACAAGATCTCCAGCGATTACTACGTACTTCACTTGTCCTGCCATTTCTCGCCATTGTGCGTCTCCAAGTTTTCCGTTCAGCCACATGAGGAAGCGATTAAACTCAGCACGCATGAATAACTTGCTTCCGATGTGTAAATCCGAGATCAATGCAGCGCAGACAGGTTCAGACGCCTTTGCAGGCGTTTTTTGCGGTATTTCGGGGAACAACACGTCTTCGAGGATGAGCAGGTCGTTTCGCGCCTTAACTGCGACTACGCAGATCACCTGATCCAGAAGCAAGGCTTGAATTCGCTCTCTAACTGAACCTTCAAGGTTTGAATAGACCATCACGGTGATGGTGGATTCGGCATCTTCGAGACGGAGGAAAGTTCTCTGCTTCGATTCGCGTTTCTCAGTCAACATCCCTATGACTTTAACCTTAGTGTTAACCGGAGCTCTCAGGGCTTCAGAGATTGAAGCTGCGTCTCTCGCGTCCATTCTTTGTCGGAGGAATCTCTGAAGACGATTGAAACGATCTTGGAAGTATTTCTGGTATTCTTCTATTGACCCAATAGTTTTCAAAGTGGCAGTTGGGTCTTCTATGACCTTGATGTCGGCTGCGATATCCACTGCGGAAGGATTGTAAGTTTCCTTTCTCGACTCGAAGAAGGGTGGGCTCTGGGAGGGCATTGGCTCAACGGTTTCTGTCGGGCTTTCTGGCGGCGCGACGGATTCTTCAATAAGATTTCGCGTTATGAACAGAGGTTTCTGCTCCGCCTCTTCGATTTTCTTCGTGATCTTCTCCATTAGTGCAAGGGGGTCTTCGGTTTTAGACAAGGTTTCCAGGAGGGCGAAGGCTTCGCTGTCGAGTTGATAGCCCACCTGCATTGTGTATGAAACAGCTTTCTGAAGTCGCTCGCTCAAAGTTCCAGTGTTCTCCAGCTCTCTCGGTTTCAACACTGTGATTATTCCTTCTTTTGGGTTTCCTATAAATTCTGTTTTTCGCTCGATGTGGAGCTAACGGTGAAGCAGCTGTTGGGGAGTTCGTCTCTTGCATACGAGTCTGTGTGTCGAGCAGCGTGCAAGGGGGAGTCTTGAGCCTTCAGCAGTACTGTCTTTGGTTGGATGTTGGGATTTCAGTAGCCAAATCATAAGATTCGTAATTGCAAACGATTTATCTATACCAGTTCATATGTCAGTTTGGGAGTCTGCATGGTGTTTAGAAAGGTTCAGCGCACAGGAGGCGGCACGTTCTTCGTGTGTCTGCCAAAAGATTGGGCGACGCGAAGCGGATTGAGCAGAAGCTCAATAGTGGCTTTGACTGAAACCGCTGATGGCCGTCTCGTTCTGGACGCTAAGTACAATGTTGAACGTGTCCCTGAGGTTGCAGTGGTAAGGCCTTCGCCTCTTCTTGATCGGGAGATTATGGGCAAATACCTGCTGGGATACGATATTGTTCACGTCGAAGCCAAGGACCGGATAAGCTCTGATGATCGTGAGCGCATCAAACAGGCTTCGAGCCGCTTGATTGGCTTGGAGATTGTTGAGGAAGATTATTCTAAGATTGTTATGCAGTGTTTGCTGGAGCCAGCCGCGCTTCCGCCGGATAAGGCGCTTCAGAGGGAACATTCTATAACGTCGAGTATGCACCGTGACGCGGTCACTGCTTTGATTGACGGTGACAGTCATCTAGCAAAGAACGTGATGGCACGCGATATCGAGGTCAACAGGCTCTATTTTCTTTTGGTGCGGATTCTTAGGACAGTTATTCAAAATCCTGGATTGAGTGAAAAGCTTGGAATCATGCCCATCGACTGTCTGGACTATCGTTTGGCAGCCAGCTTGGTCGAAGCCATCGGTGACCAATCGGTGAGATTGGCTGAAGCAGCTGTTGAAACAAAAGGTGTTCACATGGCCAAGGATTTGTCTCAGATGCTGTTGCGGCTTCATAAAGTGGCGTTTGACACTCATGAGAACGCGTTGAAGGCGATGTTCACGCGGGATATTGCCTTAGCTGAGGCTCTCAGGGACGGTCGGAAAACGGTTGAAGACTTGGTGAATGATATCGAGGCTTTGGTTCACAGGAATTATTCAAATATCGCGCCTCAAATACTGGCAGCTGCCACGGCGATACGGCAGATCTATGGTCACGGTGTAGACATCGCAGATCTAGTGATGCCGAAAACGGCTTAGAATTGATGCACGCAGAGTGTTAAGTCTGACCATAGAAACGCTACCAAGCTGCATGCGAAGTCCTGGAGCGGGTTTGAAACTCGTTGTTGAGCATCGCTTCAATGACAATTGCTTCTTCGCTGCCCTTACTCAATTTCCCATTTCAGGCTGGACTTATTGGAGCTGAAATGCTATAAATTATCACTGAATCTTCTGTGAATCATTACATACCCTGAGAGCCAGCATGCAAGGGCTGTAATTGAAATAGGGAGTTGGTTTGTAGGCGACTCGTTGTATGCAATCAAAAGGAGAAACGGCAGCTTTCCCAAGTTATGTACAAGTGCAAGGGCGGGTTTGTTTCTCATCGTTCTTTAAATGGCAAGGACTATATGTCTCAATTTAAGAGATAACTGAAGCTTAAGAGATGTTCGAGAGCTTAGCTGTATTCTCTGAACGTGTGGCTGCATTTGGTGCATCTGAAGAATTGGGTTGAGGATTCGTCGCTTCCTCTTGTCTGCACTTGCCATACGTAGGCTAGGTTGTTGCCGCATTTCGGGCATTCGATGCGCACCGTGGGTAAAACCCGCAGTTTCTGCTCTTCCTTGCTGATGACTGCGATAGTCTCCTGTGGGCTATGCTCAATGATTTTCGGAACAGGCTTCAATTCCTTTGCAGGTTGTCGCTTCTTGTACCCGCATTTCGGGCATGCCATCACAATGTTGGTTTTCTTTCCCTCTTTGCCCTTCTTGGGGACAAGTCTTGTTCCACATTTGGGACAAAATTCCATTGGGATTGTTACCCTCGCATTTTGACAATCTGTGCGTTTTTCCTTTATGTCGGGTCTTTTAAACCTTTTCTCGTTTTCATGTACATCTGCGCTCAGCGCTCTGCGACGGCAATTGTTGCAATCCGGATGCTATGATGTGAGCCACACGCAGTGGCTCTGGAATGTTGCTCCGGGTGGACGTATTCTTCAATATGGTCTTGGCGGTTTCTTCCGAAATTCCAATTGCATGGACGTAGATTGGTTCTTCACCCTGACGTACATATACTCTAATTATCCTACCTGCCAGCTCTATTGCTTTCCACCTCTTCTCAGCTTCAGGGAGATTCTGTAAAGCTTTTCGTACGTCTTCGAGATCAGGTTTGTCTCGCGTTACCGCGATTATTGGTAGCTTCAGTTTTCGGTGCAGTTCAGCTATGTCCACAACGTTGAAGCCTGCTAGAGTGATTCCATTCAACATGATTACTCGTAGTTGCGGATAGTGTGGCGACTTGGTTATCATCTCTTCGAGCTTCTCAGTTGCGTCCATGCCGTCAACTTGGACTCTTGTGTGCATGAAGCCGTCGAGCCAGTAGCCGCCTCTGAAGACCACTCCGACCACATCAGCCAGCTTTTTCGAGTGTGGAATGAAAACGCCGTCGTCGATGCCCAACACCCGAATTTCAGGCTTAACTTCTCGAATCGTGGTGGGCTTCTTCCCTTTGCTTTTACTTGTGCTCATGGAGTATGCCAAGCCCGTTTAGGACTTTTTGCAGTAAAACGGCAAAGGCGTCTATTGGATCCTCTTCTTCAGTCAGTACTTTGATGCAGTCTTCCATCGCGAGCATGTCGTCTAGCCACGCGAAGACCAGCAGTGCTTCAGCTGCGTTTCCTCGTGTGTGCCTGTCAACTCTGTGTGGTAGCAGTTTTCGCAGCCCTGAAGCTTCAACCGCGCTGGCTAGGACTCTGTTGTTGACTTTAGCCCCCGTGGGACGGCCATGCTTCCGCGACATGGCTAGGGAATATACAAAGTTTACGTAGGAGTCGCCTAAGCCTGCCAGGTCCTTATCGAGCATTAGCTCCGTCAAACTGTCGTAGCTCTTCAACTTGGGAGTGTAATCAATCATTTTTTCTGCCATTGCTCAAGTGCTTTCTCAAAGCTGACGCGGAATTCTTTGCTGCGATGCCGGATCTTCTCAGCAGCTTCCTTTAATGCTGTTTCGGGTCTTTTCTCGGGTTTTCTCTTCTCTTTCATTCGAACATGTATTACAGGATTTGACACCAATGGATGCTGCAGACTGTAGCCGCCTACTTCAACGGTTGGATCCTCAAGCAAAGCCTTCTCCAGCAGGTTACAGAACGTGTGTCCTTCGCCGATGATTTCAACGCGCATCTCATCCGGCGTCCTCTTGAGCACTTTGATCTCCATTTAGACTTCACCTTTCCCATAGTCGGCTGCGGTCTTTCTTCTTTCCGTGTTGCCACATTCGGGGCATCGCATGATGAATCTCTTCTGCACTAGTGAGTGTCCACAGCGAGAGCAGAAAGCATACAAGACGCCCAAGTCCTTTTCATTGGTTGTTAAATGGAAGGTTCTGTTCTTTTCGCTTATGACTCTCGCCCTAACAATGTCTCCTGCCCTGCAAGCCTCATACATACTTTCGACGTAACGGGGGCTGATATCCCCAATGTGTAACGGACCACTGAAGAAACCGCTGAGCAGGCGGTCACCTACTTGAAAAATCCGCACGTTAGCCTGCTTACTCTGAACGTCCGACACTTGACCCAGCACCACGCTGCCAACATGCGGCACGTTAGTTTCGAGAGCCTTTGGAAAAACCGAAACCTGCTTGTTGAGCAGATCCATGAGCGCCCGACCCGTGGTCGCCGAGTATATCGTTCCCTCAGATTCGTAGGTTCCAGGACCGGGTGTGAACTCTTCTATCACGCCCAAGCGGTCGCCCGGTACCACAATTTGTCCGCTCTTGCGCTTAGATTGCGTAGCCATTACTGCTTCCCCTCAACTCGTTCAATTCGGTATAGATCCACGATGACCTCATGTTTGCGTTTGTTATGAAACCTGAACATTCTTGGAATGTTAAACTTCATCTGGAATATGCTCGTAACCTTTCCTCCGTTCGCCTCAATAAACCTTTTGATAAACGTGCGATTGCTTTCTCCAGCCTTGTGAAGCGAATAAACTACAGACGCCAGCCCCAACGCCCTCAAGAGAAATCTCCTGTCCGCGGCTCTTCTCTGCACGCCGAAAGGTGGATTCTGCAAAACTGTGTCGAACCTGCCCAACAAAATGTCGATATCGCCATTGATCCAGCTGAGTTTGCCATTCAATCCAAGGCGTTCAGAATTCCGTTTCGCTTTCCTCACAGCTGTTCTATCAACATCTATGCCAACTGCTTCATCGGCGCCTAGAAGGGCAGCTCCTATGGTTAGTCTGCCAGTGCCGCAGCCCAAATCAACGATAGTCTTACCTATTATGTCGTCATGTGTGTACGCGGCTATGAACAACATCTCAGCCGCAACATCAACGGGCACAGTGTACTGCTCGAGATAAGCTTTGGGCGACGAATACGGTTCAACCTGCTGAAGAACACGTTCAAGGTCTAGTCTTCGAACCAGCCTTTTCTGAGCAGCTGCTCCCATGTGATTTCTCCAGCCGCAACGAGGAATTCATTCACAGTGAGAACTGGCTTATGAAATTTCGATGCGTCATCTAGGCTTGTGCGTGGACACGCCGTGTTGACGTACGCGTCAATTGTGGGATACTGCATAAGGCTTTCAGGTGTAACCTCTCGTATCGCCAGAAGAGTAGACTTCTTCCCAGCATTATGTAGCTTTCTTCTTATGTGAAGAGCTTTGTCAAGCCTGTTTTGACCGCTTTTCAACCCAAGCAAGATGCCGAAACGTTCGGCTCGCATAGCCTCCCGTAGACTCATCCACCTCTGTTTCCTTATTCTATCAGCGTCATGATTCACAGAATACGCTCTATCTTCATATGGATCGGCGACAATCGTGGGTTTCGATGTGGCTAAAGCCACACCAATGGCGTGGAATCGGCCTCCTCCCACAAGCAGGAAGGCATCTACATCTTTTTCAATGGCGCGTGCATTGCCATAGTCACAGCCGATCACCTGACCAGCATACTTCAGTCTGCCAACGTCGCCAACAACCACGCCCTTACCAGCTGCGAGAAGCGTTTCTCTCGCTTCGCTCAAATGTTTAACGTGTTGAACGGTTGTGACCAATCCAATCCGTTTCGAAGTCTTCAGAAGTGTTAACGCCTTCTGGACTGCTGGTTTTAATGGTAACGCAGCCTTCGCTTCAAAGTACACTACTGGGAGGCGCTCAGGCTTGCTGACCATCGGCGTGTGTCCGAAGTGAACCACCAAATCAACGTTGAGTCTCTCGGCTTCATGGATTGCTAGGTCGCATGCACCGTAGCAAGGATCGGCGGAAACAATCGGCAGTGCTCCTGTTTCTTCAACCACTTCAGCTATCCTTGGTCCCTGAGGTTTCAGCCCTTCAGGCAACTGAATGAGAACATGCTTAGCCCTGCGTTTCTTCAGCTCTTTCTTCAGTTTTTCTTCTTCGAAGTCGAAAAGGGCAGGCTTCAACAAACACTACCAAACTTGCGTTGTTAAAAAGGCGTTCGGCGCGAGTTTATTCTTCCCATTCCGGAGTCCATTCAGTCTCTTGCTTTTTCATCGCTTCTTGCTTTCTGCCTATGCGCTGGCTCTTCATCTCGCTGAGCCGTTCCAGCAGTATTTTTTGTTCAAGGCTAGCAACCCATTGGCGAGTTCGGACAACAACGTCATTGTTCACAGAGATGCTGTCGATGCCGCTACGAACCAGAAACTCTGTGAAATCGGGCAGATTTGATGGTCCTTCACCACATATTGACACTGTTACTCCATTCTGGTGTGCAACTCTGATCAAGTGCGCGATCATCCTCAGGATTGCAGGATCTCGCTCGTCGAAGTACCCCATCAAACCTAGTCTTTCAGAGTCTCTGTCAATCATCAAAACGCCTTGTGTTAAATCGTTTGAGCCTATGCTGAAGCCGTCGCAGAGTTTTGAGAATTCGTCCGCCATTATGCAGATAGCTGGGGTCTCTGCCATAAACCACACCTGAAAGTCTTTGTTGCGCTCCAAGCCTTCCTCTTTCATGATTTCTAAACATCTTCGTGTTTCCCAGAGTGTTCGAATGACTGGTAGCATGATCCAAACGTTCTTGAGTCCCCATTCCTCTCGGCATCTGCGTACAGCTTTGCACTCTAATCGGAAGGCTTTCTCGTACCACTGGCTTATGTAACGGCTGGCACCACGCCAACCTAGCATGGGATTGGCCTCAACAATCTCGTATTTGTCGCCTCCCTTCAACTCGCGGTACTCGTTAGTTTTGAAGTCGCTGAACCGCACAACCACGGGTCTGGGCTGAATTGCCCGGGCAACAGTTGCTACGCCTTCAGCCAACTTGTTCACAAACTGGTCGGCTTGTCCTGTTTCAAGCAGGTAAAGCGGATGATCGCCGATGTAGCTGGCCAGTATGAATTCAATTCGCATTAGCCCTATGCCATCGAACGGCAAGTGCTTGTACTCATCAATCTTTTCTGGCACACCTAGATTCATGTAGATCTTGGTGGCTGTCACGGGTGCTGGTTCAAGCTGGAAGCCGGTGACGGCTGTGGGACCAGAAGGTGAAATAGTGCTCGGAGCCTCTGGCATAGCGATTCTTCCCTCATAGACCACGCCGCTCTTGGCGTCAACGGTATATTCGTGTCCTGTAACCATTACTTTTGTGGCGGTTTCGGTTCCAACTATGCAGGGTATTCCCAGTTCTCGACTGACTATGGCTGCATGGGCTGTTACGCCGCCCTTGTCTGTGACTATTGCGCCCGCTATTTTCATGAAGGGCACGTAGTCCGGGTTAGTCATACTCGTGACCAATATGTCGCCTTTCTGCATCATATTAGACGCTTCCTCAGCGGATAGCGCTACTTTAGCATGTCCGATTCCTATGTCTCGTTTACCTGCGGCCATGCCTCTCACCACGACTTTGCCGCCAAAGGGTGCCATGGGAACCGTTAGCGGCTTGAGGGCTTCCACGACCATTTCGGGCTTTTTCATGCTCCACACTGTTTCGGGTCTGGACTGAACGATGAAAACATTCTCTGGGAAGGGCAAGTCGCGGTCAATCGAGAATTCTATGTCTTGAGCCTTTCCGTAATGTGTTTCAATGCTTCGTGCAGTCTCGGCTAGTCGAGTAACTTCCTCGTCTGTTAGGCAAGGTTGCTCCTGTCTCTCAGGCGGAACTTCGACGTGGACAGTTCTTCCTGTTTTCACATCTCGAATGTATTCAACTGTTTTCTTGACTATTCTCTTCTCAGCTATTCTCAAAGTGTTCTTGTCCACTATGTAGTTGTCTGGTGTAACAGAGCCAGACACAACAGCTTCCCCTAAACCCCAGTTGGCTTCAATGACGATCTGATTATGATCGCCTGTTACAGGATTAATGGTGAAAATTACGCCCGCAGTTTTGGCGTTTACCATCTTTTGAACGCCGACACTGATGAGCACTTGTTCGTGTTTGAACCCCTTTTGATTGCGATAAAATATGGCACGCGGCGTGAATAGGCTCGACCAGCATTTTATGGTTTTTTCGATGAGTTCACCGGCGCCTTTGACGTTCAAAAATGTTTCTTGCTGCCCTGCAAAAGATGCATCAGGCAAGTCTTCAGCCGTTGCGCTTGAACGAACAGCCACGAATATATCTGCCATGCCCACCTTGCGATTAAGCCCTTCGTATGCGGTCCTGATCGCTTTCTTGATGTCGGCGGGCATACGCGTTGATTCGACTATTTCGCGGATTTTCTTTGAAGCATCCTCGTAATGCTTCGGGTTGTTCGCGTCAGTGACTGTTTCCTCGATCGTTCTGTAGATTTTCTCAGCTATGCCCGTTTTTGTGATGAAATCATAATAGGCTTGAGCTGTGACGGCGAAGCCGGGCGGCACAGGGATTTTGGCTCGTAGCATTTCGCCTAGGTTGGCGTTCTTGCCGCCGACAAGCGGTATGTCTTCTTTGCCTAGCTCTTCGAACCAGAGTATGCGCTTTTCTTTGCGCGAATACGGCAAATAATACTCACCTCTTATATATCATGTGACTAGTTGGGTGTTTTTTCAACGATTATGCGGCATGGGATTGGCAGCTTGTCCCGTCCTCTTTCTAGGGCTTCTCTTGCCACTTCGACTGCGTTCTCGTTGACTCCAATCTCGATTATGGGCTGTCCGATTCTGACTCTGGCTGCGATTCCAACGGGTTTGCCGAAGGCTTTTCGCATGCCATCTTGAAGTCGATCGGCGTGAGCGCCAAAAATCATCTTGTTTTCCCGTAGAATAGTGTGAGGATAGGGCACGACTCGCATAATGTAGGCGTTGCCCAGTTTGTTAATCAACACGCGGTTGGATGCAACACGTGCGGCTTCAAGTGCGTTGTGGCGAATCTGCACTTCCTCGGTTGCCAACAGGCGGGCTTGAATTGGAAACCTTACTTTGGCGTCGCCCATTGTAAACTTGGTTATCTTCGACGGAGGCGATGCTCTAATGTACTCTTTGCGCGTGTACGGGGCGCCTTTGACCTGTCGGTAGTTTTTTGCTTTCACAAACCATCCCATCTTGACGCATACTGAAGCTTTCTATTTAAACCATTTGTAGACAAGCTTCAACTTAAAAGAAATATGAATTAAAGCTACCTTTCAGCACACGTCCGCTGTCTTCTGGCGGAGTCCTGCTACGGAAAGTCGCCCTTCAGCCAAGTCTTGGCCAGTTGGGCAAAGTTTGGAAACACTTTTCGCAAGATTGGAATATACATCATTATTTCATCATGGGTCATACCTTGAAACTGATACTCACCCATGTACGGAGAAGGCTCACCTTCACGTGTTATGAATTCTATGTGCATGAAAGGGTCCCCGCGCCTTATCGTAATGGGCTTTCGATCGTTGCTCAGGTTGACCAACTCCAGGACCAAACGCCCGATGAAGCCACTGTGGGCTTTCGCCGCGTTGAGGAATGACAGCCCCATGCGTCCATACTTGCTTTTGGCTGTTAGATGGGCGACGTATTGCGGTGGCGTGAACACAACCTCGTACGAGTTAATGTTCCGGTGCTCCAAGTACTGCAGCGTGACCTCTTCCTTGACTGTCAAGATGTAGCCGTCTCCGTCAAGAAGATTGTAATCGTATGGGTAAATCACCTTGAGGTTCTCGATCAATTCGATGAGCTTGTTCTTACCGATCACGCACATGAGCTTGCACCTTGAGTCTTTTGCATTAAGACGCGTTTGGGCTATATTTGGCTTTCAGCCTAGGGCTTTTCCAGACTCTAACAATTTATATGTATGAGAAATATTATGTTAAATTTTCACGGTCGGAGGAAGCGTGTACACATGCCTGAGCAAAGTTTGCCGAACCGAACTCTAGACTGCCTAGGGCTCTTCTGCCCTGAACCCGTATTTCGGGTGCGCATGGAATTAGACAACATGAAGGTCGGCGAGGTTCTCGAAGTCTTGGCAGATGACCCAGCGGCTGAAGAGGACATCAAAAGCCTGTGCAAAAGGCTGGAGCAAGAGGTTCTTAGCATAAGCAAAGAGGGCAACACAATACGCTTCATCATAAAGAAGACGAAATAGGAGGGAAAATCGCTGAATGAGCACTGAAAAAAAGAAAATCCTCTACGTACAAACAAGCGGTGTTGACACGCCCGAGCGAACCTACGCGCCCTTTGTTTTGGCTGCAACTGCCTCGGCGATGGGTTTAGACGCTACAATTTACTTTGTCATCAAAGGCATAACCGTCGTGAAAAAAGGTGCCGCTGAGAATGTGAAGATTGGTCAATTTCCAACTTTGAGGCAGGTGATGGATCAAGCCATCAAGGCAGGTGTCAAATTCGTCGTGTGCGAGCAGAGTTGCATGCTGCTTGACGTGGGGCGCGGCGAATTCATCCCTGAGGCTAAGGTTGTGGGCGCTGCAACTCTAAACGATTTGGCTTTAGACGCGGATGCCGTACTCTGCTTCTAAGGATGCTTGGCACAGGATGACACGACACATTTACATGGATCATACGGCGGGGATGCCGGTTGATCCGAGAGTGGTGGAAGCCATGCTGCCGTATCTTACGGATAAGTATGGAAACCCTTCTTCCTTACACTCTTGGGGAAATGAAGCTCGCCGAGCGTTAGAGGATGCACGCTCAAATATTGTAGATCTAATCGAAGCTAAGAAGCCAGAAGAGGTTTTCTTCACAGCTGGTGGAACTGAAAGTAACAATATCGCGATTAAAGGTGTAGCCAGCCGAAATAAGGACCGCGGAAACCATATCGTTACGACAAGCATTGAACACATGTCGGTTGTTAATCCATGTAAGAGCCTCATGAAACAGGGCTTTGAGGTAACTTTTGTGCCCGTGGACAAGTATGGAGTCGTTGACGTTCAAGCCTTAGAAAAGGCGATCAAAGACAAGACCACACTGGTCTCTGTCACCTACGCTTCTGGGGAGATAGGCACGACTCAACCGATAAAGGAGATAAGTGAAATCGTTCACAGCAAGGGCGCCTCATTTCACGTGGACGCTGTTTCCGCCTGCGGACAAACGCCAATCAACGTCCAAACAGAAGGCATGGACCTGATGTCTATTTCATCCAACGACATGTATGGACCTAGAGGAGCTGGCGCTTTATACGTGCGCACAGGCACCAGAATCGAACCCATAATTCAAGGCGGCGGGCAAGAACGAGGCTTGCGATCGGGAACAGAAAACATTGCCGCCATAGTCGGTATGGGCAAAGCAGCTGAAATCGCCACAATCGAAATGAAGACTGAAGGCAAGAGACTCGCTGGACTTCGCGACCATCTCATCGAAGGAATCTTACAGAGTGTGCCTGCTTCGTTCCTTAACGGTCATCCCACGAAGCGGTTGCCAAACAACGCCAATGTGCGATTTAGCTACATCGAAGGGGAATCTTTGATCCTCAGCCTCGACATGCAGGGCGTCGCATGCTCGTCGGGATCAGCATGTACTTCGAAGACTTTGGAGCCATCGCATGTGTTGCTTGCTATCGGATTGAAGCATGAGGAGGCGCATGGTTCTCTGCTGTTTACTCTGGGGAAAAACAACACGCAGGAAGATGTTGACTATGTCGTTAGAGTGCTGCCCGATATAGTTAAAAGACTCCGGGCGATTTCTCCATTAACTCCCAAGGAGATGCTGCAGTAGCGTGTACACCGAAAAAGTGCTCGATCACTTCCGGAATCCACGCAACATGGGCGAAATCCCTGACGCCGACGGCGTTGGAACAGTGGGCAATCCGGTCTGCGGCGATCTGATGTCCATCTACATCAAAGTCAAAGATAACCACATCGAAGACATCAAGTTCAAGACTTTCGGGTGCGGCGCCGCCATAGCCACGAGCAGCATGATAACCGAGTTAGCGAGAGGCAAGACCTTGGAGGAAGCCATGAAAATTTCGAGAGGCGATGTGGCTGACAATCTGGGAGGGTTGCCGCCCATAAAGATGCATTGCTCCAACTTGGCTGCTGACGGGTTACACGCAGCGATTCAGGACTATTTGAAGAAGAAGGGAGTGCAGAAATGACCGAGTTCATTAAATGCGACCTGTGCAAAATCGAAATTTGCGAGCCTGAAAAATGCACGTTTGCCCTTGTCAAGCGTACAATAGATGGCAAGCAGTTCTACTTCTGCTGTGAAGCCCACGCTAAAGAGTTTGAAAAGAAAAAGAAGTAGTAACGGTTACTTTCGCCTCAACATCTCTAACAGCCGTTTTTCATGGGCTTCTCTGGTTGTTAATGGGTAGATTTGGCGTTCGCTGTCGAAGAACAATGGGTCTTCGCCTATCAGTTTTGAAAGCTCCTCGTCTGAGTCGACGTTGCAGATTATCATGTGTCCCTGTTTTCCTATCAAATGGTAATATGCTTCGATTTTTCCCTGCGACTCCAGCTTGCTCAAGTACTTGAACTGGGCTGGTGTTAAGCTCGCCAGTCGGTCAATGGGCACGTGCGGTTTGATCCGCTGCAAGACTAGAAATTTCAAGATCGTCCACCTTGATGATCTATGTGTCTTTTTCGGATAAATGACTTGCTCGGATGACAGCTATTTTCTCGAAAGGGACCTTGGTTTCAGCGATTACTTCAGCCTTGAAGCCATTTTTTCTCAATCTCTTCAAGGTTTTCTTGGTATCCGAGAGGCTGGATTGCATCAGAAGGATGGTTCCATTTTTTCTCAGGTGGCGTGGCGCCTGTGAGAGGAATTGGTCGATGAGTTGCCTTCCAGTTGGTCCACCTGCCCACGCTCGTCCGATCCAAGTTTTCGTTTCACTTGTCGATGAAGGCAGGTATGGAGCATTAAACACGATCACATCGAATCTTTCTGTGGTGTTCACTGGTTGGAACAGGCTGCCTAAGCGGACGTCTATCTTGTCTGCAACTCTGTTGGCTGCCGCATTAAGCTTGGTGCAATCAACTGCATAAGGGTTCACGTCTGTTGCAATTACTTTTTTCGCTCTTTTTGCTGCAATAACAGCTAGTATTCCGCAGCCCGTTCCAACATCGAGCGCTGTGGCTCCTTCGTCAACCAGTTGTTTCAGGCTGTCCGCAATTAGGAACGTGTCTTCTGCTGGTTCGTAGACGTCGTCAAAAACCCAGAAGAAGAGGTTATCGTAGAAGACTCGTTTTCTCGATGATTTCATTGGTTAATGCTCCGAAATCTTCGGGCACCAGTTCACGCACACGCCGAGCATGATAGGTCAAGGAATCAGCCATCGCTTGGGCTTTTTCCTTAGAGACTCCCCCACGTTTCTGCAGAAAGGGCAATATAGCGTTCCGCAGCTTCTTATTGCGCTGCGTGAAAACAGTCTGAACCAGTTCAAAGAAGGCGCGCTCATCTTTGACTCTGAAAGGACGCGGTTTCGGCTTGATGCGCACAATGATCGAGTCCACATCAGGCGGCGGATAGAAACTGTTTCGAGAAACATGGTCGCATAACTCGGCATCGACTCGATAATAGGTCGCCACAGTCAGTCGGCTGTAGTCCTTACTCCCTACAGCTGCTGTTAACCGTCGGGCGAACTCCTCTTGAAAAGTCAAAACCGAAACCTTGAACGGTTTCTCTAGCAGCCAGAAAAGCAATGGAGACGAAATGGAGTACGGCGGCGTCGAAACCATCTTGTCAAAACGTGGAATGCTCGCGGTGAGGATGTTGCCTTCAACAAGCTCAACGTTGGGCAAGACTGAAAGTTTTTCGCGCAGGATGGCAATTATTTTCGGGTCTAGTTCAACCGCTACTACCTTCTTAGCTTTAACAGCCAAGAGCTGGGTGAGAAATCCAAGTCCGGCGCCCACTTCTAAGACGGTGTCGTACAAGTTGACGTCAGCGTAGGCTACCATGGACTGCAACAGTGCATCGTCAACGACGAAGTTTTGACCTAAGCGTTTCTTTGGGAAGATGTGGTGTCGACGTAGAATTTTGAGTGTCTCTCTGTAGAGGTTTGACGACTTGTTATGGCGCCCGAGTGAACAATCTGTACTTGCTTTCACCCGACAACTCTTCCAGTATTCTTTTTGTGACGAGTTTGGCTGGGCTGGGAATATTCGCCCGTTGTTGCAGGTCAACGAAATTCTGGAAAAGCGTTCTCTCGCGTTCATTTATAATCTGCCACATGTACTTCTTG
>Ga0315314_1002184_pt1 | contig 16407 bp, 10 predicted proteins | sample TDP9_MG_FD_203631 | JGI IMG/M metagenome (GOLD analysis project Ga0315314, IMG submission 203631) | Freshwater sediment microbial communities from Lake Towuti, South Sulawesi, Indonesia - TDP9 | ecosystem: Environmental > Aquatic > Freshwater > Lake > Sediment | place: Indonesia: South Sulawesi...
ATTGTGAGACCTATGATGGAATACGATTTACCGGAATTTATCAGGGTAACCATAGGTTTACCCCAGCAGAACAGGAGATTCCTCAAGGCCCTAAGGGAGGTTATGGGTAGATGTTCTTAACATTGAAGCCGGGGACGACAAAGCAAGGAATTGAAGAGCTGGTTAAAAAGATAGAAGAATTGGGATTTCAAGCGCACATTTCAAAGGGCGCTAAGAGAACAGTAATTGGAGTGATTGGTGAGAATGCTATCGCTGCCAAAGAGGTGTTTGAGGGATTCTTTACGGTTGAGTCGATCACTCCCATTTCCAAACCTTACAAGCTGGTCAGCAGGGAATTCAAGAAAGAAGATACAATAGTCAAAATTGGCAATATTTCTATAGGTGGAAAATATATCGTGGTTATGGCTGGGCCCTGCTCAGTGGAGAAGGAAGACCTCCTTCTTTCTATTGCCAATAGCGTGAAAAGGGCGGGAGCAAAAGTTCTTCGCGGGGGGGCGTTCAAACCGAGAAGTTCTCCCTATTCTTTTCAGGGGCTGGGTGAGAAGGGGCTAAAGTATTTAGCCAAGGCTAAAAGGGAAACGGGGCTATTAGTAGTTACCGAGGCTATGAATATACAGCAGGTGGAGCTAGTTTCCCGCTATGCAGACATCATCCAGATTGGAGCTCGTAATGTCCAGAATTTCGAGCTTTTGAAAGAAGCTGGCAAAAGTAAAAAGCCAATACTACTTAAGCGAGGCATAGCTACAACAATTGAAGAGTGGTTAATGTCTGCTGAGTACATTGTCTCCAAGGGAAATCCGAATGTGATTCTCTGCGAACGAGGAATTAGAACTTTCGAGAGCGCCACCAGGTTTACCTTAGATTTGAACGCAGTCCCGGCGGTCAAGGCCTGGAGCCATCTGCCGGTAATTGTGGACCCCTCGCACGGCACTGGTGTGCGCAATTTTGTGGGTTCGATGGCTAAGGCAGCGATTGCTTGCGGAGCCGATGGACTGATTATCGAAGTACACTCCGACCCGGAACACGCTCTGTCCGACGGAGTACAGTCTCTCCTGCCGGAAAATTTTGCCAGCTTAATGCAGGAACTAAAAATAATTGCCCGTGCTGTAGGCCGAAATCTATAAAAAGGGTATAAAAAGGGGACAGGTACTTTCTTAGCAATGCCGCGTAGAACAAGATTTACCATAAAGGATGGTATCTATCATATCTTAAGCCGCGGGAATAACCAACAGGTTATTTTTTATAATGACGAGGACTACTGGTAGTTTCTAGATATTTTGTCGTTTTACAAAAAGAAGTATAGGCTTGAAGTATATCATTACGTTCTAATGAGCAATCATATACATTTGATAGTAAGAGCTCCTGATGGGAAATTGCTAAGTGAGGCAATGAACGGGATAAAATTGGGATATGCACAATATTATAGGAGAAATTATGGAAGGATAGGCCATTTATGGCAAGAAAGGTTCAAGAGTTTCTTGATTCAGGAAGGCAGATATCTTTTAGAGTGTGGGAGATATATAGAATTAAATCCAGTAAGAGCAGGGATAGTGTAGGAACCGAAATCGTATTACTGGAGTAGTTATGGAGCCTATGCAGAAGGAGAAAGAAACCATTTAATAGATTTTAGTCCAGAATATCTTGGTTTAACAGATAGTAGTCCTGATAGACAGGGAAAATATAGGGAATTTTTGAAAGACGCATTAAAAGAAAGACGAGGAGAAAAGAGATATTTCAGAGAAGGGGCATTTGGTTCGAAAGAGTTTGTCGAATAGATGAAGAAGAAAGGATTAGTCTCCCTTTGGTCTCGTAAGGGGAGGCCGAAGAAGAGGAAAGAGAAATGAAAAAGTACCTGTCCCCTTTTCGCAGAGTGAGCGTAATTGGCGTGGGGTTAATTGGAGGTTCTTTCGCTTTAGCTTTAAGAAAGAAGAGACTTGTTCGTCAAGTGATAGGAATCGGTCGCCATATCCATAAGTTAAAAGAGGCGAAAAGACTGGGCGCTATTGATAGCTACACTACGGATTTTGGACGAGGAGTTAGAAATTCAGACATAGTTCTGATTGCCACGCCGGTGAGCAGAATTCCTCTCATCGTTAAGAAGATATTACCCCATTTAAAAGACGGTTGCATCATAACTGATGTAGGAAGCACAAAGGGATGGGTAGTTAAGAAAGTCCAGGAAATTCTCTCAAGATCTTCCGGTAGGGGAAGAGGACCAAATGTGTGTTTCATTGGTGGTCACCCAATGACGGGCTCGGAGAAGGAGGGTGTTAGAAACGCTAGGGCTGATATCTTCTCAGGCACTACCTGTGTTCTGACTCCAGCAAATAGAGATGTCTGGAAAGCGGTAAAGGTAGTGGAAGACCTTTGGAGAGGGGTGGGAGCGAAAATCCTTTTGCTTGAACCAGAGGAACACGACTTTCTTGTAGCTTATACAAGCCACCTACCCCATGTGCTGGCAACTATATTGGCCAATCTGATGGGCAAGGTTTGTAAGGAAGACCCCCGAGGGAGTAGAATTATCGCTGGCAGCATCTCGGATATGACTAGAATTGCAGCCAGTAATCCTGAAATGTGGATAGATATCTGTTTATCCAATAGCGCCGCGATTTCAGAAAGTATTGATGCAATCGTAAAGCAGTTGGAGAAATTCAAGAGGCTAATGGGAAAGAAAAATAAGAAAAAACTTATAGATATATTTCAAAAAGGTAGGCTCGAGAGGAGAAGATTGATCGAGCCAAAAATATGAAAAATGTAAAAGTAGAGAAAAAGAAAAGGATTGAAGGAGAGATTTATCTTCCCGGAGACAAATCTATTTCTCACCGGGCAATTATGCTTGGTAGTATCGCCCAAGGAGAAACCAGAGTCAAGGGATTTTCCGATTGCGCTGACTGCCGAAACACATTAAACGCTTTCCATAAACTGGGGATAAAAATAGAAGACCACTCTAAGGGAGAATTGACTATTTATGGACAAGGATTGAAGGGGTTAACTTCCGCCAGGGAGATTATAGATGTCGGCAATTCGGGAACTACCATGAGACTACTCAGCGGAATTCTTGCGGGACAGGATTTCTCTTCCACCATTACTGGTGATGAGTATCTCCGGAGGAGACCTATGAGAAGAATTATCGTTCCCTTGAGGGAGATGGGGGCAAAGATAAGTAGCCCTGATGATAACCATCCACCAATAACCATTGTGGGACAGAAGTTACATCCTATCAATTACCATTCACCTATTGCCAGTGCCCAGGTGAAATCCTGTATTCTTCTGGCTGGACTATATGCCAGAGGAAAGACGAGCGTTAGCGAACCTTCACCATCGAGAGACCATACGGAACGGATGTTAAAATATCTGGGCGCTCCTATAGAGATAAAAGGAACGACTATATTTATTGAAGGCATCTCGGAATTGAAGGCAAGACCGATTGCTATCCCCGGAGATATCTCTTCGGCAGCGTTCTTCATCATTGCTTGCCTTCTTTTAAAGAATTCTGAAATCAGGACAAAGGGAATCGGAGTTAATCCTACACGAACTGGCATCATCGATGTCCTCAAAAAGATGGGAGCCAACATCGCGATTGATAATATCCACCAGCTATGTGGCGAGCCAGTAGCTGACCTCATTGTGAAAAGTAGTAGTCTGAGAACTACCAAGATAGGAGGCGACTTGATTCCCAAAATCATAGACGAGATACCAGTGTTGGCTGTGGCGGCAACTCAAGCTGAAGGCGTAACTGAAATTAGTGATGCTCAGGAATTGAGAGTAAAAGAGAGTGACCGCATAGGCAATGTAGTTTCCGAACTTTCTAAAATGAGAGCTTCGATAAAAGAAAAGAAGGACGGAATGGTAATTTCCGGAGGGAAGAGATTGATTGGTAATTCAGTTAATAGTTTTGGGGACCACCGTATGGCCATGGCACTAACTATTGCCGGACTGATTGCTGATGGTGAGACTACCATAAATGATGTTACCTGTATTGATACTTCCTTCCCTCAGTTTATGGATACCCTAAATAGAATGGTAGAATAGGCATGGTGGAATTTGGTGAACAAGAAAGCCATTATTACTATCGATGGGCCTGCAGGGGCAGGAAAAACCTCAATTGCCAAAATTGTGAGTAAAAGACTAGGTTATGATTATATTGACACCGGAGCCATGTATAGAGCAATCGGCTGGAAGGCATCTATGGAAAAGATAGATTTAAAGGCTAAACAAGAATTAATCAACATAATAAAAGATACCAGGATCGATTTAAAGAATAAAGCTGGAATGCTGAGAGTCTATTTAGACGGAAAAGATGTCACCAATAAGATAAGAAGTGCAAGATTGGCGGAAGATGCCAGCATATTAGGCACAATCCCTGAAGTGCGAGAACATCTGGTGAAAATTCAGAGGAGGCTGGGTTCTTCGGGAGGAATTGTAGTGGAAGGCAGGGATATAGGTACCGTAGTCTTTCCCAGGGCGGATTATAAATTTTACTTGGATGCATCCGTTAAGGAGAGGGCTTTGAGGAAGTATAGAGAACTGAAAGCGAAAAGGCAGGAAGTGGGGCTGGCTGAACTGGAAAAGGCAATTCGGTCTCGAGATAAGAGGGACCGCAACAGAAGAGTGGCTCCCTTGAAGATAGCTCCTGATGCTATAGTAATAGACTCTACAAATATGAGTAAGAAAGAAGTAGTAGATTTTATTCTGAACAGAATCCAAAGGAACTAAAACCTTTCCATGCTCTATTTTTTAGGTTATTGGCTGGTTTGGCTAATAGGCAAACTACTTTTCCGTTTCCGAATTGAAGGAAGGAGAAATCTTCCCAAAGGAGCAACTATTGTTGCTCCCAACCATGCCAGTTATTGGGACCCTCCTTTGGTTGGTGTAGCGGTTGGTCGATACGACGTCTACTATATGGCAAAAAGAGAACTTTTCAGGTTCCCGATTTTTGCAATGATCCTCAAGATGATACATACTTTTCCTGTGGATAGGGGAAAGCAAGACATATCTGCGTTCAGAAAGGCACTTAGAGTTTTGAACAGGGAGAAGACTCTTGTGGTCTTCCCTGAAGGTGGTCGGGGAAAGGAGGGACGCCTAAAACCTCCTCAACCCGGGATTGGGTGGCTAGCCCACAAGACTAAATTCCCTGTCGTTCCGACCTTGGTTGTGAATACTCACCGGATAAGGGTTTTTCCCAGAGTAACTGTCCGCTTCGGGGTATCTATATATTTTGAAACAGACCAAAGAGGGGAGGATGAAAAATATAGCTACCACAATTTCGCCCACAAAGTAATGGAAGGAATAGTAAAGTTAGATCGAGAAGGACAGTATAGACAATAGCCATTGGCAGTTAGCCATTAGACTTTAGCCATTTGGAATTTGAAATTGGAATTTAAGAAATGCGACTTATTTTTGCTAAGAAACTGGGGTTTTGCTCGGGTGTAGGAAGGGCTGTTTCCTTGTCTCAAAAGAGTATACTAACAGGAGATAATAAGAAAAGTACTGGCAATCCTCCGGTTTATACGCTGGGTCCACTAATTCACAATCCTCAAGAAATTGAACGCCTGGAAAGGTTTGGAATAAGAGCCATTTCCAGTTTAAAACAAATTAAGACGGGAGCTCTCATTATACCTTCTCATGGGTTACCTAAATCCATGTTGAAGAAAATAGACAAAATGCAACTTAAATTGATAGATACCACTTGTCCATTCGTTAAACGGGCTCAATTATTGGCAAAAAGCTTATATGACAGAGGTTACCACGTAGTAATAGTTGGGCAGAAGTCTCATCCAGAAGTAATTTCCTTGCTTTCTTTTGCTAACGGCAAAGCTTCGGTGGTTGAAACTCCTGGAGATGTGGAAAAGATCAAAACAAGCAAGAGAATAGGACTCATTAGCCAGACTACACAATCGCTGGAAAACTTTGAGAACATTGTAAGAAAATTAAAGATAAAGAATAAGAATTTCAAAATCTATAACACTATTTGTAAAGAGACTTCTCAGCGCCAGAAGGAGGCGAAAAGATTGGCTGAGAAGTCGGACCTTATGATTGTAATTGGCGGCAAAAATAGTGCCAATACTACTAGGCTCTACAATATCTGTAATAAAGTTACCCATGCTTACCACGTGGAATCTGCAGAGGAATTGAAACCTAAGTGGTTTACCAGAAAAGGAGTAGTCGGAATAACCGCAGGCACTTCCACTCCTGATTGGATAATTAGGAGCGTAGTGAAGAGTTTGTACAAAGCTAAATGCCATTAGAAATGGATATTAGAAATTCTCTTGGCGGAATTTCTAATGGGGTAAATGTGAGTGAAATCGGTAATATAACAGTAAAGATTTAAAATTAGTAATTTATATAATTTGAAATTGAAAATTTGCAATTTGCTTCTAAAGGACAGGTAATGGATGCACAAAGAGAGAAAAATTCCCATAATTCTGAATCTGACTCTAGAATGAAAGAGTTACTAAACAACCTTGACCAAATCAGAGAAGGAAGGGTTGTTACCGGAAAGGTTATTCAGATAAAAGGGGAATCAGTATTGGTTGATGTGGGATTGAAGAGCGAAGGAGTTCTCAAGAAAGAGGAAGTAACCACTGCTTCTGGGAAATCAAGAGTAAAAGTTGGCGATGAAATTGAAGTCTTTCTGGAAAAGAGAGAAGGTACCTTTGGACGGCCTATTATCTCCTTTAACAAGGCTGAACTGCTAAAGACCTGGGATAAGATTCATGATGCTTATACTATGCAAAAGGAAATCCTTGGCAAAATAGTCAAAAAAGTTAAAGGGGGTACGATAGTGGACCTAGGAGGGACTGTTTCCATCCCCGAAGAGGGAAAAGGTCTCGTTGAGGCGTTCATGCCTGCCTCTCAAGTTGGTTATCCTCCAGTAAAGGACCTTGATAGCGTTATTGGCCAGGTGGTACCTCTCAGGATAATCGAGTTCAAACCGAACAAGAATATTGTTGTCTCTTGGAGATTAGTAGTTGAGGATGAAGTAAAGAAAAAGAGAGAAGAACTGCTAAACAGGATAAATGTAGGAGATGTATTAAAGGGTACTGTAAAGAGTATTACCAAGTTTGGTGCATTCGTTGACCTGGGTGGAATAGATGGACTCCTCCACATAAGTGACATAACCTGGGGTCATATAAAGAGGGTAGAGGATGCTCTAAAGGTTGGCGAACAGTTAGATGTCAAAGTTCTCTCTTTCCATCGGGAGAAAGAGCAGATTTCATTGGGATTAAAACAGTTGGAGGCTCATCCTTGGGAAAATATTCGAGAAAAATACCCTGTTGATTCAACTCCTAGTGGAAAAGTAACCGCGATTCTTCCTTACGGCGCTTTTGTTGAACTGGAATCCGGGATTGAAGGATTGATTCATGTCTCCGAGATGTCCTGGACAGAGAAAATAAGACATCCCCGTGAAGTGTTGAAGGTAGGAGACATGGTCAAAGTTAGAGTACTCATTATTGATGAAGAAAATCGGAAATTATCCCTTGGACTGAAACAGATACAGCCCAATCCTTGGGCTCAGGCAAAAGAGAAGTATCCACCGGGGACAAGACTCACGGGAACTATTACACATCTGGCACCGTTCGGTGCTTTTGTCAAATTAGAAGAAGAAATTGAAGGAATGATTCATGTCTCAGATATTTCTTGGATAAAAAGACTGAGACACCCTGGACAGGTGCTCAAGGAGGGGGACCAAGTCGAGGCAGTGGTCCTGGAGATAGATGTTGAGGCCGAAAAAATATCTCTAGGATTGAAACAGAAATCGAAGAACCCATATGAGAAGTATTTAGTGGGGAGCAATGTTCAGGGGACAGTAGTGCATCTAACCAATTTTGGAGCTTTTGTAGAATTGGAACCGGGGATCGAAGGACTAATTCATATTTCCCAGGTTGCTAAGGGAAGAGCCAAAGATATAAAGGATGTTCTGAAGGTGGGAAATAAGGTTTGGGCAAAGATTATCAGAGTCGATTCCCAACAGATGATAGTCGATTTGAGCATTAAGGAATATATAAAGTCACAAGAAAGAGCAGAAATTGAGAAGTACATTGAACAGGATATTCCTCAAGCCACCCTGGGCGAAATAATCAGTGAGAAAATGAACGACGTAGAAAATGAAGAATAATTTGAAAAAAAAACTTCCTTTCTTTTTTTGCCTTTCAATATTTCCATTGTTCTGGGGAAATCCACTCTCCTATTCAGAAAGCTCCTTTGGTAAGAATAAGCTAATCGTTGATCAACACGCCTGGTATATTGCCGAGACCGAACATTTCCAAATTTACCATTATTCGGAAGAGAAACATTTAGTTCCCAAGGTAAGCAAATTTCTGGAAAAAGCTTATGAAAAAGTTACCGGCGACCTGGATATTAGCATAGAAAAGAAGACACCTTTTTTTCTATACTTAACTCATAACCACTTTGAGCAGAATAACATTGCTGATACCGGCGAGGGCGTTGGTGGTTTCTCCGAGCCATACAAGAATAGATTTGTCATCCCCGTAACCGGTTCCGATAAGGAATTGGAACATGTAATTACTCACGAGTTCACCCATATTGCACAATTCAATATCTGGTACAGTGGATTCTGGAAATCGGCAAATCTGATGAGATTCGTTTTATATCCCTTATGGATAATTGAAGGTCTTTCAGAATATGAAAGCACAGAATGGGAAACTTACGACCATATGATGTTAAGAGACGTTGCTATTTCTGATAGGATTATTCCTCTAGGCAAGTTACATAGCTTCAACCATCTGAAGGGCCACCAAGTCTATCTAGCCTACCAGGAAGGGCACAGCGCAATTACTTTTATGGCGGAGCAGTACGGGAAGGACAAAGTTCCCCAATTGATTAAGAATTTACGGGAAAGTGTCGATGTAAGTGGGGTTTTCTCCCGGACACTCGGGACCGACATAGATGGCTTTGACCAAAAATGGAGGAAACATATCAAGGAGAAATATGCACTGGAAGCAGAGGGTAAGAAAGAGGCTGAAGCTTATGGGAAAAAGCTTACCGAGAACGCAGAATTCAATACGAATCCGAGCTTTTCTCCCGATGGAGAGAGAATAGCTTTTATTTCTGACCGCAACGGTTATAACGACCTGTTCATAATGAATGTTGACGGAAGTAAACAGGAGTCGATTCTCCATTTCCGAATCGGTAGAACCCTGGATGTTATCCATTCCGAAGGGCATGCTATTTCCTGGTCTCCCGATGGGGAAAAAATTGCTTTTGTCGGAGAGAAAAAAGAGAAGAACTATCTGTGCCTAATTAACCTGAGAAAGCGTAAGTTGAAGAAACTGCGCCTGCCCATGGAAGTGCTGAGGTCTCCCTGTTTTTCTCACCAGGGAGATAAGATCACTTTTGCAGGAATGCAGGGAGGAATAAATAATTTATATTTGGTTGACGTAAATGGAAAAAACCTGGTTAACTTGACCGCCGATGAGTTTGATGACGACTATCCCGTCTTTTCTCCCGATGATAGAAAAATTGTCTACGTTTCGGAAAGGGAAAAACAGAAAGACCTCTTTCTTTTGGATGTGGCGACTCTGGAGGAGAGGAGGTTGACTTCGACAGCGGAAGATGAGATTAACCCTTCCTGGTTACCCGATGGCGATGGTATCATTTATATTAGTGATTATGGAGGTATCTATAACATTTATCGGATGGACTTAAGCCTGAGCGGGGAAGAAGAAAGTCCTGAATTAGATATTTATCAGCTAACCGACGTCGAAGTAGGTCTTTTTACTCCCGAGGCATCTCCAGATGGGGGGCATATGGTTTTCGTTTCCTATCGGCAGGAAGAGATGAACATCCATTATGGAGAGTTTCCGCGAGAAGAAGTATTTGTAAGAAAATTGAAAGGAGAAAGAGGCGAAATAGCCATAGCTCAGGCACCCGTTCAGCCGGAGAAGCCCATAATAAGTCCCTATCCATCTCCGGTGAGTAAGATTCGTCCCTACAAGTTCAAGGCATCCACAGACCTCATATTTCCTTTCCTGTTCTACTCCACAACCGAAGGGTTGTATACTGCTGCGTATTGGCAGGCGAGCGATATGCTGGGAAACCACGGGCTGACTGCTTATGCGGAGTATGCTTCGGAATATGACTGGCTAACATATCAATTGGGTTATACTTATCAAAGATGGCGGCCTTTTTTAGGGCTTTTCGCTTACGGAAAAATGAGACGGGAATCTGAGAATGGAGATAATGAGACAGTCCGAAGCACTGAATTTGTCGAAGGAATGCTGGTCGGTTATCCTTTTGACCGTTTCCGCCGAATAGAGCTGGGGCTTATTACTGAAGGGAAGCGGGAGTGGAATGGAGATACTACGGCTACTCGAGAGAACGGTGTTATTGCTTCTTTAATAGGAGATACGACTCAGGGCAAGATTCTTGATATAATGAGCGGTAGCCGGGTAAATTTCACAGTCTATCAAGCCTTTAAAGGACTCAGCGGAGATTTTGACTATACGGATTATATTCTGGATGCGAGGAAATATTTCAAGCTATCTGAACGCAATATCCTGGCACTCAGATTTCTCGGAGCACTAAGCCAGGGGAGAGATAGAGAAGACTTCTCTTTAGGTGGAGAAAGTAAGTTACGGGGTATTTCCCGGGGCGCTTTCAGAGGAAGCAGGTTAGCCCTGATTAACGCTGAGTGGCGGTTTATGGTCTTTCCCGAGATAAATTGGAGGCTAAGGCTTCTCTGGCCCGATATATACTTAAAAAGCCTGCAACTTGCTCTTTTCACCGACTCAGGGGTAGCCTGGAATGAGCCCGAGGAGATAAGACGAATTTCAGATGTAAAGAACACAATAGGAATAGGGTTAAGAATAAACACTTTCGTCATGCAGATGTTTCCCTTTACACTAAGGTTAGATTATGGTTGGCGAACAGACAAATTCACTGGAAAGTTCTATTTTTCTCTGGGGCCCACTTTTTAGATATTATGTCTGAAGAGGCAGTTTGTTCGTTTCTGGCAATTCTTAAACGCTGCGGGAGCCATCTCTCTACAGGCATTCCGACATGTCGGAACTTATTTAGAGATATAGCCGAGATGTCTTCCTCGCTAAGAATTGCAATGTTTCTCACAAACTATCCTCTTCAAAGGTTTTTGGGACTTCTTTTGGGTATATTCGCCAGTTGCAGTTGACAGCGGTTAAAGAATTTGGTATAAATATGGAAATTCCGGATGGTGATAAATGAATTCTTTGATAGTAGCTATTTTTGCAATTTTGCTTCTGGGGTGGGGATTTAAATTTTACGGAAAGATTATTGAAAGGTTGTGGGATGTTAACCCCGAGAGAAAGACTCCAGCACTAGAAAGAACAGATGGAATAGACTATATACCGGCAAAGCATTGGACGATTCTCTTCGGTCACCATTTTGCTAGTATTGCCGGAGCTGGACCGATTATCGGCCCGGTGATTGCAATAGCTATTTGGGGCTGGTTTCCAGCTCTCCTGTGGATACTAATAGGTTCCATATTTATGGGTGGGGTTCACGATTTTTCCTCTCTGATGGGCTCTTTAAGGCATAAGGGCAAGTCAATTAGCGATGTTGCCGAGTCGACAATGGGTCATCGGGCAAAAATGCTATTTGCTACTTTCCTATGGCTAAGCCTTGTTCTGGTGGTTGCGGTATTTGCCGCTGTTACGAGCACAACTCTGGTCAAGGAACCGAGGATAGTGATACCCACCTTTGGCCTGATTTTGGTTGCCATTCTTACTGGGCTAATGATTTATAAATGGAAAGTAAACCGGGTAGTGGCGACAGTTATGGGTCTGGCTTTGCTGGGAAGCCTTCTGGTTCTGGGCTATTATTATCCTATATCTCTTGGCTTAAAAGGTAGCACAGAAATATGGATAGCTGTATTATTAGTGTACTCTTATGGTGCTTCTATTACTCCTGTAAATATTCTTCTCCAACCACGGGACTATTTATCCGCTTTTATCCTATTTTTTGGAGTAATTGTTGGCTATTTAGGACTGTTATTTTCCCATCCCAGGATGCACACTCCTGCTTTCATTCAGTGGTCGGGAAATGAGGGTAACCTCTGGCCAATGCTATTTGTAATCATCGCCTGTGGAGCAATTTCAGGATTCCATTCTCTAATTGCCAGCGGAACAACATCCAAGCAATTGGCAAATGAGAGAGATGCCAAGAAGATTGCCTACGGAGGAATGCTTTTGGAGGGTGCTGTAGCTGTCTTAGCCCTTCTTGCTGTAGCTTCTGGACTTTATTGGACAGGGGGAGTTGGAAGAGAAGGATTGGTCTATCCAGAATTGATTAAGGGAGGAAACTGGATTGTGACTTTTGCTATAGGTTTTGGTCAAATAGCGGCACCTCTTCTGGGTGCAACTTTCGGTTCATTAGTTGCTATGGTCATGCTGAATAGTTTTGTAATGACCACTTTAGATACTGCCGCCAGAGTTAACCGCTACATAACGGAGGAGTTACTTGGTGAAGGTTTGAAGTGGAAAATATTCCAGAACCGCTATTTTTCCACAGCACTTATCATTTTCTTCGCAGGATATTTAGCATTTGGTAACTGGAAGGCAATCTGGCCAATTTTTGGAGCTTCAAATCAACTGGTCGCAGCGTTGGCTCTCGTGATAGTTACGATTTATCTTTGGGCGATGAAGAAACCAACAAAGTATACGATTTACCCAGGAATTTTTGTTCTACTCACCGCTACAGGAGCCATAATCTACCAGGTTGCCGATTTTATTGCGGGTCGAAACTACCTGCTGGCCATAATTGGCGTAATTTTGCTCATTTTGGCCGTGTTCATGGTCAGAGAAGGTTTAATAGTGGTCTGGAAAGCAAAACGGGCCTAAAACCCCGTTAGAAGGTGAATTCTTAACGAAGAAGCCTATATAAATTGGATATAAGTAAAATTCCTAACGGGGTAAGAACGGGAAATCTATGGGAGAAGATTGTGCCATCTGCGAGAAAGAGGTAGAAAAAACAGTCACGTGTCGGTTGATAAATAGACTTATCTGCCTTTCCTGTTGCTTTGCCATATCCTCCGGCAGACCCGATATGATCCAGAGGATAAGAAAAGAGTACGACCTGCAAAAGGAAGAGATCCTCAGGGCATGCAGTAGTTGTCTGGAAAAGGCTGGAGGATTGGGTCAATAATTCCCCGTTAATAGCCAAACCCTTCCGACTGTCCGAAGAAAAGAAAGCAACTTGTTGTGAATGCCCGAAAAAGAAAAAAATCCCACCTTTAGGAAAGTTCAAGAAAAAGAGTGATTTTTCGCATTTTTAGCGTGAAATTTAAAGTAGGTTTTGAATATATTCTGATTTTATTAAGAAATTATTATATATATGAAAAAAAGTTAAGAATTTGGTTCAAGCTGACATGAATATTAAAAAGTTAACATAATAATGATTATATATACAAGTGTGTCAGGAAAATTTAAAAAAATTCATCAAACTTTCAACTTATGTTCGTCTTTTCTCCTCGAGTAATTTCCTTATCTCCTTGAGTTTTCCCTCGCCAGGGGTAGTTTTCCCGCTTAGCCAACGCTGAACTGTCCTTCTACTGACATTGAGGTCTCTAGCTATGTCTACAGTCTTGTAATCGTGGTATAAGTAGAATTGGTGGAGCTTCTTGAGTTCTTCGATTTCTTTTTGCATAATATGGTTTGGTTAGGAGTAATCCCGAAAGCAAGCTGTGATTGAAGGCTCCTTTTGGGGGTGGTCCAGAGAATTCTGGGATGTTTGCCGAAGCGGCCATTTATAGGGTCACTTTACGGGGGTGCTGAGAAATAAGGCCTAAAATGAAGAATAGATGGGCCAAATTATGGGTTTAGAAGAAAAAATGGCTTAAAACGCAAATTTTGAGCCTTTTTTATGCCAAGGCATAATAACTGCGATTTTTTCGTATCAGAAGGGTGCTGACAGGGCGAAAACCGCGAAAAGTAGCCTTAGAACAAGCGTTGTGAGAACTACCAAAAGGATGTAATGGACGATAAGGCTACCCAGTTTCCTATTTTTCCGAAACTCTCTGAGAGCAAATAGTGCTCCCGGGATTAAAAGTAGGGCTAAAAGGATTAGGACAAGCCAGAATGCCCAGTTCGGCATCTTTCTCACCCCCTTATACCTACACGAGCATAAACCCCGTTAGTAATGGATGTTAGTAATTCTCCCGGAGGGATTCTAACGGAGTGAAACCCTGCACTACCTTTCCGTAAATTGCCGAGAAGTTTTCAAACTGACCAATACTCGAGCGCAAAGTCCTCTCCCGGGACAACCATGCTTAGCGTGCCATGGTGAGGCCATCTTTCCAGTTCGATATTCTCCCGTTCCAAGACGAGTACAATCTCTACTGTTTGGCCAACTTTTAGCTTTAAATCGGCAAAAGGTATGCTTAATTCTATGATTCTCTGATAGCTGATAGAAGTCAAATCTTTGAGCCTCTGATAGACCTCCCTACCTTCCTGTTGAACCACATCAAAAAGGGAAAGACCCAAATTTTGACCTTCGAGCAATTGAATTCTTGCCTGTTGAGGGAATTCCTTAAGGAAATTTATTTTGATTGTCAAGTCTTTTAAAGCTTCGTAAGAAAGTTGCATACTTGTGTCGATGCGTAGATATAAATTATTTAGGTCAAATCCGTAATAGAAACTCCTAATTATGCTTGCTCGACGGTGCGTCGGTCCAGTAGTCTCACAGACATCGTACTGTCCCGCACCTTGCCATTCGAAATAATTGGTAACTTTACCGTCCAGGACGGGATTTATGAGACCGACGGGCTGGCGCTTGGGGTGGGGTTTCTCCTGTCCAGAAATGGCAATGTGCAGCCAGTCGGGCACCTTTTCTCCGAGAAAAGTATAAACATTCATCAGGTGCTTTCGATAAAGATTATCAAAAGCGAGATTGTTGGCAGACTGATATTCATCCCCATACCACCAGTTCCAGTCACTACCTTCGGCAATGTATATCTCCTCTTTCGCTTTCTCTATTCCTTGTTTATATTTTTCAGGGTCTCTTTCTTCAAAATGGGCCAACATATTGCGTGTCTTGGCGAGATAGTCCCAGGCAAGATTATCCTCCTTATGACCAATCCACACACCAAAATTGCGATTTATCCAGGAACCACTCCATAACTTGGGTAGGAGAACAGGCTCACTGGACTTTTCCGTAAATTTACTGATGGTTATCGATTCCAGCAATGGGTCATCACTGATTGCCTGATAAAGCTGCATCAGAAAGTCCCACCCATCATTCTTATAATATTCCCAGCAGTTCTCCCCATCAAGTATAACGCTGACCAGATGGGGTCCAGGGAACTCGCTCACTCGCTTGTGAATATTGTGGAGCTCCTGCATGAAATGTCTCACCGCCTCTTCACATGGAAGTTTCGCATAGGTGAAACCAATCAGGTCGGATAGTTTCTTATTTCTAAAGATAATTTTTAGGGAACCCTCGTCGGTCTTAAACTGATAGAGCTTATAAAGAATATCGGCTTTATGGGGAGAAACACCTATTGAGGATGCCAGGATATCCTCATCAGTTGCAATCCACTCTATTTCTGCCGAGGAAATTAGAGGGACAGTTGCTTCTGAAACTGCGCCCTCGGCGGGCCACATTCCTTTCGGCTTCCGGCCGAAAAACTTCTCATAACAGACAACCGCCCTTTCAACGTGAGCTTGCGCATCTTCTCGGTGCCGAAACTCTTCTTTGGGCAGGGCGATTTCAGGAATTGCCATTTTTGCCGATTCAACATCAATTAGGAGGGGCAAAATTGGGTGGTAATGAGGCGTAACGGAAATTTCAATCTGTCCCTGTTCCTGTTTCTCTCGATACTTGCCAATCACTTTCTTCATTATTCCCAGTTGCTTATCTATCACCAATCTCTTCTCTTCTTCAGTAAATTTCTTTCCTTTCCTCTCTAATTCCCTGAGTTCGGAATCTTGCCTTCTTAGATAAGGGTCAATCCAACAGAGATTGAAAAGCACCTGTAAATCTAAGAAATCCCGCGTACTGAGCCTTCTCTCAACTTCTTTTAACTCCTGCAAAGCCACATACCTTCCTCTCTTAGACAAAAGATCCCAGTATCGAGGAAAGGGCTTAATCATGTTTTCCCAGTTTGCTGTAAAGAAGTTGTGGAGGATAAAAACTCTTTCTTCCGGGGATAACTCATTGGCAGGTTTCAAGGTCAAATCCATAAACTGGTCAGTTACATTGTTTTCGGCATAATCATTTATCTGGTCTATTAGGGAAGGGACAAGATTGAAGTTTACATGAATTTTAGGGAACTCGTCTAAGTGGGCCACCATGTCATAATAGTCTTTAATCGCGTGAAGCCTCACCCAGGGAAGGACAAATTTATTTTCCAGGAGGTCCTTATAATATGGCTGGTGCATATGCCATAGAAACGAAACATAGAGAACACTATTT